>Ga0209751_10000647_pt1 | contig 37255 bp, 32 predicted proteins | sample RifCSP13_1_FD_184019 | JGI IMG/M metagenome (GOLD analysis project Ga0209751, IMG submission 184019) | Soil microbial communities from Rifle, Colorado - Rifle CSP2_sed 13_1 (SPAdes) (version 2) | ecosystem: Environmental > Terrestrial > Deep subsurface > Rock core/Sediment | place: Rifle...
TCGCCTTCTCTCAGGATGGGCTACAGTGCAAGTCTGGTGCCGCAACCCGGTGTCCCGTTCCGGCCTCAGGAGGACCTGGCACGTCTGGCCCGGTCGAGGGTCCTAGCGTTGCCCCTATGGACACGTCGGAGCCTCCTCGCTTGGATTCCTTGAGACAACACCCCCAGATCTGGCCCACCTCGTCCCGGCAGCCCGGGCGCGGACGTCCGGAACGGGACACTACTCTAACGCCCCGATATCCCAAAGCCATTTCTGGACGAGGTCCCGCCACCGGCCTCCATCCCTGGTCAGTTCAAGCGGGCGCCCGCGGGCGTCGAAGATGACGCCGACCGCACCGCCGCTCACCCGCACCGCCCCGGCCTTCCCGGGGGCACCAAAGCCGACATCGAAACCCCGCTCGGGCCTCAAGGTCAGCTTGCCGAACTCGCCCTGCCGAAGCGGAAGGACGGCGAGCTGGCCATAACGGACAACGCCTTCGGCGGCCTCTCCGCGCTCCCGGTCGAGCCTCAGGCGGAGTACCGGCCGCCCCGGGCGCCCGAATCCCACGGGGGACACGACCGTCCCCAGGCTTACAAAGCTACCGGAATCGAGCGCCTGGACTGTCGCCATCGGCACGAGTTCGCCTGCGACGCCTAGAACCGGAGTCAGGCTGTGCGGATCGAGGATCAGGCTCACCACGCCGACGGGCTGGAGCGCGTCCAGGATGGCCAGGGCGGCGTATCCCGGCCGAGGCGCCCGCGACAGGACCCCGCCGCTGGCCACGATCGGTTCCATCGGGGGAAGGCGCGGGCTGGTACGCAGGTCGCGTCCGGCCGGCCAATCGACGCGTGCCGAGGCCAGGGCCAATCGCAACACCTCGCGAGCCAGCGCGAACTCCATATGCAGCTCCTCCATCTGAACCGGAATGATTCCCGGGTGGAGGGCTTTGTTGAAAACATAGTCGCGAATGCGCGGCTCCGGCACGGGGATCGGGAGCCAGCGGGCGATTTCGGCGGCGCTGCCCTGCCGCAACACACCGGTCACGGCGGCCCCGAGACCCAGGTCGGTGCGAACGTGCAGCCGCAGGTCGCCTGCGAAACCGGCGGCGATCGTCGTCTGGCTTGCCCCCAAGTCGATCCCAAGCACGCCCTTGCCCGAGTCATAGACATGACTCAGGTATCGGATCACACGTCCAAACCCGTCGGCGGTGTTCATCAAATGACCGCCGGACCATTGGCGCAGTTCCTCCAGCCCGGAGATGCGGCTGTTGCGGACCAATTGGACGGCTTCCGACAAGCTATGGCGGACCGAACCGATTTCCTCGGCCTCCAGACTGGGGCGCACGTTGGGAGCCACGGTCACCTCGGCGGCACTCCCCAGTCGCTCAGCGATGACCGCTGCCAGACGTTGATTCCCGGCGTACACGACGCGCGGCCGCTCCGTCCCCGCCACCAACGAAAGGCCGAGGCCGACGATGGAGGCCATCCGCTCGACCGCCTCGGTGGCCCCGCCATCCGTGCCACCCACAAGCAGGACGAGGTCCGGCCGGGCTCGAACGATGAGGTCAAGCCGCTCATCGTCGCCTCGCCGATCGAGTAAGCCGAGTTCTCCGACAACCTCCAAGTAACAGGAGGCGGCCATCCGGCGTGCGCTCTCCAGCGAGACTCCCGGCATCAGGCCAACGAGCAAGGTCCTCGCCCGAGGTCCGGCCGAAGCCGAAGCGACAAAGACATCGACCCCGGCTCCGCCTCCGCTGGCCGGCATGATCAGCGATTCCGACTCGTCGACCAGCCTGCGCCCCGTGACCGACTGGACTTGTCCCAGTGCCTGGCGCACGCCTTCGCTGACGTCGAACAGCGGACCGCCGGCGGTCGATCCGGCGCGGCCGGTCGCTACGAGACGATATCGTCCGTCGACGATGTCAAACAGGCTGGCGCGGGTGTTGACGCTTCCGACGTCGATCGCCAGCAGCGTCTCGGCTTCGATGAAGGCGCTCATGCCAACGGGATCAGGCCACCCAGCAGAGTCTGGACCGCGGCGGCCAGGAACTGCAGCCGCTCCGTCAGGTAGAGCAGCGAGGCGCTCAAAGCTCCGGCGAACATGACGCCGAAGGCGACGGAGATGAAGACTTCACCGAGGAAGGGAAAAAGCGGCCAGGGGAGAGACACGACGCCGAGCGGGGTTCGGAACGGCCGCCAACCCACGCGCGGCTTGTCTTCCTCGCCGCGGCGCACGCCAAAGCCGAAATAGGCCAGCGTCCCAACCGTTCCGACCAGGACGATCATGACGTTGACCAGGCGCTCAAACCCGGTCTCACCGGTTAGCGGGGCCGCGGCGAGCGGGCTCTCCATCGCCGCCAGAGTTTGCGGAACGATCGTCCCCGTGATCGCCCCGCCCACAACCGCCGCCGCGCCGACTCCCACCAGGATCGCCACCGGCAGTCCACCGAGACGGCGGGCGCCTGGGAGCAGCCGCAGGCCGAGCAGGACGATCAATCCCAGTGGGATCAGCACGCCGGTGAGAAGACCGCCGCCGCCAAGTTGCGCGGCATCGAGCTCCAACAAAGGGGCGATCAGCCGAGGCTGTAACACTTCGTGCCACGCCACCGTAGCCGCGAAGCCGCCGGCCACGCCGACGAACAGGTAGGCCGCTACCCGGAAGAAGGCATTATCCCCGATGATGTAGCTGAGCACCATGACGGTCAGCGCGGCGGCCAGGAGCGTACCGATCGTCTCCAGCAGGACGGGATCGATATCCACCGGCATGGTCAACTCCGCCGCGGGCGCAGCGCCAGGGCCGTGACCCCGCCCATGGCGCCGAGCGCGATCAGCACTTCCACCGCCAGCAACCCGAGCCCATACGAGCTCCATCGTGAGTGCGCCAACCCGGGCCGTCCAAGCCTTTGTTCGTAGGCGGTGGCCGATGTCAATCCACTCAAGACCCCCTCGATCTTGGGTTCGGCCGACTCGTAATACGGCCGAACCAGCGGCTCAGAGCCGGCGCTGACGACGGCCACCAGCGGTTTGCCACCCAACTGCGGTTCGGCCTGCTCGATCCAGACCCGGGCATCATCCGAACCGGAGGTGACGACCGCCAGCAGCGAGAAGTCCGACAGGCGCTGAACCCCTTGCAGGACGGGCGACTCCCAGACGGAGCCGAGCGATTCGTCCTCCAGGAATCCGACCGGCACGGCCGAGCTCGGCGATTGCGCGAAAAGCTGGACCGCCGCCGGTCCGCCGGGAAGGTAACCCAGGTGCACGAAGTCTTCTCCGCGCACGTAGTTGTGGGCGGCACCGACGGTCGCCACCAACCGCTCCGCCAATACCGAGCCTCCCGGTCGAGTCGAGAGCGTGGCGATCATCGCGCCGCGCTGCATCAAATGGGAGAGCAGCGGTCCGGCCACCGCTTCCATCTCACCGGTGCCGCCTGCCTCGTAATCGAAGACGACCAAAGCCGGAGTCTCCGTCGGAAGCGCGTCGACCAGGGCGACCAGGCTGGCCAGGTCCCTGGGGGCAAAGGCCGGCAGGGCGAACGATGGCACCCCCAGCAGGGCCGGTATCCCAGCCGCCAACAGCAGAGCGCCGCCGACGATCCAACGCAAAAGGCTGGGGGGCGCTCGCGCCGCGGCTCGCGGGCGGACTTCGCGTTGCTCTTCTTCGATGAGCCGATGGAGCAGTTCCGCCTGCGCGAACTGGCGCTCGTTGACGTCCAGCCGGGTGGTCGCGCCGCTGGGTGGGCGCGGCATGGCGACCACCGGTTCGGCCAACAGCACGCCCCGCAGGCCGGCCAGGGGTCCGGCGGATTCCACCGCCTGGTCCTCTGTCGCCTCGAACTCGATGACCGAACGGAAGGTATCGACCGGCCGCATCGCTTCAAGCCAGGACGGCAACGTCGCCGGGGCCAGCTGAGGGCGGTCGGAAGCCTCGGCAGGTCGCGCGTCGCCGATCCAGTCCGGCACCTGAGATGAGATCACCGCCAAGTCGATATCGGGTTGGGGTTCCTCCGGAGGTGCGTCCATGTCGAAGACCAGGGCCGGCACGTGCGGTAGATCCTTGTCGCTGATGTCGGAGACGCCCTCGAGCCACGCCGGCCGCTCCGGCTCACCGGTGGTCGCAACGGTCGGCGGCGCCTCGTCGGGTCGCGCCGTCAGCAGCCAATCCGGCAGGCCGAGCGACCCCGAGGCCTCAGGCTCCTCACCTGGCCGGGCGGCTTGAAACGCGGGCGCGGAAGGTGCCCCACCGATGCCCTGCCGATCCCCCCCCGGTTCTTCGCCCGGAATCACCGGTCGTTCGAAGATGCCGGACTCTTGTCCTGAGTCGTGGGCCTTGGCGCGGATGCGCGCCAGCCACTCGGGCACCTTGGGCTCTTCCGAGCCAGCCCCGGACGGTGCCTCGCCGACCCACTCGGGCACTTCTCCTGTCGGAGGGCCTTTGTCTTCGCCGACGACCTGCGGCATCTCCCCCAGCCATTCCAGCTCATCCCCGCTCTTCGGTCTGCTCGGTGGCGGACTGGAGGAAGGCTCACCACTGACTTCCTGCCGCAGACGCGAGAGCCAATCGGGCATCAGCCCCTGTTCTACTTCTTCGCTGGCCTCGTCGGATGGAATGTCGGACGGTGGTCCGGCGGGAAGGCGGGCGTGGCACAGCCGGCAGAATTCCTCCCCGACAGGATTCTCCGTCTGACACATGGTGCAGCGGACGGTGGCCACGCGCTAATCCCCGTAGGGGCGGTCGGCCCCCAAGAGAACTCTCAGCCCGGTGGCCGTCGCTCCCAGAGCGACCCCCAGCAACAGGCCGCGCGCCGCACCTGCCGCCCACACCTGACTGAGCCAGGCGCGCGCCTCACCCATCAACTGGTGAAGTTCACCGTCGCTGCCGATCAGCCAGGGCCCGGTGCCGAGCAGCACGATGAACGTGGTGAGTAGGAAGACATAGGTCCGCAGATTTCTTTGGCGGGAAAGCAGCCGCATCGCGCCCAGAGTCAGGCTGATCGCCAGCAGGCCGGCCAGCGAGGATTCGACCGGTTGCTGGATGTATTGAAACACCGACAAGAAAAGAGGACTCTCTTCGCCGAAAAACAGACCGACGACAAGGGTGATGAGCAGAGAACCGATCAGCACCGCACTGTAGGCCCAGCCCTTCTCCTGCGCCCCGATCTTCGACAGATGGACGGCGAGCAGGTTCACGACCCCCAGCAGGAGGGCCGCCGCCGCCAGGACGACGGCCCACTGCAGGATCATCGTCCGCAATCCCTGCAGCAAGGGCAGATCGAAGAAGTAGCCTTGAAGGACGATCAGGCCGAAGGCGATGGCAATGCCGGCCCACACCAGCTGGACGCCGGCTCTCACAGGCCGACCCCCAGCGTGCGGAGGACGGTTCCAACCACAATGGCCACAATCAGGGTGAGCCGAAGCAGATCCTGCACGCGCAAGCTGGCGCGCTGCATCCCACCGGCTCCCAGGTAGGCTCCGGCGGCAAAGGTCTCCTCCCCGATCAAGGGCTGATCGGCGGTGGCGAAGAACAGGGCCTGGGTCGGGACGGCGTCCGTGCCCGCCAAGACGAAGGCACGTTTGCGCACCCCCATGTCCGCCGCCAGACCTCCTTCGTTGCCGAAGTGCCCCAGGAGGACGTGGACCGAGACCCGTTCGGATTCCAGCAGTCCGGGTAGGGCTGCAACGTAAGAGAACGGGGTCGGGGCGAGCATGCGCGCGCTCGTCCACTGATAGCGGTCGCTCGAATCGAGTCGGCCGAGAGTTCCGCGCAGGGCGTCCTGCGAGGCAGCGGCAACGGCGCCGTCACCGCTGCTGACCACGACCGGTCGATCACTTTCGAGGGTGATTTCAGCGGTCTGCGCCAGCGCGTTCAGGCCGGCCAGCGCCGGGCCGCTGTCCCCTCCGATGAGGGTGCCGGTGCCGAGGGAAAGATGAACCCGTTGGCCGGACTCGACGGCCCGCTCGATCGCTCGCCGCAGCTCCTCGAAGGCGGGCAGGGAGCGCAAGTTCGTCGGCCAGCGGCCTTCGGTCCCAGTGCGCACGATCAAAAGAACCGCGAACGCGATCAGCAATCCAATCGCCAACAGTTCGCTCAGCGCCACGCTGCTCTCCCTGCGCGCCTCCCGCCTCCGCCGGCGCGGCCCGCCCTGAGCGGTGTCGAAGGGTTCACGTATACCGTTCGGCCATCAGACGCCGCCTCAGGTCCTGGCGTGCCTCATCGTCTTCGAGAGCGCGCGCCAGCGAACGAGTTTCCGACCGCAGTCCGAACACCGGCTCGATCAGATACAGCGCCTGCGCGGCCAAGGGCGCCAACGGATCGAGTGCCTCGAGGACGAACGCCAACCACGAATGGAGCCGGCGCTGTCGCGCGAAAGTGATCCACGCGTCGAGGTCCGTCGACGGAGGTCGCATCGCGCGCAGTATAGCACAACAGCAGTGGTCGGTGGTCGGTGGTCAGTAACAGAAGGGGCGGATTGGAATTTGGAAATTGCGATTGGATCTCACAGAGCTGCGTGCACAGGGTAGGGCTGAGAGCTGACACTTGCGCCTGCGCTGCGCTCCGCCGCAAGAGCAGGTGTGGCTGGCGGCTGACAGCTCACCGCCCTTCCCCCGGCGTGCTACTTGGCGAACCTCGCCGCCAGCCCCATGTCGACGTGGAAGCGCTCGCTCTCCTGCCACAACTCGAACAGGCTTCGTCTTGCCGGTGAGGATCTGCAGGAAGTGCTTGTAGGGAAGGATCCGCAGCTCACGTCCATTCCCCACCTGAGTCCTTTGCCGGCCCTCTCCGATCCGAAGTCCCACTGGCCACCGGCGAATTCTTCGCGCAGGACTTCTCCAAGGTAGGATCCCATAGGAAGACCGTTCCGCTGCAGGCCTCTTGGTCCGGGTCTCGGGCGTAGCTTTCCTGCATCAGCTGGTCGAGGACCTTGAGGCTCTACGGGCTGCGGTCGAGGGTGAACCGCTGGCGGGCGAACCACTTCTTGCACAGCTCGTCAGCCTGGCGGACGCCCTCCGGCGAGAGCGCCTCCCAGTCCTGCGGAGTGGCCAGCTCGGGGAACCTCGCGCACAGGTTGAACAAGTAAGACAGGCCCAGGAGGTGGAGATTAACAATCTTGCTTGTCGGTAGCGAAGCGACGGTCTTCGAATCTACAACACGGATCTTGCTCCATCGGAAAAGCACTATCGCATCCCGGCGCGTTGACATGCCCCGGCCGCGAAGGATTTCCCAGCCGTCGGCCCGCTAAGCCGATCCGCCAACCTCATTCGGCGTAGCCGCCTTGATGCTCGCGTGCCAGCCGCTGGATCCCCCTGCTCTGCCCTACTTCAGAAGGTACAGCGCGGCCGATCCGTCCTCGAACCCGACCGCGAGCCATGCTCCGTCATCGGAGGTGGCTATCGTCTGGATCGGAGATTCGTGTTTGAGCTGCCACAGCTCCCTCCCGTCCTCTAGATGCCATGCCTTTAGAAGACCGTCCCACCCGGCGGAGATGGCGGTGTCACCGATCGCGGCGAGGCCGGTGACCCCCTCGTAGGAGTGTGCTGTTTCCTGCATCCAACGCAGGCGGCCCGAGCCGACCTCCCAGAGGCGAAGACTCCCGTCAAGTGCGCCCGCCAGAAGTTGGTTAGCGGGCGCCAGGGCGATCCGCCTCACGGTGTGATCAGGAACCGGCTCGTCCGGCTCGCTCTGACACTCGTCTTCTCCGTGGTCTTCAAGGACGCGGCGCTCGCCCTCACCGAGGGGTATGAAGAAGATACGGCCATGAAAGAAGCCGCCACCGGCCACGAGCCATTCGCCTCCAGGCCCGACCGCCACCGCGTCGAGTGGTTCGCCCACGCCCCAACTCCGCAGCTCGCGGCCGCTTGACACGTCCCATAAGCGGACGGTCGCGTCCTCGCCAGCGGAGGCTAGGCCGAGACCGTCGGGTGAGAAAGCCACCGCGCTCACGACGTCTTGGTGTCCACGCAGGTCATGCAGTCGCTTGCCCCTCTCAGCGTCCCACAGGCGGAGGTTGGGATCGCGGCTGCCTGGCCATCGGTTGGCTGATGTGGCGAGGAAACGCCCGTCGGGGGAGAAGGCGAGTCCCTGGATCGTGCCAGGGTGCGCAGACCATTCTTTCAGCGCTTGTCCCTCTGGGATCTTCCATAAGTGGACGCGGCCTTTGCTAAGCCCCGCGGCGATCTGACGTCCGTCGTGCGAGAAGGCCAGGGCTGATACCCCTTGCCGATGGTTAAGGCGGAGGCGGAGATTGGGCGGATGCTGCTTCTTGCTCGGCGAGGGCATCTCCTCCATCAACTCGGGGTGCCGGGCGCGCAGGTTGAGGATGAAAAAGAGGGCTTGCAGGAGTGCGTCGTGCTCACGCGCACGTACCGCCTCGGGGTGCAACCATTCCACCGCTTTGCGTCGATTCTCCTGAGTGGGGTCAACGTGGTAACGAGCCAGAGCGAGCACCACTGGGAGGACCAGTTTAGGAAGGTACTCCGTATCGCGTTTGAGAGGGCTCCGGTCCTGCATGAGTGCCCCTTCGGCCAGCTCGGCGGCCTCGAACGCATTCTGCCAATCGCCGAGGCAGACAAGGGCGTACGCCCGGAATGGCAAGCGCTCCCAAATCAAGGAGTGCACTCCTTGTTCTGAGTACTGGGCGACCTCGTTACTACTCAACCATCGATTCTCGCTCGCCCAAGTGAATAGCTGATCAGCCCGCTGAACGTTGCCGATACGATCGGCGCAGATGGCTGCGGGCAGCTGGCGTCGCCCGGCATCGTCCCGGAGACCCAACTCGGGTACACCATGGATATAGCGTATTTCTCTCGGCTCGAGAACACCCTGCTTGAAGGTGTACGCCCTGTCATACTGCTTGCCCCCCCGCCACAGGTGTTGTCCCAAGGAATACCAGCCCTGGGCAGAGCTGGGTTGCCCCAATGCCTCATGGGCAGTGGCCGCCCATGGGCTTCTCGATATTGCCTGGTCAATCTCCTCCGGGGGTCGGATTTTGGCGTCTTCGACGCCTTCGTATGGCTCTATCAAAGCCTCGAGCACGTCATTGCGGGGACCCATGGTCGCCCCATCGAGCCAACCATGCTTGCGGAGAAACTGCAGATCCTCCTGCGCCTTCAATCGCAGGAATTCAAGAAACGCCTCCGATAGTCGCATGACAGAAACGGTGTTTACCTGTTCACAGCTCTTACGATAACTTCGATCTCGTGAGTGATGCCATCGAAGTCATACTTGGCGAGGTTTGACCCCATCGCATCCAGGAGCCCTTGTGCCATCCGTGCGCTTTCGGGACCGTTCAGGTAGAACTCGATCTCGATCCGACCTGACCGAAGCAGGGGCTCGGCTACGGTTGGACCCAACTCGCCAATCAGGTAATCGGTGTTGAATTTCAACTCGTCTCCCACGCGACGGACGTATTGCGAAAGACTCGTCAAGGGCAGGCGAGCTCGCGCTTTGGCCTCCAGCAGCCTCACAATGCCGCTACGCTCGACGACCAAGTCATAGCCAGCCGCGTTCACATGAGGCACTTCGTCAATCACTCGCCAGCCTTCAGCTAGACGGTCACCTCTCACGACAAACTGCGTGTAGGCTCCCTTGATGTTATTGAGGACCCCTTCTACACCTTTGAGGTTGCCTAACGCCTGGCTGAGCCCCAGATGCTTGAGATCTGCCGTGAGCAGATTTCCCCTAAGGATACCTGTCTTTTCACTGACCTCGATGGTGCTCAGGTAGTCGGCGATTCCGGGGAAGTCCGCTCGGAGGCGGCGTAAAGCGTCGGCCAGGCCTTGGAGGTGCACACTCGCCTTTCCGAGGCGCAGGACACGCGGCCCCTCGAAGCCGAGCTCCGCCAACGTGTCCATCAGCGGTCTTCCCCAGGTTGCCTGTAGCGCCGCGAGGCGCACTGCATCCGGCAACCAGTCGAGCCGCGATAGGAATGTTGAGACTTCGCCGATGATGCGAAAGTGTCTGACGACGAACCTTCCGACGGTTCCGGACACATCCGCCGCGTCTCCTATGTAGGGCACAAGTGCCAGTGTATTGACGCCGAAACTCGCCCAGTCCCCGTTGGCCATGGCGCCAACCCAGTCTCGCAGGTCGGCGATCAATCCAATCGCCGTCGTCAGCGGAAAGGGGGCAAGGCTGATCAGTCCGCTGCCCATGTACCCTGCAAAGAACGGGATGTTGCCGCTCTCAGGCTCGTCGACTGCAAACTCACCAAGGACCGCACCGCGCACGAACTGGTGGGTGATCTCCAGGGCGCCCATGGGCGAAACTGCGAGCAGGGGATCCCTGCCGTCGCGGATCTCGTCCCCGTCGGAGGCCCCGTCGCCGTCGGAGTCTTCTCCGAGCGGGTCAGTCCCGAACTCGTAAAGCTCATCCCCATCAGATACTCGGTCGGCATCCGAATCCGGAAGCCACACATGCAGGACAGGCTCAACTTCGCGCAGCTCCACAAAGTCCTCTACGTCGTCATTGTCGGAATCCGGTCGTGAGGGATGGGATAGCAACGTGTAGAAAGTCCTCCCAGCGAAGGTCACGAGCGCGCCAAGTTCTTCGCCGTCGGGAATCCCATCACCATCGGTGTCCGCCTTGAACGGATCCGTAAACAAACGGAATCCGAAAGCGGTCATGAATCCCGCCAGCTCCTGCGCATCGGTCAGCCCGTCGAAGTCGCTGTCGCCCGTGCCCCCCGCCGCGGGATACGTCCGGCCGAGAACGTCTCCTTCCTGGTTCCAGGCGACGAACCAGTGCGGTAGCTCCTCCCCATCTTCCGCTCGCGCAGCGATCCCCCCCTGGATCGCCGCGTGTGCGATCGGGAAAGCCTCCCCATCCGGCGAACTGTCCGGCAAGACGTAACGCCCATGAAGATCGGGCCCAACCCCGAAACCGGCGATGACGAGGAAACGCCCTTCCACCGGGCTGAAGCCGGCGCGAGGCTCCCACTGGAACACGCCCTGAGCCGGGTCTGGCGGCTCGAGCACGGTTTGCAACGGGCCCACCGGAACCAGCGTCCCGCTCACCACCCGGCCGCGCTGGTCGCCCACACCATCAGGCGAGTCACGGTTGTCCCACCAGGTCACGAGATAGCGGTCGTCGGCCGGATCGTGCACCGCTGCCGGCGCGATCTGCCAACCCGCACTATTGCCCGAGAAATTGATCGCCCCGAGCAGGCCGAGCCCGGAGCCATGCCGTCGTTGCCCGAGCAGCTCGTACTGAAGGACCGCATCGCCCCAGATGTTGTACGTCGTGAGGAACTCGTTCCTGGCGCGGTTGTACGTCACCGTGACCGACGACACCATCCGGTCAACCAGAACCGTCGGCGCCGCCAGCGGAGCCCCTGACGGATCGAGAAGCTGTCCCAGCAATCGGTGGGGTTGGGCGAAGAAGGAGATGAAACCTCCCCGCGGCTGGTTCCACGCGAGCAGGTACTGACCCGAGAAAGAGTTGTAGGCAGCGTCGTAGGCCGGCACGATCTCGATAAACCCGAAGAACGTCAGCTGGTCCGTGATTAAATTCGGAGCGCCGCTGAGCGATCCGTCCGGTCCGATCGCCAGTGCATAAAGGTTGTACGTGTCGAGGGTGTAGGTGAGGCAGCCGCCGGGGAGACAGTACGACTCGACGCTCTGGCCACCATTCGCCTCCGACCAGATGACCAGGTAACCTCCATCGTTCTCATTAGCTGAGATGTCGGGGCGAATGGGTACGCCAACGCCACCTTGAGACAAGAGGATCTCCGCGCCGAGCTGGCCTCCGTTTTCGTCATACAGGCGCCCGCGCAGGCTAGCCGGCTCACTCTCGACAACCCAGACGGTCAGGTATTTGCGATCCAGCGCGTTGTAAGCAACGGCGACGTCGCGTTGCAGCGCGGGGCCTCCAGCGATCACGAACTCCCCTTCCGACGCCTCGGCCTGCTGAAAGCTCGGGCCCAAGCTCTGGACGGCCGTAAACCGTTGCCCCTCGACCATCGGAACGGGAAGCGGAATGTCGGCCTCCTCCGGGGTCGGTTCCAAAGTCGGGGTCGGTTCGGCGGTCGCGGTTGCTGTCGCTTCAGCGGCCGACGTCTCCGTGGGAGTCGGCGAACTATCAACTTCCCCTGTCGGCGAATTTTGAGGCGTGGCGGTGGGGTTGGCCTCCAAGATCGAAGTCGCTTCCGCGGTTTCCGTCACCATTGCGGTCGGCGAACTTTCCGCTTGCGCAGCAGGCCGGGCTTCGCTGCGAGGCGCCCAGCGCGCCAACACGATGGAGGACCCGGCTGGGGCCGCGACGAAAGCGGCATCCGAGGCGAAGGTCGCCTCCCACTCGGGAAGGTACACAACGCCGAAGGCCCCGAGCTCGGCGGCCTCGGCGGCGACAGCCTGCAGCTCGGTGTCGACCTCCTGATCGGGAAGGATCACTGCGACCCCTTCCTCGAAGTCGTAAAGAAGCAGTCGCAGGTTGTCCGTATCGCCCCCCGGGACGCGGCCAGGGTCATAACTCATGCGGATCGCGGCGCGCTCGAACAACAGAGTGTCGCCCAAAGCCACGAATGGGGCGACAAGACCAGGGACTTCGCTGAACAACGGAGCATCCGCCAGGCTCTGGCCGCGCAACGAGCGGCTGTGATCGCCGACTCCCTCCACTTCGACGACTACATCCAACCCCGGGAGTTCCACGATTTGAAGGTGCGTCTCGTCTCCGTCCTCGATATCATCGCCATCGCTGTCCTCGTTGCCCGGGTCCGTGCCAAGCCGCAACTCACTCTCGTCCGTCAGACCGTCGCCGTCCGTGTCCGCCTCCAGCGGGTCCAACCCTGGTTGCGCGGCCTCGGCGCTGTCGGGGAGCCCATCGTCATCGGTGTCCGGCTCGAGCGGATCCGTCCCCAGGTCACGCTCCATGGCGTTGGTGAGGAGATCTTCGTCCAGGTCCTCCTCGCCGTCGGGGAGGTCGTCCTCATCCGTGTCCGCCGCGTCGGGCATCGTGTGCGGAATGGTGTTCTCGACCTCATAGGCATCGCTGAGTCCATCGCCGTCTGTGTCCTCGAGGAAGACGCTACTCCCGATCCTCATTTCGACAAGGTCGACGACTTCGTCGCCGTCCAGATCGCCTCGGTAGTCAATGTGCCAGACAGCAAGGACCGCCGCTGCGAATTCATAAGCCTTGAGGAAATGCTCCACGGCGCCGTCACCGTCGCCGCGCTCGAGGGCGTCGATGCCATTGCGGAGCCGGAGCTCGGCAGTGTTCATGTGCGCACGCGCCTTCTTGAGATCGTTGGCTGAAAGGCCATCGCCATCGATGGCCGCGTCGAGAACAGTTCGAGCGTCCCGCACTGCCAGCCCGGTCATGTATCGATCGGCCCGCAACAATAGCGTTAGACCGTCGAGCGAACGGATCTGCGCCTCCTGCGAGGTGGCGCGATCACGGATCAGCCTGACCAGCCGCTTCACCAACTCCCAGTCATGCGAGAGGACCGAGGAATCCTGAATCCGCCCTTCGTCCACGAACAACTCGGCATTATCCGCAACGAGCCTGTCGACCATCGCCCGCGGTAGCACGTGCTCCTGCTCCTTGGGCTGGGGATGGGGCACCGAAATGGGAAGGAGAATCTCCGCCGCCGAGCGGCGGAGCCGCAGGGGTGTGCTATCGAAGGGCGCCTCGGCGACGGCCGCGATCGCCTCGGCCACTTGCTCATCTGTCAGCGCTGGGCCACGAACCAGCGCGGTAGGGATGGATGGTGAAACGAGCATCGCCACGATCAGAGTGGCATTGGTGGCACGTCGCACCGCTTCGCTGCCCCACAACTTCCTGGCAACGGGAGTCCACAGGGGTCCGCGCTTAGGGGGGATGGTCAGGAAATCGGTTATGCGGAGCATGGTCTTTGCCCCTCCCGACGTCGGTGGCAAATGTCGCAACCCGGATCCTCGAACTCTCCCCCTTGGCTGTCGCTTGCGGGTGCATCCACCATACGCCAAGAGGCCAGGCGATTTCAAGAGCCACAAACCGCCTCAACCCGTGTCAACCGACACCGATTCAGACCCTCGGCCTTCACGGAGGACCTCGGATCCGGAAGGGGCAGTTGCCAGCCATCAGTGACCAGTGGAATACTGCTCAGTGGTTACTGGTTACACCCTTCGATCGACCGCTCCATTCCCCCAGCCGTGTGATTGCGCCGCGCGACCGCTCGGCTATAATCCTCGTGACTCGTTCCCCGGATAGCATGAGCCTCGATCTCCGTCAGGTCCTGCCGCAAGTGGAACAGCTTGGCCAGGAAGCGGCGCGGCGCAGCGCCGATACGGCCGCTCGCGTGCCGCAGGCGGTCCAGATGCTCTCCCAGGCGGCACAGCTCGATCCGGAAGAGCTGCGGCGCCGCATCGAACTCGCGCCGCCCACGACGCAGCCCGCCAGGCCGACGGACGAGCCGATCGACGAGGTCTTTCCTCTTCCGGCGCATCCGCCGCGGCTGCGATTGCTGGCGGCGGACGGATCACAGGTTTATCCCGACCGGCACGGCGCTGCCTTCTACTACGTCGTCAACGTTGGCAGTATCGCTCTGGCCCACGGCAGCGGGCTGGCGCCGCAGGTCCACACCCGCTCCCGCCTGCACTTCACCGACGACGACTTGGAGGACACGCGCGGTCAGCCGGTGGATACACATCTGATCAACGCCCGGCGCGACGCAGCCGAGCTGGAAGAACTGGCTCAGTTAGCCGGTGAGCGGGCCGACGGGCCGACGCTGGCTTTGCTCGACAACGGTCTGCTCTTGTGGGCGGCGTCGCAAGAGCAGAAAGCCGCCCGACCGGACGTGCAGCGCGTGCTCCAGGCGTATCTCCACGCGCTCGACCAGCTGCAGGCCGCCGGCGCAGCGCTGGCCGGATACATCAGCCGCCCGCGCAGCGCGCACGTCGTGGCCCTGGCCGACGCCGCCGGCGCCCATCCCGGTGCCCTGCACGGGCTGACCGACCGCCTGCTTTTCGGTCGGCGGCTCTCACCACTACTCCGCAGCGCTCGCTTTCGCCACCCGGCGAAGATCAACGAGGTCTTCGCTGAACGCGGCCACGAAGTTCACTTCTTCTACTTGCACACTGGGGCGCAGGACGGCATCGCCCGCATCGAGGTCCCGGCGTGGGTCGCCGAGGATCAAGACCGGATGGCCGCCGTCCATGCCGGACTCGTCGAGCAGTGCCGGCTCACCGGCATCCCCTACCCTCTCGTGCGTGCCCACGAACTCGCCCTGGTCGGTCAGGACGACCGCCGCGCGTTGGAAAACCTGGTGCAGGCGGCGCTCATCAGGCACGGGATACCCGGGCTGCTTTCGCAGAAGGCACAGACCAAACGTTGGACCGGCCGCCGGCGGCGACACCGGATATGACTCGAGATTCGAGCGCCGCGGAACAGCCTGGCCTGAGCCCCTCGGCTGCGCTCGGGGCCGAAGGGCGGCTGATCGGGCGCGTGACGCGCTGCAACATCCAGGGTTTCGCCGGCGGGATTCGCCTGACGGAGCCGGACATGCCGGCCTTCGGCGGATTGTGCCGGGCCCCCGCCCAAAACGGCCGCAGCCAGGTGATCGGACTGATCTACGAAATCAGCATCGAAGACGACGACCTGGCGCGACAATTGGCCGCCTCCGACGTTCCCCAGGACGAAGTCCGTCTCGATCAGCAGTTCGTCCGCCCGATCCCGATCGAAATCCGCGCTCTGAGTGTGGGCTATCAATATGGGGATCGTTACGTCTACGATTTGCCGCCGCAGCCGCCAACGACTCTAGCGGACATACACAGCCTGACTTCCCCCGAAGTCCGCCGGTTCACCGAATCATTCGAATTCCTCCCCTTAGTGCTGGCCGCCCAACAGCTCCCCACCGACAGCCTGCTGGCGGCGTCCTTTCGCCAGGCAGCCATGGCCCGTCCCGAATCCGAACGGCGAGCGTTTCTGGTAAGCGCCGGGCGTGAATGCGCCCGTCTGCTCGCCCGCGACCTCGCCCGGCTGAACAATCTCGTGCGCAGCCTGCAGACCTGACATGCACACTGCTCTTGGGTCGTGTTTCGGCCTCACCCCCCAACCCCCTCTCCGCCGAGAGCCTTCGGGAGAGGGGAGCTTCGCTCCCCCCTTCCCCCAAGCAATCCTTCCCCTCCCCCTGGAAGCTGCCCTTTCCTTCGGGGAAACGCGGTCCCAGGGGGAGCCCCTCGCAAGCTCGGGGTGCACGCGAGGGAAAGGGGTGGGGGTCTTGCGAAAGGCTCAAATGGCCATCGGCAGGTCGCGAGACAAGAATGGGTGAATCGCCCTCCCTTGATTCGTATCTCGGCCCTCGCGCCAGCGAAGTCCCCCTCGGGATGGTCGTCGGTGGATCGCTGTCGTCGGGGCTGGTGGTCAACCTCAACCCGCAGCTCTCGATTGAGCACCTGGCGGTCGGGCGCTACGTCGTTATCCAGGGCGCCAGCGGCAGCCGCTTCTTCGGGTTGATCACCGACATCTCGCTCGAGGCGATCAACCCCGATCTGATGCGACAACCACCGGCGCCCGGCGATGCGTTTGCCGCCGAGGTCTACAGCGGCGGTCTCGCCTTTGGCGCGTTGAAGGTCAGCCCGATGCTCGTGCTCGACGAGGGAGCGGCCGAGCCGCGCCCGGTCAAGACGATCCCGGCGCACTTCACCGCCGTTCACGAAGCCACGGCGCGCGATGTCGAATTGGTCTTCGGGGCGGAGGACGACAAACACTTCTTCGTCGGGACTCCGCTCGACATGGATCAGGTGCGCGTCCACCTCGACCTGGAACGATTGGTCGAGCGCTCATCCGGCGTCTTCGGCAAGAGCGGCACCGGCAAGTCCTTCATCACCCGCACCTTGTTGGCGGGCGTGGTGCAGGCGGGCCTAGCGTCGGTCTTGATCTTCGACATGCACAATGATTACGGTTATGCCGTGCGGGATGAGGCCGGCCGCGAGTTCAAGGGGTTGCGCCAGCTCTTCAGCGACGGCCGGGTGAGTGTGGTCACGCTCGACCCCGAAACCTCGAGGACGCGCGGCAGCAAGGTCGACCGGGTGTTGCAGATCGGCTACGATCAGATCGAGCCGGAAGACGTCGAGATGCTCTCGGGCCTGCTCGATTTGAGCGACGTCCAGGTGGGCGCCCTGTATTGGCTGCGGCGCCGGCTGGGCAAGTCGTGGATCGCCAAACTCCTTTCGGAGGAGAGGGACCCCGAGCTCGACAAGCTACTCGAGGACGAGTCGATCGTCAAAGGCACCCTGCACGCCATCCAACGCAAGTTCGAGCTGTTCCGGCGTCTTGGGTTTCTCGTGCCGGGAGAGCCGGAGGACGCGGTCGAAGACATTTTCCTGCGCCTGAACCGGCGCACCAGCGTCGTGCTCGAGTTCGGCCGGTACGGCAACTTGCTCGAGGCCTATGTCCTCGTCGCCAATTACCTCACCCGCCGCATCCATGAACGTTACGTCCGGCAGAAAGACATGGCGGCGGGCAAAAAGGCCGACGAGCCCCATCCGCTGGTGATCGTCATCGAGGAAGCGCACAAGTTCCTCGACCCGGCCATTGCCGCCCACACGATCTTCGGCACGATCGCCCGCGAGCTGCGCAAGTACAACGTGACCCTGCTGGTGGTCGATCAGCGCCCGAGCGGAATCGACGAAGAGGTCATGAGCCAGCTCGGGACGCGCATTTGCTGCCTGCTCGACAACGAGGCCGATATCCGCGCCGTCTTCTCCGGCGTCAGCGGCGCCTCGACGCTGCGCGAAGTGCTGGCCCGGCTCGACACGCGCCAGCAGGCCTTGATCCTGGGGCACGCCGTGCCGATGCCCGTCGTCATCCGCGCCCGCGACTACGACGCCGCCTTCTACGCCGCGCTCGGGGCCGCCAGTCCGGAGGAGGCTCGACGCCGCGGCCAACAGGCCGCCCGCGACCTGTACGGAGATTGAGGTGGAGCCGGCACGGTTCCATTCGCTCTTCGATCGCACCATTGCCCGCCCGCGCCCGCTCTGGGCCACGCTGCTCCTGGTCCTACTTGTATACCTTCCCACGCTGGCGGCCGCCTACGCCCTCGGGTTAACCGACCTTTACGACGATCCGCGCAGCCGGTCCCTCCTGGCCGCGCCGACGGTGATCGCCTACGTCCTGCTGTTGGGGCCGATCCTCGGACCCCTGGAATCGGCTGTCGTCCGCTCCTTGCGGCCCGTTCTTCTGGCGGACGACGAGGAGCTGGAGCGCGTCGTGCAACGCGCCGCTGCCGTTTCCCCTTGGCACGAGATGGCGGCGATCGCCAGCGGACTCTTCTTTGGCGTTCTGATCATCGGCGGGTCTCCCGACCCAGGGGCCACCTGGCCGATCTTCGTCGTCACGGCGACGGGGTATGTGATGCTCGGCCTGCTGGGGTGGGCCGGGTTCTTGTCGATCGCCTCCACCAGGGTGGTCGCCTCCCTGTTGCGCCTGCCGATGCAGATCGACCCCCTCGACCGCCAGCCGTTCGAAGCCATCGGCCGCCAAAGCCTGGCCATGGCCCTGGCCTTCGTCGGCGGAATCACCATCGGTCTCCTGCTGGGCGGCTACGGCTCGGCGGCGCTGCTCAACCCGCGCTTCTGGCTGCTCTTTCTGCCCCTGTCGCTCCTCCCGGTCCTCGTCTTCTATCTCAACCTCCGGCCGACCCACCGCGTCCTCTCGGGGGCGCGAGAGCGTGCGCTGGGCCAGGTGCAGCAACAGTTGCGCCGGTCTTTCCCATCTCTGCTGGAACGCATGCAGAAGAGCGAGCCGACGGGGAACCTGCCCTGGGAAGTGAACGCCTTGGTGACCTACGAAAAGGAACTGCAGGATGCGAGCACTTGGCCGTACAATCCAACCATCTTGCGGACCCTTTTCGTCTCGGTCCTGGTGCCCACGGTGACCCTGCTCGCCCGCAGGATCTTCGAGGTCTATATCCGCTAGGCGGCTTGCCTTCCGCCGCGAGACTTGGGAGAATCGAGCCACCTGGGCGAAAGTCCTCACGACGATCCGGACGAAAGGCTCCCGAAATGAAACCGACGATCCTCATCCTGCTTGGCCTGTCGATGGCGCTCACCGCATGTCTGCCCGAGCCGACGACTCCCGTCAATCTGGACGACCAGGTGGCGACCAGCGTCGGCGAGACTCTCACCGCGGAAGCGCCCGTGCCGACGGGGCCGGCACCGGTGACCGATACCCCACCGCCGTCAGCGACCGAGGTACCCACGCTGGCGCCGCCGACCGACACGCCCAGCCCCAGCGCCACGGCCTCGCAGACGACCACGGGCACGGCCGTTGCCGGAGACCCCGTCACGGCCCTCGGGCAGTCTACTTGGCGAGACACCTTCGACAGCCCCAGCGGCTGGAACCTTGGCGAGGACTCCTTCACCGAGGCGGAGATCGAGGATGGGAAATTCATCCTCACCGGGCATTCCACTGCCGACGGTTGGCGCCTGACCTGGCCCGTGGTCGACGATGTCTACCTGGAGGCCACAACCGGCACCCAGACCTGCCAGGGGTCGGACGAGTACGGGCTGATGTTCCGGGTCCCCGATGTCCACACGGCCGACAAGGGTTACTTGTTCGGCTTCACCTGTGACGGCCGCTACTTCTTACGCACGTGGGACGGCGAGAACATGAAGACACTGGTCCCTTCGACGGCTTCCTCCGCCATCCATTCCGGCAGCGACAAAACAAACCGGATCGGCGTGTGGACCGAAGGCGATGAGCTTTCGCTCTATGCCAACGGGACCCTGCTGGTGGAGTTCTCCGACGACACCTTCCCCGACAAGGGAGGGTTCGGCTTCTTCATCGGTGCGCGCACGACGGAGAACTTCACGATCGAATCCAGCGATCTCGCCTACTGGGATTTGCCCTAGACTCCTGGGTAGGCTCAAGCCTCAGAGGGCGCACGGCTACCCTCGGCCCTCTACCCGGCCGCAGTTGTCCCCGTTGCGCGCACATCGTCCCGGTTGGTTTCCGGGAATGCCCCCGAGGGGCCGACGGGCTTCTGAGTCCCCGCTTCGCGCACATCTCCCCGCTAGGTTTCCGGGAGCACTTTCCTAGAGGCAGGGCCCGACTCGACGGGGGCTTTTCTGGCCGCTCTCGTGGATGCGCTCGACAGCCAGCAGGTGGGAATTCCCTGGTAGATTCGGACCCAGCAGACCCCCGAAAAAGCCCGGCCGGAGAGAGTAGACGGCCGGGATCAGGCAGTGATGAGCCGACCGGCACGCCAGGGTGAGGAACCAACGCCGTCGTCGCTGCGGAAAGTCCGTAGCCGACCGGATAACCTGCTAGTCGAGAATCCGACGTCAGACCCGACGTCCGCCTGATCGGCCGGGTGGACTGCCCGGAGCTGAAACATGCCGCCTGGGCCCCCAAAGCAAGGTAGAGCCGTCCTTGATAGGGGATTGCCTTGATAGAACATTTGTGCTACTATCTATAGACATGGACCTTCGAGAGGAATTGCTGTCGTCAGGTGACGCTATGCGTTGGGAGGCCGACGACGCGCCTTCGGCCGGCGCCTCCCGCCTGCCCTGCGGGTCGGGTCCGCTGCCTGCGCGCAACGGCCGCCAAGCCTTGGTGATCGACGGCAAGGGGCGCGAACTGCCGATTTACCAGGCCGCCGGGCCGGGAAGCCGGCTCTTCCCTTTGCTCAAGTCGATGCTCACCACAGCTTGCGAGCGCGACTGCCTGTACTGCCCTTTTCGTGCCGGGCGGGACATGCGCCGAGCGACGTTCAAACCCGAGGAAATGGCGCGGGCCTTCGACGATCTTCACCGCGCCGGCGCCGTCCAAGGATTGTTCTTGTCCACCGGGATCTTCGCCGGCGGGGCCAACACCCAGAACAAGCTCCTGGACACGGCCGAGATCCTGCGCCGACGCTATGACTTCCGCGGCTACATCCATCTGAAGGTCATGCCCGGGGTAGAGCGCGGTCAAGTCGAACGGGCCATGCAGCTGGCGAATCGAGTCTCCATCAACCTCGAGGCGCCGGATGCCGCGCGGCTGGAACGGCTGGCTCCCCACAAGGACTTCGAAGGCGAGCTGCTCGCTCCTCTGCAGTGGATGCAGTCGATCCGCATGGGCGCTTCCAGCAAACGAGTCCGGCTCGCTTCCAGCGCGACGCAGTTCGTTGTCGGGGCGGCCGGGGAGAGCGATCTCGAGCTGCTCTCGACGACTGAGCGCTTGTATCACCATGCCAAGTTGCAGCGCGTCTACTTCTCCGCGTTCGAGCCGCTGCCCGGTACTCCATTGGAAGGCCTTCCGGCGGAGACACCGGTTCGCGAGCTCCGCCTCTACCAGGCGTCCTATCTGCTGCGCGACTACGGCTTCAACCTGAAGGAGTTCCCTTTCGACTCCCAGGGCAGACTTCCCCTTGATCGCGATCCGAAGCGAGCCTACGCCGACCTTGCGCTGGCCGAGGCACCGGTGGATCTGAACCGGGCTTCCCCCGAGGAAATGCGCCGGGTCCCGGGGATCGGACCCCGCGGCGCGGCCCGAATCGTCTCTGCCCGGCGCCTGCGCCGTCTTCAAGAACTGGGGCAGCTTCGAGCCCTCGGGGTCGTCGCCGAGCGAGCGGCGCCCTACATTCTGCTTCGTGGTCACCGCCCGCCGATTCAGACATCGCTGTTTGCCGAGGCGTATGCCGAGGCCCCGCTCCACCAGACTTCGCGCCTCTCCGCCTAGCCCGGATTCACGAAGGAAGGATTCCCATGCAAACCCCCATTCTCGAACAAGTGCGCACATCGCTCACAGAGAAACGCGATGGGCTCCGCCACTGGCTGAGCCGCAGCCCAGCGGAAACGAAATCCAGGAGGCTGGGGCCCGCCAAGGAGGAGGCAGTAGCCGCTCACCTCGTCCGCCTGGAAGACTCGATCGCCCTGGCCGAGGTCGGTGATCTGGGCCGCTGCGTCGTGTGTCACGACACGGTCGACACGGAACGCCTGGTCGTCGACTACACGGCGATGGTTTGTCTCAGTCACCTCTCGGCCGCCGAGGCGTCCCGCCTGGAGCGCGAAATCGAGCTGGCCCAGCTCGTTCAGCAAGCCTTGCTCCCCGGCGAGATCCCCAGCCTTCCCGGCGTGGAGATCGCCGCCTTCACACGGCCGGCGGAATTCGTCGGCGGCGACTACTTCGACTTCATCGCCTTCCAAACGGGGGATCTCGCATTGGTCATAGGGGATGTGGCCGGCCATGGAGTCTCCGCCGGCATGCAGATGGCGGGCGTCCAGGCTCTATGTCGGGCCATCATACCGACGCATCCCTCTCCGGCAGAAGCGGTCGACCAGATCCATCGGTTGTTCGTTCACAATTCCCGCTTCACCACGTTCGTCAGCCTGTTCCTGGCCTCGTACAACGCGGCGAACCGGACGCTCACCTACTGCAACGCCGGGCACAATCCTCCCATGCTGCTCAAAGCCGAGGGCCGTGGTGCTTCCCCGGTCCGCTGGCTGAATCCGACCGGCGCCGCGATCGGGCTGATCGAGGAGCCGGCTTTTGAGCAGAGCGTGATCCGCCTCGCCCCGGGCGATTTGCTCGTGATGTATACCGACGGGGTCGTCGAAGCGACCAGCGACGGCCGCGGCATGTTCGGACCCGAACGGTTGGTGGATGCGGTCCTACCCTCACGCGGCGGGTCGCCCGGGGATGTAGTCCGGGCGATCACAGGCGCGCTGGAAGAATTCGCCGGGCAGAAGGCATTCTCTGACGACGCAACGATTGTCGTCTGTCGGATCACCTGAGGCAAGGCGCTAAGCGGGTCGGCTCCTTCGAATTGTTAGGCATGCTGCGGTTGTTTTCGGCGTGCCGATCCGGGCTATTCAGAGGTTTCGAGGGCGGCTAGGAAGTCCTCGAACCTAGCGAGATGTCCCTCGCCCTTTGACCACCTGCGAATCTCGTGGCGATCGACAACGTTTTGATTGGCCACCATTGCGGCTTGGATGAGGCTCTGCCGGTCCCCGAAGTGGTAATACGAGGCAAGGCGATCCTTGACACAATCTGCAGGGGAGATGAGTCTGAGCGTGCCAGTCGCGAACTCCATCTCGTCGACTTGCCTTACTGGCTCTTCCCCGACCGTGAGCGGGCCCGGAGGAAACTCAATGAAATGATGTGCTTCTGGATGTTTGAAGTGTCGGCCTTGGGTTTCTTCGAATCCGATCTCTTTCATCGCCGAGGCGATTGCACGCCTACTTACGGCGTATCCCCTTACCAAGTCCAGATCCTGGGAGACGTATTTCCCACCGCTGTAAATGCCGACGGCCGCTCCTCCAGAGAACCACATCGATCCCTTTTTTCTTAGGTGAGAGTGAACGTAGGCGCCGATCGCTGCCTGCGACATTCCCTGGATCGGCTTCATTGTGGTTTCCCACGGCGCCTTGGCCTGCGTCGATTCATGAAGAGCCTCTCCTTCTCGGACTCAGGGTAGAAGGAGACGGCCTTGTTCAGTAGACCTGTCAACTCTGTTAGGAACGGATACTTTGGATTGAATGCGTATAGGCGCGTGCGACCAGCTTGCTCGCTTACGAGCACACTTCCGCGCTCCAGTTGTCGAGTTGCTTTTGGATTGAATAGAGCTTTGTATTGAAGAAACGAGCGATTTCGGTTGCGTATCCCTGCTCGCGCGCAAGGATGAAGACTAGAACGCGCTCGCTGCTGCAGTAATGGTACAAGCGTTTGCGCCACCAATTGTCTTGGTTGTACAACCAACGACATTGGCTATATAACCAACTTCGTTGGTACATGATATCAGAGGAAACCAAGATAAACAATGGGGAGCAGAATGCCTAACTCGGGATTACGTCCAAGCTGGCGTCGTCGTCCACGAGCTCAGGTGGCAGCCTTACCTAGACCAGATCATCAACTTCCGGCGGCGCTTGCGGGGCGCCTTCGGGCTGCGTCTCGCCGACGAGATCCATGCAGGAGCGATGATCACAATTCCGGCCCGCTCATTCGAATAAGAAGGAACGACCGCCTTGCGATGATGTCCGTCACCTCATTGAAGATCCCAACTTCAGGGACTCTCGCCACTCCTACTTCATCCAGGCGGCCGACCTTGCCTGGCGGGGAAAGAAGAAAGGGGCGTTTCCGCCCCGGATGGATCCTACTACCCGGATGGCCCGGGGTTGAGATCCGAGAATATCATACAACTAAGCCGGTCGAATTCAAGCCCCATGCCTTGCCGACAAGGAGGCCAAGAAGAAGCGGATCCGCCCTTGAGAGGCGACGCTTAGGCATGCCCAGCGAGACGGTCGGTCTGGCTAGCTGTGCGGATCCCCGAGCCCGGCGATATAAGATTCGACGAACAGCAATCCGTCCGGGCCGGCGCGCTGGATCACCTTGAGCAAGGCCTCCATCGTCGTCACCTCTTCCAGCTGCTCGTTGATGAACCAGCGCAGGAAATCCTGCGCCAGGTAGTCGTTTTCCTTCACCGCCTGGTCCATCAGGGTCCGGATCTGCCGGGTGACCTCATTCTCCCACTCGACCGAGAGCTTGGCCGCCGACTCGGCTGAGTCGATGTCATTGCGTGGAGCTTCGACGGCGGGAAGGATCACCTTGCCCCCAGCACCGGTCACGTAGTGCACGAACTTCATCGCGTGCACGTGTTCCTCGGCCGCCTGTCGGTAGAAGAAACCCGCCAGCTTGCCGAGCATCTCGCGCTCGAAGTGCGTGGCGATGGCCAGGTATTGGAGGGAAGCGGCCAGCTCCCGCCCGACCTGCGTGCTCATCGCCTGCGCCAGCTTGTCACTGATCATCATGGGATCTTGACTCCTGGGTGGGTGATTTCCCCTCCCCTCGCCCTATCTTACACCAGGCAAACTTCCTGGGAGCCTGAAGCTCCCGGGAAGCTTCTTCGTTACGGTGTGGACCCGACGAAGTCCAGCGCGTAGAGCCCATCCTGATAGTTCGGGTTGACGGCCAGCGCCGCGCGAAAATCCTCGATGGCCCCGTTCAGGTCGCCGAGCCGATAGCGGGCCCAGCCGCGCCACAAATGGGACTCCTCCGCCTTCTGCGTGCGGAACAAGGTGTAATCGGCCAGCTCCACCAGGTCCTGAAACCTGCCCTGGTTGAAATAGGCGATGTACGGACCGAACTGGTAGCGGGTGAAACGCCAGGGCAATCCGAGGCCGAGGGCGTTGTCGAAGGCGTCCGCCGCCTCGCCGTAGCGCTCGAAGTACACCAGGTTGCTGCCCAGGTTGAACCAGGCGTAGGGATTCTTCGGGTTCAGGTCGATCGACTTGCGCGCCGCCTCGAGCGCCTGCTCACGGTTGCGGTCCGGGTCGGCATCGTCACCCAACAGCGCCTCGATCTCACCCTGCGATTCCGGCGGATACAAGAAGAGATAGACCCGGTTGAACGCCTCCCAACCTTCGTCCAACTCGGCGTACGGAACGTTACGATCCGGACCCTTGTTCGAGTCCTGGGTGATGAACACGCCCTGACCGTCGTCGTACCCGGTCAGCAGAAGGTAGTGGCCCGCCCAGCCGCCGCCCCCGTCGTTCTCGTCGAGGAGGAACCCCTTCTCGATGATGACCGGGTAGCCCGCCGCCAGGAAGGACTTGAGGCGTTCCAGGCTGCCCCCGACGCGGAAATCGGCGTTCAGCCAGCCGGCCTGCGTGCGGACATAGTAGACCAGCTCCTCGACGTTGACGTTCTTGTCGCCCCGATCGGGCTTGAGCAGATTCGAGATGTCGAACTGATCGCCTTCCCACCCGAAGGTACGGAGCGCGAGCGACAGTGTCGCCGGACCGCAGTTGTTCCAATCCTGTTTCTCCCAGGCCGGCGCAGGCAGGGAGATGCTGGCCGGCAGCGGGGTCGCCGTCGCGGCCGGGGTCGCGCTCACCGCAGGGCTCCCCTCCGCTCCGCTTCCGGGATGGAGCGTGATCGCCGTCGGCAGGCGCGCGGCCGGCGTCGTCGCGGTGTCCAGCGCGCGGGCCGTCGGCAGCGTGTCGCCCGGCCTTAGCCAACCACGCACGATCCCCGACGCCGCGTCGAGCCGCCATTCCATACGGTCGTGAACGAATGGGACTTGGTAGACCAGGAAGATGAGGAGGGCCGCCAGCGCGGCCCCCGCGAGAAACCAGATGGCACGCGTTTGCACAGGCGGCGCATTATACCAGCCGCCTTCCCTCGGGCACCTGCTAGAATAGCGCGGTTGCGACCAACCCCATGGAACCGACAACGACGCTCGTGATCTTCGGAGCTTCCGGGGACCTCACCCGGCGCAAGTTGATTCCCGCCCTGTTTGAGCTCCATCGCAAAGGGCGCTTGCCCGAGCGCTTCCGCCTGTTGGGAGCCGCCCGCAGCCCGGGCGACGACGATGGATTTCGCGAGCAGGCCCAGCGCGGCCTCATGGAGTTCGCCCCACAGACTTTCGAGCCGGACGCCTGGAACGACTTCGCCACGCGGCTGCACTACCTCGATGGCGACTTCACGACCCCACCGGGCGTCGCCGCCCTCGACCAACGCCTGAGCGGGCTCGCCCACGATGCCGGTGTCGGCATGCCCCCGGAGCGCAGCAGCCGGGCTGCACCGCGCAATCTACTTTTCTACCTGGCCACGCCGCCCCAGGCTTATCTCGGATTGGTCGAGGCCTTGGGAAAAGCCGGCCTGGCGGACGATCGCGACGGGTGGCGGCGAGTGGTCATCGAGAAACCCTTCGGCAGTGACCTAGAGACGGCTCATCAGCTCAACGCCGAGCTGCACCGCCATCTGCGCGAAGATCAGATCTACCGTATCGATCACTACCTGGGCAAGGAGACGGTGCAGAACGTGCTCTTCTTCCGCTTCGGCAACAGCATCTTCGAGCCGATCTGGAATCGCAACTACATCGACCACGTCCAGATCACGGTGGCCGAATCGGTCGGCGTGGAGCATCGCGGGCGCTTCTACGATTCGGTCGGGGTGCTGCGGGACGTCTTCCAGAACCACTTATTGCAGCTGCTGGCGATGATGGCGATGGAGCCGCCGGCGTCCTTCGACCCCGAGGCCCTGCGCGACGAGCGGCAGAAGGTGCTGCAGTCGGTGCGGCCGATTCCGGTGCTGGAGGCCGCCCGGCACACGGTGCGCGGCCAGTACGACGGTTATCACCTCGAGGACGGGATCGACCCCCGTTCCCAGACCGCGACCTTTGGCCTCCTTCGCCTGTACATCGACAATTGGCGCTGGCAGGGAGTCCCTTTCTACTTGCGCTCGGGAAAGCAGCTGGCCGCCAAGACCACCCAGGTGACGATTCTCTTCAAGTCGGTTCCGCACGTGATGTTCCCCCTGCCGCCGGGCGAAGTCATCCGACCGAACGCCCTTTTCCTTTGCCTGCAGCCGGACGAAGGGATCCATCTGCGCTTTGAGGTGAAGGTTCCCGACAGCCTGCGCCGGTTCCGCTCGGTGGACATGGAGTTCCACTACGCCGAGGATTTCGGTCCGACCGCCATCCCCGAAGCGTACGAAAGGCTTCTGCTCGATGCCCTCAACGGCGACGCTTCGCTCTACATGCGCGCCGATGGCATCGAACTCGGCTGGGCGCTGGTCGACCCGATCCGTCGCGCCTGGGAATCCGGCACGCCGGAGCTCGAGCTCTACCCTGCCGGCAGCTGGGGCCCGCCGAGGGCGACGACGTTTCTCACCGCCGATGGGCGTTCCTGGGCCATGGGGTGCGGCGCGGAAAGTCACGCCAGAGCGCACCCGCCCGTCGATTGAGGACAGACTTTGGCCCCACCTCGGGGACATGGTCCCGATGGGTTTCCTGGAGCACCCTGCAAGGCTCGGCTGCGCCCCCAGGCTCGGGGGGGACTCGCCAACGCGCGGACGCGCAAGGGTCGGGGTTGAAACCCGCCCCTACACCAAAGGCCATTGACGAAGCTCGGGCCCCGGCGTCCGGATAAGGTGGGACTTCAACGGAGGGAATATGGTGCCTCAAGACCTTCGAGCATTCCTTGAGCTTCTGGACGCCCGCGGCCAGCTCAAGCGCGTCCGGGCCGAAGTCTCCGCCGAGCTGGAAATCACCGAGATCACCGACCGCGTTTCCAAGAGCCCGGCGGCGCGCAACCAGGCTCTCTTGTTCGAAAACGTGACAGGCAGCTCGATGCCGGTGGCGATCAATCTCTTCGGCTCGGAGAATCGGATGGCCTGGGCGTTGGGCGTCGAGCGGCTCGACGAGCTGGGAGAGCGCTTGGGGTCGCTGCTCGACTTTCGCCTCCCGCAGGGGCTGGGAGGGATGATCAGCCGCGGCCAGGACCTGCTCGGCGCGCTGCGCTCGATCGGCCTCGGCCCGTCCAAGGTCCGCCATGGCCCGGTTCAGGAGGTCGTCGAGCGCGACCAGCCTTCTTTGAACAGTCTTCCGGCGTTGCGCTGCTGGCCGATGGACGGCGGCCGTTTCATTACCCTGCCGCAAGTCATCACGCGGGATCCGGTCAGCGGCCTCCGCAATGTGGGGTTGTATCGTCTGCAGGTCGTCGACGATCGGCGGTTGATCGTGCACTGGCAGCGTCACAAGGGCGGCGCCGAACACGAACGCCGGGCGCGGCAGGCTCACAAAGAGTCCATCCCGGCCGCCATCGTCCTCGGAGGAGATCCCGCCTCGATGTGGTGCGCCTCGGCCCCCCTGCCCCCGGACATCGATGAGTACTTGCTGGCCGGGTGGGTCCGAGGGAAACCGGTCGAATTCGTCGACGCCGTCAGCCAACCGCTGGAGGTCCCGGCGCAGGCCGAAATCGTCCTGGAAGGAACCATCGATCCGAACGAGCATCTGCCGGAGGGCCCCTTCGGCGATCACACCGGCTACTACACTCCGATCGAGCCGTTTCCCGTCTTCCATTTAACCGCGCTCACCCGGCGCAAGGAACCGATCTATCCGACGACGATCGTGGGTGTCCCGCCGATGGAGGACGTTTGGATGGGGAAGGCGACCGAGCGCCTCTTCCTGCCGTTGATGCGCCTGTTCCTGCCCGAGATCGTCGACGTTTGCATGCCGGCCCAAGGGATCTTTCACAACCTGGTCCTGGTCTCGATCCGCAAGCGCTACCCGGGCCACGCGCGCAAGGTCATTCATGGGCTGTGGGGATTGGGCCTGCTGATGCTGGCCAAGGCGATCGTCGTCGTCGATGATTGGGTCGACGTACAGGACCTCGGGCAGGCCGCCTGGCAGGCGCTCGGCAATGTCGACTGGGCGCGAGACGCGGTCATCACGCAGGGCCCGGTCGACCATCTCGACCACGCCTCCTACCAGCACTCGTTCGGAGGCAAGATCGGCATCGACGCCACCGCCAAGTTGCCCGAGGAAGGCTATGGCCGAGGCTGGCCCGAGCGGATCGCCATGGATCCGGAGGTCAAGCGAAGGGTCGACGCCATCTGGGCCGAGCTGGGACTGGATTGAAAGGCAATGACAAACCGGGTTTCTTTAGGAAACCCGGTTTGTCCGGATTGAAAGGGGGACAACAATGCCTCGTCGACAGCTTACCGAGACTCCCGGTGCGGCATTCCACATCTGCAACCGTGGCGCCAATCGGAGGCAGATCTTCTTTGAGGACCGCAACTACCGGTTCTTCTTGGAGCGCCTGCGAGGATATCTCGAGTCTACACAAGGAGTCTTGCTCGCCTACTGCCTGATGCCCAACCATTTCCAGCGAGTCCTGCCGTTGGGCGCCCGCCCCATTGCGCAGATGGCAGTATCGCCCATTATTGAAACGAACTCCCTTCGCAGGGAGTTCGTCACCGCCAGGGTTATTCGCCCTGGCTGGGCTACCAACATGTTAGCCTAGGGCGCTACGGATGTCAAGGGTCGGGTCGTGGTCGCCTATCTAGGGGGGATTAATGGAAAGGGTCATAGTCTACATTGACGGTTTCAATCTGTACTTCGGCATATGCGACAAGGGCTGGCGCCGATACTTGTGGTTAGACCTTCCGGCTTTGGCCACAAGACTCCTTACGCCAGGCCAGCAATTGGTCGCCACGAAGTACTTTACCGCCCGCGTCCGAGCAGATCCCGGGAAGATTCGGCGACAGTCAACATACTTGCAGGCGCTTGAGGCACGGGGAGGCCTCACAATCCACTACGGCCGATACCAAGAGCGGACGAAGCAATGCCACAGTTGCCACGCGGCATGGACCGAGTACGAAGAGAAAATGAGCGACGTTCGATTGGCGTCTGAGTTGCTCCGGGATGCATACTCCGACCGCTACGACTCGGCCTTGATCGTTTCTGCAGATGCGGATCTCCAACCGCCGATCGAGATGATTCGTCTCGACCATCCACTAAAGAGAGTCGTGGCTGCTTTCCCTCCCGCAAGAGACAGCTACCATCTTCGCGGCATCGCCCACGAGTACTTCCGGCTCGGAAGAGCGCGCCTTTCGAAATCCCAGCTACCACCCGCGATCAAGAAGGCCGACGGGTTTCTCCTCCGAAGACCGGTCGAGTGGCAGTAAGCCCCCTGGGCGCACCACAACTCGCTAGAGGCGAGCCAGCCTGCCCGGCATCGATCCTGGGGTCATTCCACGCGGAGTTAAGCCGCGCCCGGCAGGTCTATCGCAGCTTCGTCGAGGACGTTCCTCCGAATCCTGCTGAGGCGAACGAATACCTAATGGAAAGAAACCGGGTTTCTTAAGAAACCCGGTTTCTAACTCACCCCAGCTGCAGCCCGATGTCGAACACGGCCGCGTACCCATCGGCGGTTTCCGTCGGCGCGAGCGTCATCTGGCTCCCACCGTCCAGGTAGATGCGATCCCCCTCGTTCCGCAACGTACGCTGACCCTTGCTCGCATAGGGCGGGTCGGCATAGACCCGGTCGGTCAGGTCATCATCGAAGAACAGCTGCGAAGTGAACTCATGACCCGAGCCCGCCTCGTCCTGACCGCGGATCTTGAAATGGAGGTGAACGGTGCGACCCTGGTACCAGCCTGGATAGATGGTCAGAAAGCGGGCAACCCCGTTCGAGTCGCTGACCTGATACCCGCGCAGGAACTTCTTTCCCACGGTATTGAAGCCTGGATCTTCCACGTCGGAGTACACCCCTCGCGCGTCGCAGTGCCACACGTCCACCATGGCGCCGGCCAGGGCGGTGCAGCCGCTCCCGGCGATACGGGAGACGACAAACATCAATTCGAGCGGCAGACCTTCCGCCTGCGTGCCATCCGAAGGATCGATGCGGATGTCGGACCGGTTGAGCAGCTCGTCGATGAAATACGGCCCCTCGGTCATCTCGGGCCTGACGACACAAGCCGGGACCGGAACCGCCTGAGCCGCAGAGGCGGTCCCAGCTGCCGCCTCGGCCGCCGTCGACGTAGGTCCTCCCAGCAGGCCGCTGGCCGTCGCGGATTCCCCTTGCGACGAAGTGGGGACGCCAGGGAGGCATCCAGCTAACAGCCCCGCCCCGACCGTCCCGAACAAGGCCAGGATTTCGCGACGCGTCAGAACGCTACCTACCGTCAGATCATCGTTGTCCATGGCTACCTCCGACCAGAATGCGATGAGTAAAGCGGAAGGCTACTTCGATCGCGTTTAGTCCGTGTGTAGAAAGGATGTGAATCCGTGCAGGTCCAGGTCAAGTCGGAGTCCTGGATCGGTCGGAGCTCTCGCCTCGCCCCTAGGCCGGTGCCGGCGCCATTCGGCGCCAGGCCACCGCCATCGCCAGAGGGATCAGCGCCACCATCGCGCCCAAGTACGCCATCGCCGAGTATCCGGCCGCGGCGAAGACGAGGCCGCTGGTCAGGCTGGCGATGGCCGATGACCCACCCACCAGCAGGTCATTCACCCCCTGAGTCCGGGCCCGCTCGCCGGGACGAAGCTGGTCCGCCAGCAGAGCCGATCCTCCCACGTAGCAGAAGTTCCAACCGAATCCCAACAGGAACAGGGCGACGGCCAGCGGGACAACATCAGGCGAAAAAGGCGCCGCCAGGCAGGCTAAGGTCAACGTGGCGGCACCGATAGCGATGACGGGTGTACGGCCCCAGCGGTCGGCCAGCCGGCCCGAGAAGACCGAGAAAGCATACATGCCGAAAGTGTGCGAACCGATAACAAGGGAGATGCTCGCCAGGGGATGTTCATGCTCGCGCATGTGCAGGCTGGTCATGACCATCACCATGACCATCACCACCTGGCCGAACATCATCGCCGAGACCGCCAGGAGGGGAGCCCGCCCGCGCAGGATCATCCCAATCGGGCGCGGCGGTCCGAGGCGAACCGTCTCCGTCTGGAACGCGACCGCTACTTGGCGGCCGAGGTCACGCGGTTCAGGCCGCAAGAGAAGGATCGTGACGATCGTCGCCATTCCGAAAAGAAGCATCGATGAGCCGTACGGACCGACCAATTCGTCGATCCCCGCTCCGACCGCCGCCGTCCCGCTCGGCGCCACCAGGACAACCCCGAGGATCGACCCGACCGCGCCTCCCAGGACCACCGTTGAGATGGCGCGCGCCCGCAAGGCCGGCGGATGGACATCGCCCGCGGCAAACCGGCTCAAGTTCACCGCGGCCCCACTCACCCCGATCAACAACAGACCGCCCAGGAAACCCGTCAGCGACCGCAGCATGAACGCCGAGCCGGCCAGGGCGGCGCCCACAGCGCCGAGCACAAGCCCTGCCGCCAGTCCGGCGCGGCGGCCCCGGCGCTCCGAGAAGTAGCCCCAGGCCGGTGACGCCAATGCCGACCCGACGAGGATCGTCGCCGAAGGAACGCCAGCCCAGGCCGGGCTGCCGCCCAGCTGGGCTCCGAGGATGGCATTGACCGTCGCCATCCCGATCACCGCCGCGCTGGAAAGGCTCATCGCCGTGAATAAGACCCAGCGAATGTTGCGGGCCGGGCGCGCGAACGCCGACGATTCCCATTCGGGCGACTTCAGCTGAGTTGCCTCGATCGCGGTCGCCATCGGAGGGCTCAGAAACCACGCACTTGGGTCGGGCGCACCGAGATCGGAATCCGGTAGTCCCCCAGGAAGGTGTCCGGCGTCATTTCCAGATCCTGGATGCTCTGTCGGTATTTGCGCAAGTAAGCCTTGATCCGCTCCGGCCGCATCTTGCTCTTTACCAGCCGCGCCTCCCCCAGCAAGACGACGACATCGTCGCCGTGCTCATCAGAATTGAAGTGCACCGCGACATGAGGCTGGCCCGCGATCTGCCGGATCTTCCCCGCCTTCGGACGAGAGAAGATCAGCAGATCCTTCCCGTCCCAATGAAACCAGACCGGGCGCGGCTGAGGCCGGCCTGCGGCATCGACGGTCGTCAGCCACACGACCAGGTCGCTTTTCAACCTTCGTTGAGCCCGCCGGCCGAACGCACCCTCGAAGACGATACTCATGGCTGCTCCGCTGGAGAGCGGTGATTCTACGCCAGACCCGCTCCCGGCGAGCCGGACGAAGACGGCGAGCTTCGATGCTAGAATGGTTCCCCGGGGTGCCTGTCCTTCTCGATGGTCGTCGTTCGCCGCGCTGCCTCGTTCCTCGAACTCATCAAGTTCGAGCACACGGTCTTCGCCCTGCCGTTCGCCTATCTGGGCATGCTGATCGCCGCCGGGGGCCCGCCGACGGCGTGGCAATTCGTTTGGATCACGGTGGCGATGGCCGCCGCCCGCACGCTCGGGATGGGGGCCAATCGCCTGATCGACCAGCAGCTCGATGCGCGCAACCCGCGCACGGCGAACCGTCCCCTCGCCACCGGAGCGATCTCCCCCCGAACGGTGTGGATCGGCTGCGCATTCGCCGCGGCGATCCTCGGCCTGGCGGCGTACGCCCTCGGCCCGCTCACGTGGAGGCTCTATCCGGGCGCCCTGCTCGTCCTGGTCGCCTATCCGTTCACCAAACGGGTGACGATCCTCTCCCACTTTCTGCTGGGCGCCACCGATGCCCTGGCGCCTCTCGGCGCTTGGGCCGCGGTGCGGGGCTCTCTCTTCGGTCCCGGCGATCTGCCGGCATGGATCCTGTTTTTCGCCGTGACGTTCTGGATCGCCGGCTTCGATCTGATCTATGCCTGCCAGGACATCGACTTCGACCGGCGCGAACACCTGCACTCGGTTCCCGCCCGCTACGGAGCGCCCACGGCCTTGCGCTTGTCGGCGGTCTGTCACGCCTGGACCACGCTGCTTCTCCTGGTCCTGGCCCCGGTCTCCGGACTCGGTTGGATCTACTTCGCCGGCGCTCTTGCCGCCGGGTCGCTGCTGGCGTACGAGCACGCCATCATCACTCCGTCCGACCTGTCGCGCCTCGACACCGCCTTCTTCAACATCAATGGCGTGATGAGTCTCACCCTGCTGGCGGCCACGGCCGTGGATCTCGCCGTCGGCTAAGGAGGCATTGATCATGGTCCGTCGTCATCACCTGATCTTCATCCTGTCGGCGTTCGCCGCCGCCGCGTGCAGCGCGCAACCGGCCGAGCCCGTGACCATCCGGCTGGGGCTTCTCCCGATCCTGGAGACCCTGCCGATGCACGTCGCCCAGGCCGAAGGCCTGTTTGCCGAACAGGGCCTGCAGGTCGAGTTCGTCCCCGTCGCCTCCGCCGCTGAGCGCGATCAATTGATGCAGGCGGGGCAGATCGACGGGATGATCAACGACCTGGTCTCGACCGTCTTCTACAACCAGGCCGAGCCGCAGATCACCGTCGTTCGTCTGGCGCGCACCGCCACCAGCGAATACCCCCAATATCGGGTGCTGGCCGGCAAGGACAGCGGCATTGCCTCGGTCGACGGCCTGGCCGGTGTCCCGATCGGAATCTCCGAAGGCACCGTCATCGAATACGTGACGGATCGATTGCTCGAGGCGGAAGGGTTGACGGCCGATCAGATTTCGTATCTGGCCGTGCCTCGCATTCCCGACCGTCTGGCGCTGCTCGAGTCGGGTGAGCTCAAGGCCGCCACGTTGCCGGACCCGCTGGCCTCGTTGGCCCTCGCCGGGGGAGCTTCGGTCGTCGTCGACGACACGCGCCACCCGGAGTTCGGCAACAGCCTGATCTCGTTCCGTAAGAGTTTCGTCGACGAGAATCCGCGCGCCGTGCGCGGCTTCCTGGCGGCGATCGAAGAAGCGACCCGCCGGATTCAGGCCGACAAGGCGAGCTGGGCGGACCTCATCGCTGAGAAGCAGCTGGTCCCGGCCCCCGTGATCGAGGGATACGTGCTGCCGGATTTCCCCGAAGCGTCCGTGCCGAGCGAAGAGCAATTCGCCGACGTCGTCGCCTGGGCGAAGGCCAAGGGCCTGATCAACGCCGACGTCGACTACGCCGATTCGGTGGATGCCTCGTACCTGCCCTAGGAAGATCTTTCCGGTATGGCCGCGTCTATCGCCTCCGAGCCCTCACCCGGTCCCTCCCTGAGCGGAGCGGGGCCCTGAGCCGAAGCGCCGAGCGGAGCGAGGGGGCCCTGAGCGTTGCCGAAGGGTCGAAAAGGGCACACTTCGATATCATCCCTAGGGAGCGGAGGGACCAAGGAGTGACACCTCGAATGTGCCTGGTGTTCGGCCTCCGCTCCCGGGGAATGCTCTATCCGGCAAGACCCCCGCGACGGCAAGGTGCTCTGCGGGGTCCTATGGGGTCAACGGAATCAGCAGCCCGCAATGGGCGGTCGACCAGGGAAGGTGCGGCAGCCTGTGATCGAAGTTGATACGCTGACCTTCGCCTATCCCGGCGGCGCGCCCGTCTTCGAAGATTTCGATTGGCGGGTCGCCGAAGGCGAGGCATGGGCCGTCCTGGGCCCCTCCGGCTGCGGCAAGACAACGCTGCTCTACCTGCTGGCCGGGCTCCGCCATCCTACGGGAGGCGCCGTCCGCATCGCCGGAGAGGTGCTCGAACGACCGCGCCCTCGGACCGGACTGATTCTTCAGGACTACGGGCTGTTGCCGTGGGCGACCGTTCGAGAGAATATCGCGCTGGGACTGCGGGTTCGCAGTTTCTATGGGCCCGACGGCCGCCATGCCCCGAGCAACGAGCGATCGGGCCCGCTGGAAGATCGCCTGGAACCGTGGATCGCCCGAATGGGCCTGAGTGAGGCCGCCGACCATTATCCCGCTCAGGTCTCCGGCGGGCAGCGGCAGCGCGCAGCCATCGCTCGCACCCTGGCGCTCGATCCCGACTTGCTCCTGATGGATGAGCCCTTCGCCTCGCTCGACGCGCCGACGCGCGAGTCGCTGCAGAATCTCACTTTGCAACTGCGCTCCGAGCGCCGATTGACGACGGTCCTGGTCACCCATGCCATCGAAGAGGCGGCGATCCTCGGCCAGCGAATCCTTGTCCTCGGCCGGCCGCCCACGCGAAGCGCCCCCGTCATCGAGAACGCCGACTCCGTCCGCATCGACTTCCGCACGACCGCCGCTTACCACGACCGCTGCCAGGAACTTCGCCTGGCTCTGGAGAAGGCATGAGGCGCGGGGCCCTGGCACTGGCGGCGCTTGGACTGCTCCTGGCCTGGCAGTTGTTGGCCTGGGGCGTCCACCGCCCGCTACTTCCCGGTCCTTTCGTCGTTTTCCAGACCTTCGCCGTGGAACTGCCGGGGGAGCTCGGGGCGAATCTGGCGGTGAGCTTGTGGCGCGTCCTGGCCTCGATCGCGCTGGCGCTGCTGCTGGCCGTGCCTCTGGGCCTCGTCATGGGCCAGTCGGAGCGGGTCAATCGAGTGGTCTCCCCGGTGATCTACTTGCTGCATCCGATCCCGAAAGTGGTCTTCGTTCCGATCATTCTGCTGTTCTTCGGGATCGGCGACTTTCCCAAGATCTTCATCATCTTTCTGATCCTGTTCTTCCAGGTGTTGGTACTGGTCCGCGACCAGGCGGCGGCGATCCGTCCGGAGCTGGTCGATTCGGTCCGCAGCCTCGGCGCCGGCCGGCGCGCCCTATTCCGCTTCGTCTATTTCCCGGCGACCTTGCCGGCGGTGCTCACCGCCCTGCGGCAGTCGATCGGTACGGCCGTGGCGGTGCTCTACGTTGCCGAGTTGTTCGCCACCCAGCGCGGCCTGGGCTACTACATCTACGTCAACGGCAGCACGTTTTTCGATTACCCCAAGATGTACGCCGGCGTGCTGGCGATGAGCTTGCTCGGCGTCCTGCTCTACTTCGCCGCCGACGGGATGCATCGCCGCCTGTGCGCCTGGCAATTCACCACGTGATTTCCTTTCTCAGTCCACTTCCCCTGCAACCCCCACCCCACCCTCGCGCGCACCCCGAGCCCTTCGGCTTTACTCAGGGCAGGCTCCGCGAGGGGCTCCCCCTGGGCGGACGGATCGAGACCCTCTTGGGCCGTTGCCCAGGGGGAGGGGGATTTGGAAAAGGGGGATGGGGTAGCAAAGCTCCCCCATCCCCCTTTTGGAATCCTCCCCCCTCTCCGCCCACCATAGGTCCCCGGGAACGGACCCGCACAGGCGGAGAGGGGGG
>Ga0209751_10000649_pt1 | contig 37232 bp, 30 predicted proteins | sample RifCSP13_1_FD_184019 | JGI IMG/M metagenome (GOLD analysis project Ga0209751, IMG submission 184019) | Soil microbial communities from Rifle, Colorado - Rifle CSP2_sed 13_1 (SPAdes) (version 2) | ecosystem: Environmental > Terrestrial > Deep subsurface > Rock core/Sediment | place: Rifle...
CTCCCAGTCGGCCGAAGTCACCGAACACGGTCGCGAACCTCTGGCAGTAGGCCCGATCCGCACCGGTGACGACGATGATGTTCGGTCCGTCGATGACCCGGTCCGATGGCGGGCTCGGACGAACCACGAGGCAGTGCGTGGCCTCATTGTGCGCCGTCACGTTGACCCCGCCCAGCGTGATCGCCGAGAAGACAGCATCACCTGGCCCTTCCTTGAGCCGGTTGCCGGTGGCTCGGACGGAGTCGCCGTACGCGAACAACTGAGTGAGCAACGTGCCTTCCGGCAAGGTCGTCAGGCATTGGTTGTCGTGGACCCCGACGTCGTCGAGGCTCAGGATCGAGATAGACGAGAGTCGAAGGCCGAGATCGAGCGGCAGGAGAGCCCCTGGGTTGATGGCCGGTCCCACGATCTCGGGGACGTCCGGGGCTATCGGCCTGTACGGCAACGCTTCGACGATCCCCCCGATCGGGATGGCAGACAACGCCGGGATCGTGCTGCTGTCCTTGATGAATTCCGTGTAGGCGCTTGCGCCCGCGACCGTCCCCCGAATTCCCGATCGCGCGCCGGCGAGGCCGGATGCGACCCCGCCCGTCAGGCCGCCCGCTGTGACGGCCGGCGCCGCGGCCAGGGTTCCAGCCGCTCCGGCAGGTCCGCCCGCGGTCAGGGGCCCCGCTGCGACGGCACCGGAGCCGGCTCCCGCGACGGTCGGCCCTGCTGCCCCCGCCACGGCCGCCGTTGAGGCCATGCTCGAAGACATCGTCGCTGCCCCGGTGGCCGGGCCAGCGACGACCGGCGTAGTGGCCGCAGGGGCGAATCGCTCGAGGACCCCGGCAAGTCCCGGCGCGACCATGAGGCGACGGTCCGGTGGCCGCAGCAGGGTCGCGAGGAACAGGCACTGGTTGTCGCTGAACAGGACCATCCCGGACGCGATCGCCTCGGTCTCGATTCCCTCGGGTCGTAGCCCGCGGTCGATCGTGACCTTGGACGGATCCGCCGCGAGCTTGAACACCGTTCCGGACAGGACCATCGACAGCGCCTTGAAGTACCTCGGCGTCGTCTTGTGCTCGGCAGACCGGCCGAGGTTTAGGATCGTCACGGTGGCCCCAAACAGCCCGCGCCGCAGTGGCTCCGGCCTGGGTACCACGCCGAGGCTCGTGAACGTGTTGCCGTGGACGACGACGGGGCCGTTGGCCGTCGCCACCAGCGCCTGGCCGAGCGTCGCCGAAACGACGTTGTCGCGGACGCGGAGCGCCGCGGTCCCATCCTGGCGTCCGACAGCACCCAGACGGGCGAGGTCGGGGTTGGTGGCACCGAGCGGCGCCGAGCAGAGCACGATGTGGATGCCGCCCCGACGACCGGGCCGAGCGTTGGCGGGCGGGTCGCTCGTGGGTGAACCGTTGTTGACGATCCGGTTGTCGGCGATCTCGACACCCTCGCCATGGAGCATGAAGATGCCGCAGACCGGGTCGAGATAGTCGGGCCCGTTGTCCTCGATGACGTTCCTCCGGATCGTGAGCCCGTCGGCGTCGGCGAGCGAGATGCCCCCGAAGCCCATCGTTTCGATCGAGCGCTCGCCGGCCGAGGCCACCGGCCGGCTGAGGCAGCGCCGGATCTCGTTGTCGTCGATGCGCAGGCCCTGCACGCTGACGATACGGCGGAAGCCGAGGAGCATGGTCAACCGGAAGAATCCGACGACGCCGATCCCGTTCAGTCCGGCATCGAAGATCCGGTTGCGCTCGATCACGATGTCCCTGAGCGATCCCGCGGGGATGGCGATCGGCACGTCTGGTGGCGCGTCGTCCGGTGGATCCACCACAACGATGCGTCCCGGCAGGCATGGGCTCCCGTCGTCGTCGGCGTCGACATCGATGATCCAGCCCAACCGACGGCGCAGGTCGATGCCCTGGCGGTTGACGTGCCGCACCGAGCCGAGGGTGATGCCATTGCCGGCACCGCCCTGGATCAGGTTCTCGCTGACGCGGACGCGTTCGGACAGTCCGCCGAGCTGGATGCCGCCAAGACCCAGCCGAGCAGTCAGTCCCGGACCGGAGACGAGCGCCTGGATCGGCGGTCGTGCCAACACGGCGGCGGCGGGCTCGAGATGTGTCCGCAACGACGCCGCCGCAGGCGAACCCGGTGAGACGGCAGCCGTGGCGGCGGTCGTGGCGGCCGACATCGGCGCGACGGCAGCCGTTGCCGACAACGCAGCGGCCGAGATCGACGCCGCGCCGAGCCCTCCGCGCAGCGCAAGGATCGGCGCCACTCCCAGCGGCCGGATGAGGAACTCGCGTTCGAGATTCCCGACGGGCAGCCGGTCGATCGGCACCCGGCGCGCGACCCGGACGACGTTCCGCTCGATCAGCCCGTCCTCGCCCTGGAAGTAGATCGCCGGCCACGTCGTGCGAACGTCGGCCATCTCGATGACATCCTCGCGGATGGTCACGTTGCGGGCGCCGTGGACCTCGATGGCCGGTCGGGACGACGCGAAGACGAGCAGGTCGGCCAGGGAGATGTCCCTCGTGGCGCCGGTCGAACCCACGTCGCGTCCGCGATCGAGGATCTCCGGCACCGTGTCCTCGACGAGGATGCCGATCCCGTCGGGTCGTGCCCGGACCGCGAGCCCCGTAATCTTCACGCCCCGGGAGTTCACGACGTGGAAGACCGGGTCGGGTTCACCCTCCCTGACCTGCACCCCGGTCACCACGCTCCGCCCGGTGCAGCCCGAGATCGTGACGTTGTTGCGCATCACCAGGCGGACGTTCTCTTCGTACGTGCCGGGAAGAACGCAGATCTCGCCGCCCTCGGGCGGCAGGTGGTCGACCGCCTCCTGGATGGAGTCGAATTCGCCGTGGCTCTGGAGTCCATCGCCGACCCGGTACGTGCAGCACGTCCCGAGACGGGTCAACGGGTTGAAGATCCGCCGGCAATCGTCGATGGCATTCGTCCGATCGATCGTCGCCGTGCCGTTCCACTCGAGGATCGCGAGGGCCACTCGTTCGAAGCGCGGCCCGTCGGGCGGGGCGTCGGTCGGGAACGGCCCGACGTTCTCGACATCGCCGGCGCGGACCGGGAAGGTCCAGTAGTCACCTGGGAGGTAGCGGCGGCTCGGCCCCGGCGGATCGAACGCGAGGTGGATGCCATCGCGGAACGGCGTCGGGCCGGCCGCGGCCGGGAACGCGTCGAGCTGCTCGAGACCGTTCCACAGGCGGATGAAGACGCTGGCGGACCCATCCGGGACCGCGCCGAACGTCGGTGTGGCGGGCAGCACGAGCCGGTTCTCGGCGTTGAGGGTCACCGGCGCGCCGTAAGCGACGGCCCAGTTGCCCGTCGATTGGTCGTAGGTGATCGCTTCGAGATAGAAGGAGCCGAGGCCGGACGCGGAGATCGCCGCCAGATTGGCCGTGATCGTCGCCCGTCGAGTCGCCCCGTCGAACAATGCTCGACCGACGAGGCCGCCGTTGAACTGCGACCACTTGAACTGGTCCGGGCCGGCATCAGTCGCGGCGATCTCGATCCGGATCAGACTGTGCTCGAATCCGCTGTAGCCGCCGCCCTCGACGACCGGGCAGTCGCCGGCGATGACGGTCTCCGGCTCGAGCGTCACGGTCAGCCGGCCGCGCATCGAACGATCGTCGAAGAGACGGCCGCTGACCGTCTCGCAGGTCTCTCCGGCATCCAGGCGGAGGAGTCGGAAGGCGTAGGACGTGCTCAGCCGCTCGGTCGTGTCGGGGCCGCCCAGCGCCGGTTCGATCAGTTCGTCGGGGAGCTGGAAGCCATTGATCGCCTCGCGCCAGACCTCGAGGAGGACGGCGTCACGAACACCGGCCGTGATGGAGTCGGCGGTCGGGAGCGGATCGTGGAGGGGCGGTCCGAGATAGGTCGCACGCCGTTCGACCGGCGCCGTGGCGTCGAGCCGGATCACGCGCCCGTTGACCCATGCCCGTCCGGGCTGGACCCCGAGGACGACGGCGCCGTTGACGATGCTGGCGGTCTCGACCAGGAAGCCATCCCGCTCGTCCGCGGGGATCGCCGCCTCGCCGACGCCGATGATGTCCGACGCGGCCGCGTCCTGCCAGTCGACGGTGATCATCGTCTGGGCCGTGCCGTCGGTGTCCAGAGAGACCCGCCCCTGTTGATACAGGACGCCGGCCCAGCGGTCCGTCAGGGCTCGCGAGAAATCGCCCAGCTCGACCATGATCGTCTCCCTACGTTGCAGGAATCAGGAGCGGCCGGACCCCGAGAGGCATGAACTCCCGGTACCGGATCTGGAGGTTTCGCCACTTGTGTGCTTCACGGAGGAAGCCGAAGGCACCCATCTCGTCGTCGCCCGGTCCCCTCTCGAGGATCCGGAAATCCGTGGTCCGGGCGAGCTGCCCGTAGGCCGGATGGCCGACGTCGATGCTGACGAACCGAAGCCGGGCGTCCGTCCCGCGAACGCATTCGACGTTCTGCGGGAGCCGATCGGTGAGGCCCTCCACGTAGCTGAGCGAGATGCAGCCGGTCTGGTCGTCGTGCGCCTCGAGGGGCCCCGTCCAGATCCCTCCCGTCCCGTCGACCCTCTCGACCCGAACCGATCCAAGGAACGTCGCGCCGCTGACCGTCAACGGCGCGCCCCACCCGTTGACCGGGTCGCTAGCCGCGCCCACGGCGCGCGCAATGCCCTGGTCCGCCGGCCCGGATCCCGCATCGACGATCGCGTCCGAGACGTCGATCGCGTAGTCGTCGTCGGCCTGGATGGAGCCCACGATCGAGCGGCGGACGATGATCCGCGGGGTCTCGCGGAAGGCGGTCGCCTCGGCCGCCTTGGCGAACCCATGTCCGGCCCCCAGACCGGCCGCGGGGAGGAGCGGCGCCCGCGTACCGTCGCGCTGCCGGAAGCCCCCGGGGTCGAGCGTGCACCCGTCGATCTCGAGGCGGTCCAGCGCGACCCGAGCCACCAGCGGTTGGCCGGCGGGGAACGCCGGACCGCGACACACGAACAAGCCCTCGAGGCGAAGCCCGAGCCCGGCGTTCTCGGCATCGAGGTCGTCCTGCTCGGCGGGGTTCGCGGCCACGACCCGGGCCGGCCTGACGCGCAGCGGCTGGGCGAGCCGGATGATCGGACGCTCGCCGTCGGCGGCGCGGATGACCACCGTCCGGTTCGGGGTGAGGTTCGGGCCGCCATCCTCGACGACGGTCCCGGCCACGGCCGAGAGGTCGAGGTCGTGCACGAAGCTGTCCTCGATGTCGATGATCACGGGGCGCCGGATCGTGTCGAGCCCGGCGAGCGCAGCCTGGAGGCTGGTCGGCGAACTCCGGAAATCGACGCTCCGGTGGTCGAACCGGGCGCCCATCCAGGATCGGGGGCTCGGGACCCGATCGATCGGCTGCGCCCCGACCGGACCGACCGAGCCGGTGGTGTACGACAGGAGGAGGTCGCGCCGGATCGCCGTCGCCTCCGCAGCCGTTGCCACGCCGACCGCCAGTCGCCCGATGATCGGGTCGATGGCGATCTCCCGATCGAGCAGCGGGGCATCGAGGCCGTCCTCCCAGGCGCACAGGTTGGCGCCCCGGAACTGCCACGTGTCGTTGGCGAATGGTGTGTCCGGGAGGTGGAGCTGGAGGCCGACCCGCAGGACGTTCAGGGTCCCGAGATCGGCGGGATCGTAGGTCTCGACCGCGACGTATGCCTTCGGCGCGCCGGCCGGGGTATCGTCCGTGAGCCGGGCAGGCAGGATCGGTCCCGGCGCCTGGTCAAGGTCGGACAGCGAGGACACGTCGGGATCGTCCGGCTCGCAGCAGGCCAGCCGCTTGTTGCGCGCCGCACGACCGGCATTGAAGAGCCGGACCGGTCGATCGATCGGGTCGATCTCGATCCGGACGACGCGTGGCGCGGCCCCGGCACCGCCACCCGTCGGCGAGCTGACCGCGATCGTGCCGGGTGGCGACACGCGCACTGTCTGGGGTGACAGGCGCCACAGGAAGATCGCCAGGTTGGGCAGGTTGTAGCGGATCGCACCCTCGGTCATTGGCCGGACGTCCGCGAGATGGGCGAACGGATCGAACGGTGTGCCAAGCAGGCTCAGGATGGCCGGATCGCGCACGGTGACGGTGCCGCCCCGTCGCGGCGCCGCGAGTCCGGGTCCCGGAGGTTCGACGCCAACCCCCTCGCCGAGATCCGGCCGAAGGTGGTTGAGGTGTTGATTCCAGACCAGAATCTCGCGGAGTTCGACGCAATGGACGCCCCAGCCGGTCAGGTCGAAGGTCAGGATCTCGATCGCGGCGAGGGTCCCCTTACGTCGCCGGAGTGCGATCGTGTCGGCGACGTCGGCACGGATCGTCCACGGGTCGCCGTCGAGGTGCGAAGTCCCGAGCAGGTCCCCGATGTACGGGACGGCCCAGTCGGTGGCCGACTCGACGAAGAGATCGTCGTAGAGACGCCAGATGTCCGTATGGATCGCGAGGAACGCCTCATCGATGAGGCCGAGGTACGCCTTCAGCTGGCCCGGGGTCTCGAGCTCGGCGTCGCGGGTCCGATGGATCTCGGGGAGGCGCTCGAAGAGCGGGATCGGCGGCGCCGTCATCGGTCCGGTCCGTTCGCGCCCGATCCGCTGTCGACGGTGATGGCGAGGTCCGCGCCGCGCAGGGCGAGGACGTCATCGGGTCCCGGTCGCAGGACCCGCACCGGAACGCGCCGCCCGAACCGGGCAAGGAGTGCCGGGCGGACCAGCGTCGGGAGCTCGAACGCCTGCAGGGCGACCGGCTGCGCGGGCGGAGACAGCGTCGCCGGCGACCCGATCCGGTCCGGGATCGGGAGCCGTTCGAAGCGGCCGAACGCGGCCGCGCCAAGCCTCGAGCCTATGAACGGCGCGACGGGCGTCACGAATCGGATGTCGCTGACCTGCGCCCAGCGAACGCCCGTCACCCCCTGCAGCCAGCCCTCGATCCGGGTCGCGTACTCGCGCTCGCCGAAGCTCCGCGATGCCGTGCCATCCACGTCGTCCGCGACGCCGGCGACCCGCAGCGTCCGCTGGATCGCATCGATGACGTCGGCCTCGCGAACGGTGTCGTCGATGGCCACGGTCGCGGCGATGGCGAACCAGCGGCGGCGCCCGGGTCGGACGATGACCGGGAAGCGCGACGCTCCGCGCCGCCGGTCCGACTGGGCGACGATGCCACGGACCTGCTCGATCTCGGTCTCGCGTCCGGTGTCCATGAGGATCGTGATCACCGCGGCCGGCAGATTGTCGACCAGGCGCCACGCCGCGGTCGCCCGCGAAACGCCGGGGATGGCAAGCGCCTCGGATTCGAAGTCGCGGAGACTCACCAGGCGGTCGAGGCTCTGGACCTTCCCGGGGGCGGCGGTCCGCGCCACATCGCCGGGTTCGGGCTGGTCGCCACCCGTGATCTCGCCCGGCAACCCGAAGGCGTCGAGCCGATCGAGCCGCGCGCCGGCCTGGACCTTGGTGTCCGGCACGAGCGCACCGTGAGCGCCGATGCCCGTCCGGTAGCGTGCGACCACGTTGTCGACGCCGGACGGCAGCCGCGACCCCGTCTTGCCGTCCCCGAACTGGATCCAGGACTTGCCTTCGTCATCCTCGCGGACGATGTAGACCTCGTCGGCTGACCCCAGTCCGAAGAGCGACGCGACCCGCCGCCAGCGCCGGCCGTTGACGAGTACCTCGAGCTCGGGGGTCTCCGGCGGTGTCTCGCCCGGCGTCGTCAGGTAGGTCAGCGGCGCCTTCGGCACCGGCATCGTCTGGAAGATCGCGCGGGCGTCGCCGGTGCCGACCGCTTCCTCCCGCTCGCGCTTGCCCTGGGTCGCATCGACGACGTTGCCGTGGACCACGATCGGGGAGCCCTCCGGCCCGTAATCGTCATAGGCCACCTCGGCGTCGAGCCGGATGGTCCGCAGCCCGGGTCGCTCGGCGGGGGTCCCGGAGGACCCGCCGAGGCCCTGGACGGTGGCGATCCGTGGCGAGCCCGTCGGCGGCACGAGGAGCAGTCGGCGACCCGGCAGGGTCGCCGCTTCGGCGGCGGTGCCGAGGAAGCCGAGCTCGACGCCGCGCGTTGCGGGGGTCGGAACGGCCGCGGCGCGCAGCCGCAGCGCCGGGCTCGATGCCTCGTGGAACTGGATATTCCGGATATCGGCGGTCTCGCGGAAACGCGCCCCGAAGCCGGCGCTGACCCCGGCCACGCTGCTCGGCCCCGTGACCGCGCCCCACGTCAACGTGGCCTGCCGGACGCTCTCGACGACCCGGACGACCGTGCGCTCCGTGTCACCGAGCCTGTAGTGGAGCAGGTTCCGGCTGTCTTCGTAGCGGGCAACGAGGGCCATCTTCGTCGGGGAACCGGCGGCCGATGCCCCGCTCGCCGTCATCGCGAACATCATCGAGACCGGCTGACCCGCCGGCGCCGAGCCGCCGATGTTGCTCATGCTTGATCCGAGGGCACCCGCACCACCGGCCACCGGGATGAAGGTCGGACCCGTCGGCGACGACGCCGGTACGACTAGCCGGGGGATGTCCTCGACGTAGCGACCACCGCCGAACGGCGGGGGCGTCACCTGGCAGATCAGCGTCGTCCCCGGGGTAAGGTCGTCGACGCTGGAGTCGAGCGACATCTCGGTCTCGAGGAGGGTGGGCTGGTCGCCCGCGTAGTTCGCGGCGTCCAGGCGGCGGTCGAACGACACGTCGTGCGTCACGGCGTTTCCCTCGGAATCAGCGTCCACCCACTTGGGTGGTGAGCTGTGACCGAAGTGACGGAACGAGCGGCGGACCCGATAGGCGATCAGCTCACCCGCCGGTGGCGTCTGACGCAGCGCGCCACGGATCGTGATGAGCGTCTCCCCAAGCCGCTCGCGGACCGATTCGATGACGGCCGTCTCGGCCCTGTCCCAGTCGCTGGACGTGCCGCCTGAACCCACGATCAGGCGATCGCCCGCCCTCAACTCGAGCCCGGCCGGCGGTATGCCGAGGCTGAACTCGAGCGTGCTGGACTGGATGGTCGGCGTCGTCAACGGTCGCGTCAGGCTGAACCGGTTGAGCCACGGGTAGGCCACGATCTCGTCCGACGTCTGGAAGTCGGCCGGAGGCTCGATGGCGGACACCTGTGCGGTCAGCGGGAACTCGTCGGGAACCGTGACCGGCGCGGTCCCGAGGACCTCGACGGCGAACACGCCGCGCCCACCGATCCCCGGCGACAGTCGGTAGCCGAGCAGCCGGACGAGGCCTGCGATGCTCTCGCGCCAGGTCGCGGTCCGCAGGTAGGCCTCGTTGGCGTACATCTCCTGGTAGAAGGTCAGGATGTCGCCGAGGATGGCGGCTCCCTCAAGGAGCGCGATCCCGGGGTCGTCGGGCTGGCGGTGCGTCCAGCGGGCGAGAAGCGGTTCTGCATTGAGTCGCTCCAGGAAGAACGCACGGATGTCTCCGTACGCGCCGATCCGGCGCTCGATGCGCGGAAGGCCCGGCCGGTTGCTCGGGCAGCGTGGGAACCCAAGCTCCCGGTCGCAGGCGTCCTGGATCGGCTCGGTCGTCATGCGCGGCCACCCTGGAATTCGAAGCCGATCGTGCCGCCCTCGAGGTGGTCGGGGTCGTTGCGCACCTGGAGGATCTCGTTCGGCCGGACCGCGACGATCGCGTCGGTGCCCGTCGTCGACGCCCCGAGGCGCTTCATCCGGATGTTGACGACGTGGTCGATTCCGTGGATGCCCTGGATCCGACCGGCGATCTGGCTGGCGTGCAGCTCCTGGCCGAACGTCCAGCGATCCGGATGGAAGAAGCCCGTACGACCGTCGCGACCGACCCGGTCCGAGAACGCTTCCGACAGCTCGGACCGGATGTCATTCACCCAGAACCCGGGGTCGACGCAGACCGTGACCCGGATCTCGAGCGGGATGAACCGGGGCGGCCGGAGCTCGAGGTCCTCGCCGATAAGGCGGACGGCATCGAGGTGGTCGAAGACACGCCGCCGAAGTCCCGCGTCGAGCGTCGTCGTCCCGCCGGGATCGATCGTGACTTTGACCGTTCGCCAGCTACCGGTCCACGCGTAGCGAGCGGCCGCCCGCGAGACACCCTCGACCTCCTGGGCGCGCTTCACGTAGTCACTCAGGGTCACTGCCCGGAGCTGGCGAGCCCGATACGCCTCGGGGACGCGGCGGATGATCTCGGCCGGCGGCTCGGGTTCGCGTCCATCGGAGACGTCGAGCGGGTTCCAGACCGTCGCGTGCGCAAGAAGCAGGTCGAAGTCGACATCGAGGCTGGTGATCGCGTCCGATCCGACGTTGCCGTCGAGCGGCCGTCCGACCTGGTAGCGGCATTCGATGGTGGCGCCCGCCGGCAGCCGACGGCCGTTCGTGCCGTTGCCGAAGCGGATGAGGCTGCGCCCCAGCTCGTCGGTCTCGACCACGAAGTTGGTGTCGTCGGCTTCGCTGTGGGCGAGGCTCGGACATTCGGTCCAATCATCGCGGCCGCCGGCCGGATCGATGACCGCCACGTCCAGGGTCGAGCACGACGGGAACTCGCCTCCCGGCGGCGTGCTGCGATAGGCGAGCGGTCCGTCCTCCTCGGGCAGCCGACAGACCACGCCCCCCGCGCCGCCACCGACGCCGGGCCGGCAGGGGTCGTCCAGGTCGGCGCAGCCGTCGTCGGCCGGCGGCTCGTAGCGCCGCGTGCGATCCGACCGTGGGTCGAACGGGTCAACGTCCCGGTCGGGCGGAATGAAGGTCAGCTCGACCGGCATGCCGTGGGACGCCCGGACGAGGTTGCCGCAGAAGACCGAGATGTCCTCGACGAACCCGCCGATCGGGTCGGGGCAAGGGGCGACGAAGCAGAAGCTCCGCTCGAGCGGCTCGCGCCACCGGACCCGGACGACCCATGTCCCGGCATTCAGGTTCGCCGGCTGGCTCGGATCGGGGTCATGGATCGACTGCGCCGCAGCCGGGACCAGCGTGACGACCTGGCGTCGTGCCCGATCGAACCCGACGGTCCGGCAGGTGACCGGGTCCCTGATCTCCTGGACCAGGAGATGTCGGATCGCGCCTGATCTGATCAGGTCGCGGACCTCGTTGGCATCGCCCTGGCTGTCGGCGGTGAGGAGCAGGTCTGCCTCGGTCGCCCCCTCGGGCAGGGTCCGGACGGTCCGGCTCCATGAGTAGAGGCGGATCGTGTCGAGGAGGCCGGAGACGCGCACCGGGTCGGTCGTGGTGAAGACCTGGCGCTCGGCCGGGGGCGCCTCCGGGCCGCCGGTCCAGGCCGTGAAGCCGCTCCGGACCCTGCCGTCGATGCCCAAGCCCACCTTGAGGGCCAGCCAGGTCGTCGCCTGGTTGCCCTGGTGGATGTGGTAATCCATCAAGCGGGCGTGACGGGCGAGCGAGACGCGCTTCCGGGCGGTCCCCAGGTAGGCCTCACTCATGACCCTGTCCTGCAGGTCGGCGAGCTCGTCGGCCGAGGCGCTGAGGAGTTCGATCAGTGTCTCGTCGAGATCGGCTTCACTTGTCGGTCGCCAGCCAGGGACCCGGTCGATCATGGCGGCGATCAGCGTGTGCTTGAACGAGTCGAAGTCGCGGGCCAGGTAGTCGATCGCCGGAGCGGGCTCCGTGGCCGGCACCTCGCACCACTCCGGGTCGCATTCGGTGGTGAAGCAGCCCGGGCGGAAGCGGAACCCGATCGTGCTGAACAGCGGATCGATCAGGTCGAACTCGATGCCGAGGGTGTACGTCGAGTAGTCCCCGATCGGAGCGACCGTCAGGAGCAGGACGCTGGGATCGGCGTCGGCGGCGACCTCCGTGACCTGGACCCGCCCCGGCCCCGAGCCCGCCGGCAGGCGTGTCCCGCCGCTGATGGGGAATGTCGCGCGCGCCTTGCGCCGATCCGTCCCGATGGCGGCGACCACGGCCGCGACCTGATTGGCATTGTAGAAGTGCAGCTCGAGCCGCGCCTCTTTGGGGTCGGCCGCCGGCTCGAGGTCCACCAGGACCATCCGCAGCCCGTTGAGCTTGTCGAGGTTGCGGGCTCGTTCCCGGAGGGCCTCGGCTTCGTAGGTCACCACGTCAGCCACCGCCCCGGACGAAACGGAGGCGGCGCGACCCGTCGCGCCCCGCCACGCGGTACTGGAGCTCGATCTCGAGCGTCGAGGCGTGGGCGTTGACCTCGAGCTTCTCGACCGTCGCACGGTGCCCGAGGTAGCGGGACAGGGAGCTACTCAGGACGGCCTTGGCCATCGCCGCGCTCGTTTCGTCGGCGCCCTCGAAGACCAGCCGCCGGGCTCCGCCACCGAAATCCGGCAGGAAGGCGCGCTCGCCGGGGGCGGTCAGGACAAGCTGGATGATCTCGTCGTGGACGTGGTCCTCAAGGCTGGCCACGCGCATCGTCCGACCGTCGTCGCCGATCCGGAACGGGAATGCCAGGTGCGGCCCATCCGGCGCGGTCATTGCGCCTTCCCCACCGTCTGGATCGGCTGCTTGATCGCCACGCCCTGGGTCGAGTTCTCGGGGCTCAGGCACTTGCCGATGCTGTTTATGAAGAGGACGGCGGTCCCACCGACCTTGACGTCCTGGGCACCCTGCGACCATTCGATGGTCTTACATGGCGAATATTTCTGGCCGATCATGAACGGGCAGCCCACGACGTTGTGGACGTCGCTGACGAGGAGCGCGTAGGCGCCACCGACCTTGGCGCTGGTGTTGCTCGTCTTGAGGATCGCCGTGCCCTGGTGGGGACAGGTGATCTTGCTGGCCGTAGTCAGGACGAGGGCGCTCATGGCATCACGTCTTGACCGTCATCGCGGTGCCGTTGATCGCGACGCCGCTGTCGTCGAGGACGATCTTGGTGCTGCCGAACCGGATCGTGATCCCATCTTTCGCGATGGTGATCTCGCCCTTGTCACCATTGAGCAGCTGTAGCTTGGTGTCGTCGTCGTCCAGGATCACCTTCAGGCCGGCCGAGCTGATCAGGACCCTCTTCTTCTCGGCGGCCTCGTCCGGCATCTCCTTCTTGGCGAACCACGCCCCGGACCAGATCGGCAGCGACGGATCGCCGCCTTCGAACTCGATCCAGACGCCATCGCCCTTCTCCGGCAGGAACACGAAGCCGTGCTTGTCGCCTGCGAACGGCCAGGCGGGCAGGGCCGGCGGCGACTCCTCGTCGCCGTAGACCGAGGGCACGAGGACCGTGATCCGGCCCAGGCGGTCGTCGTCCTTCACACTCTGGACCAGTCCCCGGTACTTGCCCCAGAAGCGGGACGACGACTGCTCGGAGAGGTCGGCGATGGACGTGTCGAGGGCTTGATCGATCATCAGGTGATCCCCGGCATCGAGAGCCCGCCACCACCGGCGGCGGCGGAGCGACCATTGCGGGTCAGCTCGAAGGCCTGGGCGTACACGGAGCGAGTCAGGCGATGGTTCACGCTCTTGATCACGTAGTCGCCGCAGTGCTCCTCCTTCACGCCCTTGACGGTGACGACGCGGTACGGGCTAAGGACGGCCGGGTACATGCCCGTGGAGACCCGGCCGCTGGCCATGAACGAATAGCTGTGGCGCTCGGCGGCGCCCTTGACGGCAGCCTCGACGTCGATGAGCCCGTCACGCCCAGGCGGCAGGATGCGGGTCGCACCGACCCGCACCGACTCGCCGGCCGCCTTGGCACCCAGGATGTCGACGTTGCGGAAGCTGACCTTGGCCTTCGAGATGGACTTGTCCATCACGCTCAGGGTCTGCCCGGTGATCGTGGCCGGGGCCTGGGCGTCTTCGCGGGTGGTGAACGAGTCCATGTTCCGGTCCGTGCCGACGAGGACCAGGGGCGGCAGCACCGGCTTTCCGTCGGGCGTCGTCTTCAGGGCCTTGAAGACCCCGATGCTTGCGCCCGGGGTATCGCCCGGGAGGACATAGGCGTGCATACCGTTCCGCCTCGCGAGCTGCCGCAGCAGCTGCATATCGGTCATCCGCTGGAACTGCGTGGCGGTGCCGTCCGACCCTGGCTTCGTCGTATCGATCTGGGTCGTGCGGATGTGTTGCCTGGCCCCGTCGAAGAGGTCCTTGGCGACCTGGTGGTCCGACTTCTTCCCCAGCAGATGGGCGCGCTCGTCGCGGTTGAGCAGGACGCTGTCGTCGTGGACGAGCACGGTCTGCCGGCTCTGGCCGGGCTCCGACTGCATGGCGGTGTCGGTGCCGATGATCGGACCGTCGATCAGGGCCCGGAACGTGCCATCGCCGGGGTCGACCTCGATCCTGATCCGCGCGAAGCCGGTGACGAAGGTCGGGTGGGCGCCCTTCCAGGTGCCCTTGTCGTCGGTCGACATCAGGATCTGCAGCCTCGCCTGCCAGGTGCGATCCATGGCCTGATCGACCACGATCTCGTCGACCTGGTCCAGCTGATCCTGGGTGGCTGCCTTGTCGTCAAGGTACAGCCGGAAGCACATCCCGCCCATCAGGTCTCCGGCACCTCGATCACCCGTCCGGGTCGTGCGGTCAAGGCTGCCGCCTCCAGCTCCGTATTGGCATCGGCGACCCGCCAATACCGGGTCGCGTCGCCGTAGCGCCGTCGGGCGATGATGTCGAGCCGATCGGAGCGTGTGACGGCGTACGGCTCGCCAGCCGCGGCCGGCAGCCGCCGCAGCCTGACCGCCGTCACCTCCCGGCCGTCGCGACTCCGGACGGTGACGGTCGCGACAGATGCGTAGCGCGAGTTCGACAGGAACATCACGCCCTCCTCAGAACGGGATCAGTTCGGTCGCCATCGCGACCGAGTTGACGAGGTTGACCAGGGCCTCCGCCTCCTTGACCGTGTCGGTGTAGGTCAGGGCGCCCTTGGCGATGACGTCGTCCGAGCCCTTCTCGGGCTGGACGACGGCCAGTCCGATCGTGACCTCGGCGCGGGTGGGATTGAGCAGAAAGTCGTACTGGAGCTCGTTGATCGACATCGATTCGATGATCACCGGGAGCACCCGGGCCGGACCCCAGACGAACAGGATCCGCGGATAGGCCTCGCGCGGGATGGGCTGACATGGCGGATCGCCGCCGCCGCCCAATCCGAGCGCCGAACCGATGGCGTCGACCGCCGCGCCGATCAGGCCGCTCAGCAATCCCGCCCCCGCCGGACGGGCCATCTTCTCGAGCGCGGCCACGGCGGGCCCCACGCCGAGCGCCCGGGCCAGCGAGATATCGATCTCCTTGTTGAGGTTGTCCGAGGCGTCGAGCTCGAGCTTGATCGAGAACTTCTCGACCGGCGTGTCCCCGGCCTGCGAGGTCTCGCGGCCGGTCGCCCCGGTCGGTCGCGCGGGGACCTGGATCGTCCGCGTCATCGACTCGGGGTTGAACTGGAAGACCACGACGTTGGGCAGCGGACCCAGGAAGTCCGAGCCGTATTCGATGAGCGCGCCGCGCAGACCGGCACTCATCGATCGACCCTCCGCCTGGCCGGGAGCCGCGTCGCGATCTGGTCGGCGACCGTTCCGGCGATCGCCTCGCGGACCGCCGTCACGTCGCTGCTCGCCGGTCGCACGGTCTGCGGCTCGATGGCGCGCACGGTGGCCCGAACCGGGGCGGCCGCCGCGACCACCGGGCCGAGGCGGTCAACCAGCGTCCGGCCGAGATCGCCCGCGATCAGCCGGGCCGACTCGGTGGGCACGCCGTCGAGTCGCACGCGGATGCGGTCGATCCGGATGCGGGATCCGGCCACGTCATGCACGCGCTGCCTCGATCAGCGGGGCGTAGGCGCCGAACTGGGCCGGCCCGACCGCCCTCTGGAACTTGTCGTGCTCGCGCTTGACGGCGACCAGGACATGCTCCATGCCGAGGACCGGCCGTCCGGGTGCGCCACCGGCCGGGGCCTGGGCGGCGGCCTGCAGACAGGCGTTGAGGACGGCCGACCGGATGTTCCCGCCGGTCAACTGGAACTGCTTGGCCAGGAAGTCGAGGTCCAGCTCGTCGGTGGCGACGCTGCGGGGGATCGCGCTGGCCCAGATCCGGCGGCGCTCGGCGGCATCGGGCACCGGGAAGTCGACGATGTAGCGGAGGCGCCTGAGGAAGGCGTCGTCGAGATCCCCACGTCGGTTCGTGGCCAGGATCGCCAGGCCCTTGAACCGCTCCATCCGCTCGAGGAGGTAGCTCACCTCGAGGTTCGCGTAGCGATCGTGGGCGTCCTTGACCTCGGTGCGCCGGCCGAACAGCGCGTCGGCTTCGTCGAAGAAGAGGATGCTGTCGGACGCATCGGCCGCGTCGAACACCCGCTCGAGGTTCTTCTCCGTCTCACCGATGAACTTGTCGACGACCTGGGCCAGGTTGACCCGGTACATCGGCAGGTCGAGGGCGACCGCGAGGACCTCGGCGGCCATCGTCTTGCCGGTCCCGGACGGTCCCGCGAAGAGGACCGAGATCCCCGCCTCGTTCCAGGCCCGGCCGGTGCCCCAGCCGTGGTGGACGACGGTCAGCGACCGCATCGCCCGCTCGATCTCGTCGAACTGCCGCCGTTGCTCGCCCGGCAGGATCAGCTCATCGGGCGTGAACCGCGGCGCCACCGGCTGGGCGAGCCCGTGCATGTCGATGCGGATCACGGCGCGACACGCCGCGAACAGTTCCTCGCGGCTGACGGTCGACGGCCGCGCGCGAAGCCCGGCCGCGACCTCGTCGATCGTCTCGGCCTCGAACCGGAACCGACGGGCACATTCATCCAATCCCGCGTCGAGTTCCTTCGCGCGCGGACCGAGGGATCGACGCCATCGCGCGATCCTCTCCTCGAAGGTGAATGGCGCGAGCCTGACGGCCGGCAGGGCAAGGTCGCGCGGCACCGCACCGAGTGTCTCGCGACCGGCACGCAGGAAGACCGTGATCGGCACGGCTCCGGCGGCTGCCAGCGCGTCCGCGGTCGTCGTCCGGCCGGGCTGGCGTGCCATGCCGTCCAGGCGCTCGGTCACGAGCAGGTCGACATCGGACAGCCACGCAAGCGTGATGAGCGGGTGGAGGGCACCCGTTGCCGCGAGCTCCGCCGCATCCGCGCCGACGAGCGCCACGTCTCGACCGACAGCCTCGGCCAGCGCTGCGACCGCCGCAGGCACGTCGGCGCCGGCCGGGGCATCGACCGGGACGACCCGGAGCGCGAACGGCGGGATGCGGATGCGATCGGTGACCGGGTGCCCGGGCCCGACCCCAGCGGGTTCCGGACCGTCGCCTCGCCCGAGCCGGGTGAGGCTCGCCGGCCACGGGCCGTCGGGATCGAGCAGGTGGGCCGCGACGACGGGCGGGACTCCGTAGCCGACGTCCCACGGGATGCTCGATGTCGCCCGCTCGATGGGCTGGATCAGCCCAGACCGCCAGAGGATATGCCCCGGATCCGCGATGGACAGGGCCTCGCCCGGGTGGTCGGCGAGACGCTGGACGAGTGCTAGGCTCGGCTCGGTCCGCGAACCATCGCCGAGGCACGCCCCGAAGATCGCGCCGGAGGCGGCGTCGGCGCGCGCCAGGAGCCCTAGCCCCAGGGCGAGCGAGGACACGGCATCGAGCCGGACTCCACGGATGGTCCAGCTGGGCACGTAGGCACCCTCGCTCGCGGAGCCGTTCTGCCCGTCACGCTGGTCGTCCCCGCCGTGGGCGGCCACGATCTGCTCGGACAGGTAGCGAGCGGCCACGTCCTCCCGGAAGAACGCCTGCTTCTCCGTCCAGTGACGCCTCAGGTCGAGGCTGTCGACGACCGAGCCGTCGGTCGCGGGCAGGCGGCCCGACCCGTCGGCGGCCCCGCCACGCTGGTGCCATCGCCATGCGACCTCGCGGCGGAGGCGCAGCGTCGCCTCGAGCAGCCACGCGCGCGTCGACGGATCCGCCGCGGTCAGGCCGGGCGAGAACGCGACATCGCCGGTCACGGTCGCGTTCATGGCGCGACCATCCGGACGACCGGCGCGTTGCGCGCCTGCTGGCCGTTGACCCTGAGGATGAGGTTGTAGTCGCCGGGTTCGAGGGCGGTGTCGTCGGTGATGGTCAGCGCCATCTCCGTCTGCGGCGTCGCGGCGCCCGATCGATCGAAATCGTCGATGAGCCGGACCACGCGACCATCGCGATAGAAGGCCGCGTAGACGTCGTCGTCGGCGGTGCCGAGGAGGATGCCGCTGAGGGTGACCACTCCCCTGACGGGAGAGCTGGCCGACGCCGGCACGACGCGGGCGAGCTGACTCGGAACGGCCTGGTCGAGGCGGGGACGGACGCCTGCGGCGATGACGTTGCTCTTGCGGGTCCGCCCGGTCGAGAGCGTCTGCCCGACGACGATCGGGTGGTTGCCCGCCGAGATGCGGCTCCCGTCCTCGAGCGTGGGATCGACACGGAACGTCAGCCGGCTCGGTGTCTGCGACGTCACGGACAGGCGGACCGTTCCGAGCTGGACGGACAGGTCGTCGAGGTGCAGATCCTCACCCTCGATCGTGACGGTGTCGCCGGTTTCGAAGGCGTCCGGCTCGACGGCCGAGATCCGCGGACCGATTGACGGAAGCACCGGGATATGGACGCCATCGAAGCCGATCACGGCGTCGCGCGAGTAATCGACGCCGACCAGCAGGGAGTACGCGGCCGGAAGCGGGGCGGCGACGAGGATCGGCCGGACCTCGAACCCGATCGAGCAGCGGTAGTGCTCGTCCGATCCCTGCATCACCCGTCCGAGAAGCTCGCTGGAGGCGTCCTCGAACGACAACTTGAGCAGCTCGGGGTTGTCGACCAACGGCTGGACCGAAGGCCCGGGAAGGCCGTCGAGCGAGAAGAAGTTCAGGGCCTGCAGAGCGAGTGCCGCCTCGCCCAGGAGCTCGTGGGCCTCGATCGTGTCGCTCTCCCCGTCCGCATCGAACGCGGTCAGCAGGTAGTGCAGCGACAGCCACAACGGCGGCGGTTGTCCCTCGTCGAGCGGCGTATTCCGGAGATGGCCGTCGACCTCGACCTCGTACAGGAAGAGGTTCAGGCGGCGATCAGTCCCGGCACCAGCCGGCGGCTCCGGCCGGCCGATCGTCACCTTCGCGATCGAGACCGCCTGCGGCGGGACGATCGACAAGGCATCCAGCAGACGAGCCTGAAGCAGGCGAGTGACCGCTCCGATCGCGCGACCCGTGTCGGCGAGCGCCATCGCCTACCAGCCTTCCGGCCAGGTGACGTAGTCCCGGCGCAACCTGCGCGGCAGGTCGTCAACGACCGTTGGTTGTGACAACGCCGGTGTCGGGTTCGACGGAGACGCCGTGGCGGGTTGAGGCGGGCCTTCGACCACGACTTCGATCGAGCCGATGCTCAGCGCGATGCTCTGGAGCTCCGGCCCACGAGCGGAGACGTCGCGCTCGGCGAGGCCCTCGCGCAGCCATTGACCCTCGTCGCGAACGGGGGCTGACACGGGGACCGGCGGGTCGGGCGTGTGGGTCACGGTGAGGCTCACGGGGAGCGGCTCCGAACCGACGGCCGCAACTGCCCGGCGTTCCGATGGCGGATCGCCGGCGGGCGCGGCCGTCGTGGGCGACACCATGGCGACGTCGCCCACGGCAGTGCCGGCTCGGTCGACCGACGGTCCCGACGGCTCGATCGCGCTCACCAACGCGGGTTGTTCGATCTCGACCGTCCGCGCGGGTTCGGGCGTCGCCGCCACGATCGTCCGCTCGATCGTCTCGACGACGGCCTCGGGGGCGGGGGTCGGGGGCGGGTCCACCGACGCGACGGGGGCATCCGGCACGACTGGCACCGATGGCAGGGGCGCCGGGGGCGAGATCGCGTGTTCCGCGGCCCGTGCGGTGTCAGGGCTCTCGACCGGCGAGGCCGGCCGATGCCCGGGCAGGACACCAACGGCCATGGCCGCGGGCGTGAGATCGGTCGGGGCCGATTCGCGGATGACATCGACGTCGAGGCGGGTCACCGGTGATGGCCGCGGGGGCGCCCCTGCTCCGAGCCCGGTCTCCGACATGAGCCTCGCCAGGTAGCCCATCAGCCGTCCGCCGCGGTCATCGCCCGATAGCGCGCCCGCCGCCATGCGGGGATCGCCAGGATGGTGTCCTCGGTCCAGCCGTAGGCACGCGCGAGGTCGTGGATCTCGTCGACGATGCGACCCTGGACACGGCGGAGGACATCGATCGCCACGGCGGTCAGTGACAGCTCGACGGGCGACGTCGTTCCGCAGGTCGGGCAGAGCACCGCCAGCTCACAGCAGATGAGTGGATCGTGCTCGTCCAACGCGGCCTGGATCGTCGCGACATCGGCGCCGGTGAGCCTCTCGCGGGGGCCCTCGACGATGAGGTCGCCGACGATGACACGGTCCATCCCGGCCTCCGGACCCACCGCCGGAAGCGCGCCGGGGTCGTCCGGCGCATCGAGACCAAAGCGGCGCCAGCGGTCCTGGTCGGTGCCGGTCGGGCGGCGGACCAGGAACCCGGCGTCATCGCTGTCGACCTTGAATGGCTCCCTCGCCGACCGCTCCGCCACGGCTCGAAGCTCCGCCCACGTCAACTCGATCTCGATCGGCTCCCGGCAGTCCCGGTCGGCACAGCGCAACGGAACCGAGAACGATCCACCGACTTCGGGCGCGGCGATGCCGACCAGCGCCGCGATCCGGTCGCCGACCGGAGCGTTCCACACGACCTCGGATGGAGCCGGCGTCCCGGCCCCGTCCGAGAGGCAGCGGGCCAGGATGTCGGTGATGACCGCCGGGCCGATCGGCTCCGACAGGTCGACACCGAGATCGGTCGCGACCGCGCCGAACTGGCGCGCGACGAACGGCCCGAGCGCACCGAGCGCCCTATCGGGTCCTCGGCCAGCCGACTCGACACCAGGGCCGTCCGCCATCATCGCCCGATCCCCGCGTCACGCAGCGAACCGACCGGATCAGGCCGACGCGACGGCCGGATCGCCGGCGCCGGGCTCCTGGGCGGCCGGGTCGGGTTCCCAGCCTTCGATCTCGACCTTGATCGACTCGACCGCGATGGCGTTCGCGTTGGCGTCCAAGGCCGGGACCGCCGTGAACTCACTGACCCAGGCGCCGTGCAGGAAGTAACGTAGGGCGACCTGGCCCTTCTCGTTCAGGACCTCAAGGGTGAGTTCCTTTTTGTAGCCGACGAGATCCATCCCGGCGTCGCCGGCGTACGGGTGGACTCGGTCCGCCCACGCTGCGAACTCGCGATCGTGAGTGATCCCGCGCTCCATCGTCACCGCGTCGTAGTTGGTCCGACCGGGCGAGCGGTTGTCGGAGCTGTTCCAGCCGCCGCCGCGGTGGGCGACCACGTTGGTGACCCGTCGAAGCGGGCCGACCTTGCTCACCCCGAGGACGGGCTTGTCATCCCAGAGCACGCGGAACTTGTAGGTCTTGTAGGGGTCGATCCGGTTGGCGTTCTTGACGAATCCGGTCGGCATGCCGGGGCCTCCTCAGCGACAGTCGGTGGCGAGCCCTACGGGGTCTCCTCTGCGATCTGCTGGATCTTGATGACGACGAATTCCGCCGGCTTGAGCGGAGCGAAGCCGACCTCGATGTTCACGATCCCCAGATTGCGATCGGTCGGCGTCGTCGTCTCGGCGTCGCATTTCACGTAGAACGCCTTGTCCGGCGTATTGCCTTCGAAGGCGCCCTGGCGGAAGAGCCCGAGCATGAAGGCGCGGATGTTCTTCCGGATGTTGGCCCAGAGCGGCTCGTCGTTCGGCTCGAAGACGATCCACTTGGTCCCCCGGAACAACGATTCCTCCAGGAACAACGCGAATCGCCGGATCGGGACGTACTTCCACTCGTTGGGGTCGTCGTCGGTGCCGGCCAGCGTCCGGGCGCCCCAGACCACGATGCCGACCGGGAAGATCCGGAGTGCGTTCGCGCCGGCCTTGTTGAGGATCCCGTGCTCGCGATCGGACAGGTTGACGTCGAGGTCGAGGATCCCGCGAACATCCGCCTCGGTCCCTGCCGGCGCCTTCCAAACTCCGCGCGTGACATCGATCCTGGCCATCACTCCGGCCACCGCGCCACTGGCCCCGATCTTCCGTTTGCGGCCGGCGGCGTTGTAGACGATGTGGGGGTAGTAGACGGCGGCATTCTGTCGGGTGATCACCTGGCGAAGCCGGTCGACGTCGTTCGGGGTCGCCGTCGGACGCAGGGTCTCCGGGTTCGTCCAGCTGCTCGGCGCGTCGACGAGGAGGAAGGCTCGGCGGCTCGCGCAGTAGATGCTGGCCGGACCGGCGAGCTGGAGGATCGTCTGCTCGCCGACGTCGCTGTCGCCGGGCAGGATCATCAGGTTGAACAGATCGACAGTGTCCAGGGCGTGCATCCCGGAACCGGTCGCGGGGTTGCCGATGTAGTCGCTGATGTCGGGTGGCGATCCGTCGTCGTCGCGACCGTTCGTGCCTGCTCCGCTCTGGAAGCCACTCGCCCCCGCGTTTCCGAGGGCATAGCGCCGCGTATTCGTGGTGAAGGAGGTCGCGACGTTCGTTCCGCCGCCGGCGATCGAGCTGGTCACGACCGGGACCTTGCGGTTGAGGTTGCCGGTGGTCGGGATGATCGCCAGCCGATAGTTGCCCCAGACCTCGGCGCGGAACGTGCGCACGCCGTCCGGTGGTGGAGTGGACCGGTTGATCGCCCCGGCGAGGAGCATCAGCTTCTCGCGAACGCCGTCGTTGTTGCCGTTCGGGGAGATCCCCGCAGGGACCGCGTCCTTGTACCAGCGCTCGCTGGCGCCCGTTGTCTGGAGGATCGGCGTCCCGTTCTCGATAAGGTCGACGTTGATGCCATCGACCGTGATCCGGTCGAAGGCGTCCTGCTGCAGTGCCCCGAGCGTGTTCAGATCGCCGCTGACGTACGTCGCGGTCGGGACCGGCCGCAAGCCGCTGAAGCGAGAGACCTCCACGCCGCCCTGGCCAACGCCGAGCATCATCCGGCTGGCGAAGTCCTCGGCGCCACTGGGGCGGACGCGGACGCTCGTCTTGCGGCCCGCGGCGCTGGCGATTCGCAGGACGCGGACGGTGTTGTGGACGACCTCCCATGTCACGGCCACGTCGACGCCCGGTGGCAGCTGGCTGCGGATGCGATTGCCGATCTCGGTCGCGATGGCCGCCTGGCCGCCGACGAACGGCGCGCCGGCGATGTTGACGGCAGTGAAGGCTCCGTCGTCGATGGCGATCTCGAAACGGCCGTTCGGTGGCGCTGCGGCCGGGGTGACGATCTCGTTCACCAGGTCCGCGAAGGTCGTGGCGCCCCCGGGGCTGGTATCGATCGGCCGACGCGCCTCGCTATAGCCGACCGCCGCGGCGGTTGCCGTCACCGGGTCGAACCCGCCTGGCAGCGTGACCTTGACGAGGCGCGAGCTCTGGCTGATGAAGTCGGGTGCGAACCGTGGCGCGTCAGGGTTCATCGACAATGCCGAATGGTCCTCGCGGCTGACCACCCGGTCGCCTTCAACCTCGATGACGTGGAGGTTGAACGTCTCGTCGGCGTTCGCCGTCGCGTAGTCGACCTCGAGCCGAAGGGTGTCGCCCCATGCGCCCTTGTCGCGAGCCGTCACGACGAGGACGTCGTTCGCAGCGCTCGCATCACGGAGCGTCAGATCGGAGGCCTGTGCATTGTGGGCGACCCGGACGATGTAGCAGTCGGTGCCGCCGTTGTCGAAGAACTGGTTGAAGCTCGCGGCAAGGTCGTTATTCGGATGCGGGCCTCCGAACTCCCGGATGAAGGCGGCACGATCGGTTACGCGGACCGCGCGATCGATCGGGCCTTTGACGGTTCGACCGAGGAAAGCCGCGATCGACGTGGACACGCCTACGATCGCGTGGACGCCGCTCGGGACCTCCTCGATGTAGACGCCCGGATAGCTTAGGGCAGAGGGCATCACGCGACTCCGTGCAGTCTCCGGCGTCGGCGACCCGAGCACCTCCACTCGGATCGCGGCCGATGTGCGAGGCATCAGACTCGCCGCTTCTCGGTCACCGCTACGTCACGCGCACGTCACCAGCGGATCACAAAGGCGGGTGACGGGCGTGCCGCGCGCCTGCCGCCGCGGACCGCCGCGGGGCCATGCCGGTTGCTCGGCCGAACCAGCTGGCTCCGGTCACCCGTCGCAGGAAGCCCTCCCCGAAGCAGGCCCCAAGGCTTGAGGACCGCCGACCAGGGCGCTTGTTACGGGATCGGCCGGCAAGCCGACCGAGCGAGGTGCCAGCGCCACGAGGAGCGCGCCGAGAGCGACGAAGGCCAAGCTGATCTCCATGACCTCATGCTTGGTGATGTGCTTGGTCGGGAGGTCGGCAAAGACCGTGGCGAACTCGTCGGCGCTCTCGGCCGGGTAGTGGATCCCGCCGCTCGCCTCCGCGACGGCCATCAGCGTGTCGTGATCGATCGCGCGCCGGAAGCCGCCCCCACCGACGACCGATAGAACGAACCCGACGAGGGTGTCCGCCACGGTCTCCCTCCTCCTGGCGATGGAACCATCGTCATCGCCGATGATCCTTCGCGCTGGACCGTCGCACCGGGCCGTCACCGCGCCGTCGCGGCCGCGCCGACGGGTGACGGGGCCGTGACGCGGCCGTGACGGCAAACAACGAATCTGGCTCGCCTCGGGCGGATCCTGTGGATAACTGCGTTGCGGTGCTGCAGCGTCAGACCGTACGATCGTCGTCCGCCGCCAGAGAGACGCTGGGCGGCTCGGCCTTGGGCGCGTACAGGGCGTGATCGAGAATCCGGCAGTGGACGGTGCCCTCCGGGGGAGGAACGCTCTGTGGTCCCGCAGATCGCGCTCACTATGCTCGGCGGATTCGACCTCGTTTCTCATGGGGAGCGGATCGTCCTGCCGCCGAGTGCTGAGCGCGTCGTGGCCTACGTGGCGCTTCACCAGGGCCCCGCCACCCGCCCGAATGTCGCTGGGACGTTGTGGCTCGACGTCCCCGAGGAGCGAGCGATGGCCAACCTTCGCTCCGCCCTCTGGCGCCTGCGGCGGCCGGGCGTTGAGATCGTGGACGCGACCGGCGACCACCTGTCGATCTCGCCGAAGTTAGCGGTGGACGTCCGCGAGCTGAGCGTCGCGGCAAGATACTGGCTGGACGGGGACGCGGCGGCGGATGTGTCCCAGCTCCATCGGCTTGCGTACAGCAGGGACCTCCTCGACGACTGGTACGAGGACTGGGTACTTGTCGAGCGCGAACATTTCCGTCAGCTCCGACTGCAGGCCCTGGAACGGCTCTCCCACGAGCTCGCCGCGACCGGGCAGTTTGGCCGGGCCGTCGATACCGCCCTGGCCGCAGTGGCCAGCGAGCCGCTGCGTGAGAGCGCGCATCGCGCCCTGATCTCCGTGCATCTAGCCCAGGGCAACCGGGGCGAGGCGATCCGTCAGTACTGCATCTATCGCCAGCTGATGCGCGATGAGCTGGACCTCGAGCCCTCGAATCAGATGGACGCCCTCATCGGGCCGGTCCCGAGCATGGCCGCCGAGCGGGTGATGCGGGCGATGACGGGTCGGTGATGGCGCAGTAAGGGCGGGCACCTAATCTGGCGCCCGTGGATGCTCACGAACGCGTTGGGGTGGCCGTCCTTCGGGCATGGATGGAGACCGGCGCGCAGGAGCCGCTCAGGGTCCGGATCACTACCGCGCGCGACGTGACCGAGCCGTTGCAGACGATCGGGGTGGCCGCAGACATCGATGAGGCCTGCGAGATCATCAGGTCGTGGCTGGAGCAGTTCGCCGATGGGGCGGAGCGGTCGGGTGACTCGCGGGTTCGCCCTGCGCGAGGCTGAGGCGCTGCCGGGAGGGATCGTGGCGGACCTGACGCCAATCGAAGTGATGGTCTCGACTCCTCTCGCTCCACTAGGAGCGGTTCGGGGAGACGTTGCACTGCGCTGGCGAATGCCCCGGTTGCGGCGAGGCGCTCGAACTGGAGCTCCGGGTCGCCCACAGCCGCTTCTGCGCCGCGCTCGATGCAAAGGGTCGCGACATTCCGCTCCCGGTCGCTGGCCGACGATGCGTACCAGGATGCGGCCGCCTTCGCGCCTTGCCAGCAGCACGTAGGCCGAGGATCGCCGAAGGCCGCGCTCACCTTGCGAACGCCCTGACGCGATGGAGCGTGTCGAGCCGCCGTCCACCTCGTGCTGGGAGCTGTGAGAAGACGCCGTCGTGGCCGCGGGCTCGGAGGTGCTCGGCCAGGGCGGCCGGATACATCTCGTCAAGGAGCAGCCTCACCCGAGGATGCGGCGCTCGCGCTCGAGCGTCTGCTCGAGCCGGTCGGCTTCCTCCTCGTTGAGCTCGATGAAGCGGTCGACGTCGTCGCGATACTCGGCGTAGTAGCGGATCGCCGCCCGGATCCTCGCCGGCGCCACTCCGATCCGCTCGGCAAGGACATCGATGAGCCGCTCGCCGCGGTCATCCGCACTGCGGGCGGCGACGATCACCTCCCACACGTCGGGTCCGCCGACGACGACCGCACGTCGCCCGGCCGGGCCATCGCGGAAGACGATGCCGGGGTGCCGGTCAAGCCGCATCCCCTCGTCGATGTAGCGCTGGGCGAGGCGGACCAGGGGCTCGCCGCTCTGCGCGCTGCGGGCGCGGAGCGCACGGAGCGTCTCGGACTCGATCCTGATGGCCTGACTACTCATGTAGTGAAGAGTAGTCTCGTCGGGTCACCAAATCCGCCACTCAACTCGAGCACTCCCGCGTCTCGCGCGATCAGTAGAGCAGTATGTTGCACTATTAGTGCAACACCGCGTATGCTCTGCGAGCTATGAGTGCAGCCGACACCTCCCTGGTGTCTCTTATCGGCGAGCGGGTGCGCGCGCGACGCCATGCCCGCGGCTGGACGCTCGACGAGTTGGCGGAGCGTTCGGGTGTCAGCCGAAGGATGCTCGTGAACATCGAGCAGGGCGTGACCAACGCGAGCATCGCCACGCTCCTCCGCCTTAGCGAGGCGCTTGGCCTCGGTCTGCCCTCCCTGGTGGCGCCGAGTGACGGCGAGACACCGGTCGAGGTCAACCGCGCCGGGACGCGATCGCCGCTCTGGGCGGGAGAGCACGGCGGCGAGGCGTTCCTGGCCGTCGCCATCACGACACCGGACGTGGTCGAGCTGTGGGACTGGTCACTCGCGCCGGGCGACGCCCACTCGAGCGAGCCGCACGTGGCGGGCACGCGGGAGCTGCTGACCGTGATCGAGGGCGACGTCGTCCTCTCCGTTGCCGGCGAGGAGACCGTGCTGCACCCGGGCGACGCCGCGTCCTTCCATGGAGATGTCGTGCACGGCTACCGCAACGACGGCGGGTCTGCCGCACGGTTCGCGCTGACGGTCTACGAGCCGGCGGCGCCGCGGTGACGACGGAGGGGCTCGACGCGCTGCTCGCCACGGCGGCCGTCGACCCGGCCGTGCACGAGCTCCGGCTGGACTACGTCGCGCTCCTGGTCGCTGCGGACGGTCTCCCGGGCGGCCCGAGCGACGAGGCGTCCGACGGCTGGCTGCGCGAGGCCGAAGCCGCGGCTGCCGGGCGGCTGGCCGGATCCCCGCCCGAGGAGCGGCCGCACGTCGCGCTCTGGCGCGAAGCGTTCCGGGCGTTCGGGGCGAAGCCGCAGCGGACGAAAAACAGCCTCGAGGCGCTGCTCCGCCGGGTCCCGGATGGGCTCCCACGGATCAACCGGCTGACCGACCTCTACAACTCCGTGTCAGTCCTGCACGAGGTGCCCGTCGGTGGAGAGGACCTCGACGGGTACGTCGGACCGGCCCGCCTCGTCCGGGCGGTCGGCATCGAGCCCTTTCAGACGACAGCGGAGAGTCGACCCGTCGTCGAGCATCCAGATCCCGGCGAGGTCGTCTGGGCTGACGACGCAGGTGTCACCTGCCGGCGCTGGAACTGGCGGCAATGCTCCCGCACTCAGCTCTCGCCGACAACCACACGAGCTCTGTTCATCATCGACGCCCTCGGGCCTGACGCCCTCGCGACGGCGACCGCCGCCGGCGATGACCTCGAAGCGCGGCTGCGCGCGCTGGACCCGGCGGTCGAGACGTCGCGACGCCTGCCGACCGCGCCCCGCGCCTGAAAGGAGCCCCGGGCATGACTGAATCGCTGTTTCCGGATCACCTGAGCCTGGACCCAGGGTGGACGAAAGACACCATCGCCGTGCAGGCCGGGCGGCCCGCGCGCGCGGCCGGTGCTCCCATCAACCCGCCGATCATCCTGAGCTCGACCTACGTCCACGACGCCAGCCTCGAGTACGGCCGCGACGGCAACGCGGGATGGGGCGCGCTCGAGGCGGCGCTCGGTGCGCTCGACGGGGGGCGAGCCGTGACGTTCGCGTCTGGCCTGGCGGCTGCCACAGCGATCGCGGCTCTGGTGCCCGCGGGCGGCACCGTGGTGCTGCCATCGGTGGCGTACTACGGCGTCAGGAACGTCTTCGATCGGTTGCGCTCTCTCGGCCGTCTACAGCTCCGCATCGTCGCGGCCGATGACACCGACGCCGTCCTCGGGGCCTCCGAGGGCGCCGACATGGTCTGGGTGGAGTCGATCGCCAATCCGCTCATCGTGGTCGCCGACGTCCCCGCGATCGCGGCCGGCGCACGGCAGCGCGGCGCGATCACCGTGGTCGACGCGACGTTCGCGACGCCACTCCGCCAGCGTCCGCTGGACCTCGGAGCCGACATCGTCCTGCACTCCGCGACGAAGCTGATCGGCGGGCACTCCGACCTCCTGCTCGGGGCGGTAGTGTGCAAGGACCCGGCGCACGCGGAACTCCTGGTGACGTACCGCCACGACCACGGGTCGATCCCCGGCGCGCTCGAAGCGTTCCTGGCGTTGCGCGGCCTGCGCACCCTGGCCGTTCGGCTCGACCGGGCCGAGGCGTCGGCCGCGGAGCTCGCTCGTCGCCTGGCGTCGCACCCGCACGTCGCGAGGGTCAACTACCCGGGCCTGCCCGGTGACCCGCAGCACGAACGCGCCTCGCGAGTGCTGCCGAACGGGTCCGGGTCGATGCTGTCCCTTGAGATCGACGGCACCGCCGAGCAGACCGAGGCGTTCCTCGCGCGGCTGCGCCTGCTGACCCACGCCACCAGCCTCGGCGGCGTCGAGTCCCTCATCGAGCGTCGCGCACGGTACGCCGGCGACGCCGCCATCGTCGGCCCCACCCTGTGCCGCCTGTCGGTCGGCATCGAGAACGTCGAGGACCTGTGGGCCGATCTCGACGGGGCCATGCGCGCCGTGCTCGGCTGAGAGGTATCCATGTTCTCCATCTCGTTCATCTTCAAGCCGGGCACGTACGACGACGAATTCCGCCGCCTCGACGCGGCCACCCTGGCAGTCGCCGAATCCACCGAGGGCTACCTCGGCTCGGAGACCTGGTGGTCCGACGACCGGACCGTGTGCAACGCCGTCTACTACTGGGCCGACTTCGCCCACCTGCCGGACTTCGCCCAGGCCACGACGCACCGCGCGGCGAAGTCAGCGTACGACCGCTGGTATGGCGGCTACCAGGTGGTCGTGGCCGAGGTCCGCGGGGCGTACGGCGACGGCCGCCTCCCGCACCTCACATCTCCGATCGCGAAGGTCCGCCGTCCGCTCGCCGCCCGGGATGGCTGACACATGCTTGTCCCGGGACCGCGCTGCGGAGGCCGTCGCTCGCGCGATCGCTGCACAATAGACGGACCGCGCGTGGTCGCTCGCGATGCCAGCGGCAGGTGTGAGGCAATCCGGGTTAGATAGGCTTCGGCGAGCATGTACATCCCGCCCCACAACGGGCCGCCAAGCGAGGACGACGTCACCCGCCTCCTGCTCGCGACGCAAGCGGGCGACCTCGTGACGGTCGGCGATGACGGGTTGACCGTATCGATGATCCCGTTCCTGTACGACGCATCCCGACCGCCGCGCACCTCGTTGCTCGGTCACCTCGCACGCCCGAACGCCCAGTGGCGGACCGCCGATGGACGCGAAGCGCTCGTCCTCGTCCACGGTCCGGACGGTTACGTGAGTCCCGCCTGGTACGCCGCGAAGCGAGAGCACGGTCGCGTCGTGCCGACGTGGAACTATGTGCTCGTCGCCGTGCACGGAACGCTCAGGGTCCACGATGACCCCGAATGGACGCGTGACGTCGTCGAGCGGCTGACGCGGGCGCACGAGAACGGACGCGCGGAGCCGTGGGCCGTGTCGGACGCGCCGGCGCCGTACATCACGGGGCAGCTTCGCGCGATCGTCGGGATCGAGGTCGAGATCGACCGGGTCGAGGCGAAGTGGAAGCTGAGCCAGAACCGGAGCGCCGCAGATGTCGCCGGCGTGATCGGCGGCCTGGATGGCGGGTCCGACGATGACCGGGCGCTCGCGGCGGCGATGTTGAAGGTGGAGGCTCGCCGATCCGACCGAGGTCGCTGAGAGACGCGGCGTCACCGTGCTCCCGATCCACGGCTGCGCGTGGCTCTTGAACTCCAGTCGGGCGCGCAACGTCCTGGTGAGGTCGTGGCGGTCCTGTCTGGCGACGCAGACGGCAGGGCGGGCAGTTAGCGCGTCGGAGCGAGAGATTGGTCCGACACTCTAACTGGACAGTTTCACGTTCAGGTCCCGCGCTCGTGCCACAACGCTCGCTGGCTCGTCGCCTGTCAGCGAGCTCCGGAGGGCGGATTCGCCGCGTACGTCGCCCAGCGCGATGCGAACGTCCGGAGCACGGGATCACGGGTGGCCATCGCGAGGTGGCGGAGTTGGACGACGTGGATCACGTGGTACTTGATCGACGAGGGCTGGCCTGAGAGCGTCGATCCCGGCGACGGTGACAGGTTGTAGTAACTCCAGTGCCCGGTGTCGAAGCGGGGCAGCCACCCCACGAGCGTCGCGAGCGCCTCTCGCCTCCAGCCGGCCGCGGTGGCGTCGCCGCTCACGGCGATCCACTCGTCGAGGCCGACGATGCTGAACATGAACCCGTTGAGCGTGTCTCGGCTGTACGGCGGGATGTACTCCTGGATCCAGTAGCGGCCGCCCTCGAAGGTCGCGGCCCCGGCGTTCGCGATCGTCCGGCGCATCGTCGGGACGGCGAGCGCCGCGGCGTCCCGATAGGCGGCGCTTCCGGTCTCCTGAAGGGCCCGCACCAGCAGCGACACGGCCTGGCCCTGGGCCATGCCGCTCCACCACGGGACGGGCTGGCCGCCGTAGGCGAAGGTGTAGTGCCACAGGCCGGTCGGCTTCTGTGTCGCGACGAGCCAGTCCGCCATGCGCAGGAACGTCTCGCGGTCGGTGTCGTCGCCCGTCCATAGCCAGCGCTCGAAGCGGGCGAGGCCGAACTGGCTGACCTGGACCGGGTTGTACTGGGCCTTGCCCGCGTAGACGGTCATCGGGATCCCCTGGCCGTCGAGGAGCGGCGTGCCGGGTAGCGCGGTGCAGAAGTAGCGCTCTAGGATCCGGCCGGACGGCGGCGGTGGCTCGGCCCCCGACAGGGCGGCGACCGCGAGGTCCGGGACGACGGAATTCGCCCCGAGCACGACGATCCGAGGCGCCCCGAGGCGGCGGGCCTCGGCCACGACGGCGGCAGCCGGCCACGCGCCGCTCCCCGGCACGAGCAGGAGCGGACCGCCGAGCGGGGCGGCGGCCAGGGCATCCGGGAAGTTGTCGCCGGTCGCGACGATCAGGCGCTCGACCCCGGCCGGATAGATCGCACGGGAGATCGCGGCGGCCGTCTCGTGACGCGTCGCGCCGGCGAGGCGGTCGACGGTCGGGGCAAAGGCCTTGAGCCAGGTGAACGTCTCGGCGCCGACCACGGCGGTGCTGCCGAGGACGTGGATCGTCGCGGGGGCGAGCCGTCGCAGCTCCGCCGCGAGCCCCGACGCGAACGGCCCTCCAGGCGGCGTGATCCCGGGGACGAGCAGGACGGGCGCGCCGATCGACGCCGCGGCGGACGCCCCGGCGAGGGCGTCCGGGAAGTTCGCCCCGGTCGCCACGAAGACGGTCCCGGTGCCCGGCCCGAAGGCGCTGCGCGACACGGCGATGGCGGTCTCGTAGCGGCTCGGGCCCGATACCCGGGCGACGTTCGGGCAGTAGCTGCGGAGCGCGGCGAGCACGCCCTCGCTGACGACGCTCGGGCCCCCGAGCACGCGGATGGCGGCCGGCTCGAGCCGCTGGAGCTCGGCGGCGACGGATGGCGGCACGAACGTCCCCGGCACCAGGAGCAGCGATCCGCCGAGCTTCGCCGCCGCCGGGCCGCCAGCCAGGGCATCCGCGTAGTTCAAGCCCGTGGCGATGAAGACCGCGCCGGCCGGCCCGACGGGGACGGCGGCTCGCGAGGCCGCCACGGCCGTGTCGTAGCGGGACGGCCCACCGATCTCGGTCGCGTCGATGATCGTCAGCCCGGGGTCGAGATAGCGGTGGAGGATCGCGCGGGCATCCAGGCCCGCCAGAGCGCAGGCGATCACGCCGCGACGCGGGACGATCGGATGGACCGAGACCGGCCCGGCCGGGCAGGTGTCATCGGTGCCCTCGTGGACGAGCGGCAGGATGAACGGTTCAGCGAACGCCGTCTTGCGGAGCGTCAGGGACGCCGTCGCGGCGAGGGCCGCCACGTGCTCGGCCAGGACCGCCGGCGCCGGCGCGAGGGCGAAGTCGACCGCATCGTCACGGGCGTCATAGCAGGTCCCGTTCGCGAGCATGTAGCCCTCGTGGCCGTGCATCGCGAGGTACCAGGCCGCCTGGCGGGTCACGATCGCGCCGGCCTCGAGGGCGGCGGGCGGGGCGCTCGCCGGCCAGCGCGCCGCCACGGCCCGGCTCACGTAGGCATCGAACGACAGATCGGTGACCGAGACGACGACCCCATGGTCGACGTGGCCCACCCGGATGGTGGGCGGCGGCGCGAACGGATCCGCCCAGCCGCGGCACGATGGCGCTGGTGCTGGGGCCACGGTCGCGGCAACGACCGTCGACGGCTCCGGCAGCAGGGTGGCCTGTGGTAGCAGGGTGGCCCATATCAGCCCTGCGGTACCGAGCAGGGCGGCGACCAGCAGCCGTCGCGGCTTTCCGCCGCTCCGCCGAGCGGGTCGACCGTCGCCCACCTTGGGAACGTCCACGCCCATGGCGTCGAGCCTCGCCCGCCAGGAGAACCCGGGCGAGAGGCGTTCGGCCCGTCCGGCGCGGCCAATGCGCCCTGCCGGGTGACGGGCCGCCGCGGGGCGCGGCCGGCCGTCAGCCGGTGATCGTCACCGGGTCGAGTCCGGACAGTGGCCCGTCCGGTCGCGGCCTGGCCAGCTCGGGCTCTGGTCCGCGATCCGCGTCGCGCGTCGCGAGGGCGGCATCCAGCTGGGCGATGAGCGCCGGGATGGCCGACTGCAATGCCGCGCCGTAGGCCGGTCCGATCTGTTCCATGAGGGCCATCTCGCGCCTCGTCTTCGGCGCGGCGAAGCGGAGGTGGATCACGGTTCCCGAGCTGACCGGCTCCAGCTCGATGGTGTGGAGCACCTTCACCGGTCCGGTGGGCGTGTCGAGGATCGTCCGGTCGGTGACGTAGTCATAGGGCCGCCAGTCGAGGATCTCCTCGATGACGGCGTCCGCCCCGTGGCGGCAGTGGTTGGCCGACCCGACGCCACGCCGCCCCCCCGTCGCCCCGCGGATCGCGACCTCGGTCACCCAGGGCTGCCAGGTCATCCGCTGTCCCGGCCGGGTGAGGAACTCCCAGGCGAGCTGCGGCGGCACGGTCGTCGGCACCGAGACCGTGAGGGTCGATTCCTCGGGCCTGACGAAGACGCGGGCGCGGGCCTCCTCCTCCTGCCAGCGGCGCTCGAGGTCGTGGGCCCACGCCGGCACGTCGCCGATTCGATCGTAGGTCTCGGTGTGCGGGCGCATCCCGAGAGCCGCCGGGTCGATGTCGGACGCATCGATGCATCGCTGGCTGATCAGGGCGTAAGCGCTCATCCCGAGCTGCTCCACGACGTCGTTCTTCAGGAGCCGATGGGCGACGATGACGTCCGACCCCAGCAGCTCCTGGCGGCCGGCGACCTTCTGGACGATGGCCGGCCCGTGATGGACGACGAACTTGAGGTCGAGATCCGGGATCCGGACACAGGCGTTGCAACCGCACGACGTCGCCTGGCGGACGTCGCGCCGACGCCGGCGAAAGGCGAAGTAGCAACGCTCGATGGTGTCGAGGAGCATCGAGCCGTCGACGGTCTCGCCCGGCATGAAGGTGAAGGCAGCGTCGCCCTCGAGCTTGGCCAGCCGGAAGCTCGGCCGGAGCGATGTGACGACGGCTCCGACGAGGTCGGCCAGGATGTCCTGCGCGTGATCCAGCTCGACATCGGCGAGGTAGCCCGTGTACCCGGAGATGTCGGCGATCAGGAAGCAGGTGGGCTGCGCGGCTGCGAGCATCGTCCTCGCCGATTTCGGAGCGCGACGCCAGCCACTATACGTGCACGGGGCCGGCCGGCCCGGCGGCGGGCATCGGGCCGATCGCCGCGAACGCTCACGGGAGTCGATAGGTCACGACGATCTCCCGGCGCGGGCCCCCACGCTCCCGGTCCGCGCCCGCGCCAGTCGCCGGTGCGACGTCCTGCGTCGCGGCGGCGGCGGCCTCGCGCCGCAGCGCGACCCGATAGCCGTGGCTCTCGAGGATCGCGTGCTCCCTGCGCAGCCGTTGCCTGGCCCGCGCATCGTCGCCGTACGTCCTGGAGACAACGGGGACCGTCCAGTCGTCCGTCGCCCGTGTCAGCTCGTGGCTGGACTCCCAGCCCGGGGCGGCGCTCAGCACGACGGCCACGCCGCCGACGAGGCCGACGAGGATGAACGAGGTCAGGAGCGGATCGTAGGCCACGGCGGTGGACCTCCACGCTGCCGTCGTGTCGCTCCGGACGGTACCCCGGGCGACGATTCCTGACCAGTGATACGTCGCACGACCGTCCGGGGATCGCCCGCGGTCCTCGTCTCCGCGCGGCTAGACTCGGGACGTCGACGCGACCGCGCGAGCGGATCGCAGGGACGCGGTGTCAGAGGCTGAGGAGACCCGGGGTTGGCCAATCGGACCTGGCTCGGAGCCACGATCGTGAGGGCGGTCCTGGTCGCCGTCGTGGCCGGATGCGCTGCCGGGGCTTCGCCCACACCGCCGCCGCCGACGGCCCGGGCGGCGCTGCCGGCCGGTGCCTACAGCACCTCGGTCTTCGCCCCCTCGGTCGGCTTCACCCTGCCCGAGGGTTGGGTGATCGCCGCCGATTCGACCGACTACGTCGCCCTCCAGCCGGCCCCCTCGGAGGTGACCGGCATCTACGTCTTCAGGTCGCCGGCGGCAGCGTCCCAGGACATCGACTGCCCGATCGCCGCCGCCGCGGGCGTCGGGACGGCGGCGGTCGACCTCGTCGACTGGATTCGCGCCCGCCCGGGGCTCGTCGTCACGGATCCCTCGGCCATCGCGATCGGTGGCCTGGAAGGCCTGAGAATCGACGTCCGGATCCTCGAGGGCTGGCTGGCATCATGCCCGTTCGCCAATGGCCTCCCCACGGCGCCGCTCTTCGTCAGCCCGACCGATCCCGACTTCCGATGGGTCATCGCCGGGTCGGAACGGCTTCGGCTTCACCTCCTGGACGTCCCGTCGGGCGGCACCGTCGTCGTCGACATCGATGCCTTCGATGGATCGCTGATGGATTCGCTCCTGCCGGTCGCCGCCCCGATCGTGACGAGCATGTCGTTCGGGGCGCCCTGAGGGTTCGACCCGCGGCGCCGCGGACCCACGACCCTCGGCCATGGTCGCGCGACGCGCCCGCGGTTGACCGGGGCCGTGGTCTCCACTATTCTCGATAATCGATGATCCACCCGGGGATCGTTGTCCGCGACCCGCCGGGCCGCCAATGCCCCGGAGGAGCCCGATGAGCCAGCTCGATGTGTTCCGCCTCGACGATCGCGTCGCGATCATCGCCGGCGGCGGCGGGGCGATCGGCTCGGCGATGGGCGCCGCCCTCGCGGGTGTCGGCGCGCGGGTCGTCGTCGTCGACCGGACCCCGGACCGCGCCGCCGAATCCGCGGATCGAGCCTGCGCCCTCGGTGGCATCTGCAAGGGTGTCGTCGCCGACGTGACCCAGGAGGCCGACGCCGAGCGGATCGTCAGCGAAACGCTCGACGCGTACGGCCGGCTCGACATCATCGTCAACGCCGTCGGCGGCGGCGCTGGGAAGGTGCTGTTCGACGCCGAGGTCTATCCCCGCGAAGCCTGGGACTGGATCTACGAGCTCAACGTCCGCAGCACCCTGATCGCGACCCAGGCCGCGGCGAAGGCGATGATCGCCGGCGGGCGGGGCGGGCGGGTCCTGAACATCTCATCGGTCCGGGCCTCGCTCGGGATCAACGCCGGCTACTCGGCCTACGTCGCGGCCAAGGGCGCCATCAGCTCGCTCACCCGCCAGTGGGCGACCGAGTGGGCCAAGCACGGGATCACCGTGAACGCCATCGCCCCGACCTTCGTCGACACCCCCCAGGTCGCGATGCTCCTCGACGACCCGGCCTTCAAGGCCGGCGTCGTCAGCCGCATCCCCCTCGGCCGTGTCGGCACGACGGCCGACCTGACCGGGGCCGCCCTCTTCTTCTGCTCGGATGCGGCCTCGTTCGTGACCGGCCAGATCCTCGGCATCGACGGCGGCCTGACCGCCACCCAGTAACCTCGGAGATCCCTCCCCATGGACATGGAGACCGTCACCGCGAGCGTCTTCACGAACACGAAGCTGCGCGGCTGCAACCCGAGCTTCGTGACCACATCGGACGGCGTCGTCGTCATCGACACGCCCCAGCTCCCCACAAGAGCGGTCGAGATGCGGGCCCTCGCCGAATCGCACGGTCCGATCCGCTACCTCGTCAACACCGAGCACCACGTCGACCACATCTTCGGCAACTACTGGTTCCGGGGTGCCGGTACGGTCGTGAACCACCAGGGCCTGTACGACCGGTTCATGGTCGTCTACCCCGAGCTCGATCCCTTTGCCTACGCCTACGAGTCCATCCCGGGCGACAACCCGAAGGGCACCGATCTCGACGATCCCGCCGCGCTGGCCCTGTGGCCCGATCGCGACGAGTACTACCGCGATCCGAACAAGGGCACGATCGTCTTCACCGGCGACCTCACCCTCCACGTCGGCGACCACACCTTCCACTGCCTCCACACCCCGGGCCACACCCCGGGCCAGCTGGCCGTGTACGTGCCCGAGGAGCGCACCGTCTTCACCGGGGACACGATCTTCTCCGGCTGCCAGACCTGGCTCATGACCTCGAACGTGCCCGAGTGGCTCGAGGCCCTCGAGCGGATCAGGACGCTCGACGTCGAGAGGATCGTGCCCGGCCACGGGCCGGTGGTCGGGAAGGACTACCTCGACGTCCAGCGCTCGC
>Ga0209751_10000651_pt1 | contig 37109 bp, 28 predicted proteins | sample RifCSP13_1_FD_184019 | JGI IMG/M metagenome (GOLD analysis project Ga0209751, IMG submission 184019) | Soil microbial communities from Rifle, Colorado - Rifle CSP2_sed 13_1 (SPAdes) (version 2) | ecosystem: Environmental > Terrestrial > Deep subsurface > Rock core/Sediment | place: Rifle...
CGGCCATCAAGATGCAAACCAGCAGCAGGCTAAGGGCACAGTGAGTTCGCATAACCCAGCTAATCCTATCGCTCGAAAAAGATTCGGACATTTTTTGACGTAATATATCATGATTACGGTTCGATTAAGTTGATCAAACCGGCCAGGTTTGGTATAATGTGGTATAAGAATTCTATACCACTGGTTCGCTCCATCATGATCCACACGCTGCCCTTCGTCCATAATTCAGCCGGTCCTCTCGCCTATTCGATCCCCCTCTACATCCAGATCACTGAGGGTCTGATCGGGCAGATCGAAACGGGCGAGCTGGCCCCCGGTGAGCAGCTGCCTCCCGAGCGCGAGCTGAGCGAAAAGTTGGGCGTTAACCGGATGACGCTGCGCCGCGCCCTGCGCGTCCTGGAGACACAAGGCCTGATCGTCCGCAAGCACGGCGTGGGCACCTACATCGCCGCGCCCAAGATCGACCGCCCGATGGAGGTCGTCTTCCGCTTCACCAGCGGCATGCAGCAGCGCGGCTACACGCCGGGCGCCAGGATCATCTCCCTCGAACAGGCCGTGGTCGACACAGCCCTGGCCCGGGAGCTGGCCGTGGGGGTCTCCTCCCTGGCTTACCGCATCCTGCGCCTGCGTTCGATCAACCAGGAACCCGTCTTGCTCGAGAACTACACTATCCCCGCCGGGCGTTTCCCCGGCCTCGACCATCACGACCTGGAAAAGCGCTCGATCTACGAGGTGATGGAGAACGAATATGGCGTCGCCATTGTGAGCGCCCGGCAGAGCTTCGAGCCGGTGATAGCCTCGGCTTTCGAGGCTGAACTGCTGGAGGTCGAGCTGGGCGCCCCGCTCATGTTAGAAAAACGCATCTCGTATGACCAGCGCGGCCAACCCGTCGAATACGGCAAGGACCGCTACCGCGGCGACCGATTCCGCTTCGTCACCGAGGCCTCAGCGCCGTTTGATCTTTAAAGGAGAACCCATATGATCCACACCTTCGCCACGCTACTCTCCCCGGAACAAGTCGTACGCGTCCACGACGCTTCCCTGGAAATCCTCGAGCAAGTCGGCATACTGGTGCGCAACCCGCGCGCCCGCGAGATCTTCGCCGCCCATGGCGGGCGGGTGGACGCGCAGAGCGAGATCGTCAGGTTGCCGGTGCAGGTAGTCGAGCATTACCGCAAGATGTTCCCGCCCACGTTCACCTTCTGCGCCCGTGATCCACGTTATGATCGTTCCATCCCCGACGACAGCCCCTTGATCCTAACCGGCAGCTCCGCGCCCAACATTATCGATCCGGTGACCGGCTACGAGCGCCGCGCCCGCTCCGATGACCTGGCTCGCATCGCTCACCTGATCAACGAACTGCCCGGCTATGATGTATTCTCCATTTCCACGCTAGCCGACGATGCCCCGCCAGGCCAATTCAGCCTTTCGCGCTATTATCCCTCTCTCAAAAACACGGTCAAGCCGCTGCGGGCCAACACCCCTCCCAATGAAGCCGAGAACATGCTTCGCCTGGCATACCTGGTCGCGGGGAGCGAGGCCGCCTTCCGTGCCCATCCCTTCATCACCCACCACTACTGCCCGGTCGTCTCTCCGCTGACGATGGATTTTGACTCCACCTGGCTCTTGATCTTCTTCAGCGAGCAGAACCTGCCCAGTTATTTCTCTGTCGTACCTAACGCCGGGCTGACCTCCCCTCTAACCATGCTCGGCACATTGGCCCAGTGCAATGCCGAATTCCTGGCCGCCGCCGTGCTGACCCAGATGGTCCAGCCTGGTAAAGCGGTTATCTACAGCACCCTGCCGACAGTGGCCGATATGCGCAGCGGCGCCTATTCACCCGGCGCCATCGAGACCGGAATCCTGCACATGGGCTGCGCCCAGATGGCGCGCTTCTACGATGTGCCCGCCGGTGGTTATATTGGGTTGACTAATTCAAAGATCAACGATGCCCAGTCTGGTTTCGAGACCGGCATGTCCGCCGTTGCAGGCTATCTGGGCGGAGTGGATATCCTCAATATGGCTGGGCTGCTGGACGCGTTAATGGCATTCGACTTCGCCAAAGCCGTCATCGACAACGAGATCGCCCTGATGCTGAAGCAGATCCGCCGGGGATTCGAGTTCAGGGAAGAGAATTTCGCCCTGGACCAGATCGCTGCCATTGGCCCCGGTGGCATGTTCGCCGGCACGGAACATACCCTGGAGCGTATGCGCACGGGCATGTTCCTGTCAGATGTTGCTGATCGTGACCCGCGTGCCCAATGGCAGGAACGCGGCGGCCTGGATGCCCAGGCGCGCGCCCTGCGCCGCGCCAGAGACATCCTGACCCGCGACAATCCGGCCGTCTTTTCTCCGGAAGTAGATGCCCGCGTGCGCGCCGCATTCATTGGCATGGTTGCCGGTGACTCACTCCCCCCAGAAGGCTGGAAGCGGGTCGTCCCCTCCACCGAACCCGAGGGCGAATCCGGCCTGCGCCGCCGGCGCCGGCGCTACGAACAAGTTCCGGGATAATCCCTCCTCCGCCCTCATCTTTCGTCATCCGTCCATCGTCCTTCGTCATCTTTATGCCAGACCACACCCCTCCCCAGAACGACACTTGCCAGCTCACCCTCATGCCCTCCGGCAGACGGGGTAAAGTTCGGCGCGGCACGGACTTACTGACAGCCGCCCGCCAGCTGGGCGTCGAACTGGAGTCGATCTGCGGCGGTCGCCAGACGTGTGGTAAATGCCAGGTCATCGTCGAGCAGGGACATTTCCCCAAGCACGCTATCACCTCTGCCTCTGACCATCTCTCCCCTCCCACAGCCGCTGAGATCGCCTACGGCCAGGAACATCCGCTGGACGGTCGCCGCCTGGCCTGCGCCGCCGAGGTGCTCGGCGACCTGTTGGTCTCGGTTCCCGAGGAGAGCCAGGCACGCAAACAGATCATCGCCAAGGCCGCCTCGGACCGGGTAATCGAGATCGATCCAGCCGTCCGCCAGGTGTACGTTGAGGTGCAACCCGCCGCGCTGGGCGACTCGCGCGGGGATTGGGAGCGGTTGGTCACAGCCCTTGAGGCACAGTGGCATCTCAGCGGGTTGAGCATCGACGGTAAAGCTCTCCCAACTCTGCAACCCGCCCTTCAAGCGGGCAACCATGCCGTGACGGTGACCCTCTGGCAGGAGCGAGAAGTCCTGCGCATCCAGCCGGGCTACCAGGAAGGCGTTTACGGCTTGGCGGTGGATGTCGGCTCGACCACGGTCGTCGCCCACCTGTGCGATCTGCGCACCGGGGTCGTGCTCGCCACCCAGGCTGCGATGAACCCACAGGTGCGTTACGGTGAGGACTTGATGAGCCGGGTCAGCTACGCCATTTCTGAGCCCCAGGGGCTGGCGCGCTTGAACCGGGCCATCATCCGAACGCTGAATGAACTGGCAAGCCAGGCAGCTGCCACCGCTGGTATAACCTCGGAAGACATCCTGGATATGGTGGTTGTCGGCAACTCAATCATGCACCATATCTTATTGGGGATTCATCCCAGGGAATTGGGCGGCGCGCCCTTCGCCCTGGCCGTCGATTCCCCTCTCGATCTCAAAGCGCGCGACCTCGGCCTGGACTTGCATCCCGCCGCCCGGCTGCACACCTTGCCGCTCATCGCCGGCCACGTCGGGGCAGACAATGTCGCCGTACAGCTTGCCGAGCGACCTGATGATCAAGATCAGATCATGCTGATTGTGGATGTCGGTACCAATGCCGAGATCGTGCTCGGCGACCGCCAGCAGGTGCTGGTGGCCTCCAGCCCCACCGGGCCAGCGTTCGAGGGCGCGCAGATCACCCACGGCCAGCGCGCCGCGCCCGGCGCCATTGAACGCGTGCGCATCGACCCGCTGACTCTGGAACCACGTTTCCGCGTGATCGGCTATGACGGCTGGATCGGACCAGATGCAGCGGATTCCCTCCCCCCTGAAGCCAAAGCCACCGGGATCTGTGGCAGCGGCATCATCGAGGCGATCGCCGAGCTGTTCCTGGCCGGGGTCATCAACTCGAGCGGCCTGTTCGAGAGGGGTGCTGCTGAACGCTCGTCGCTAAGTGGACCTCCCCGCCTGCGCTATCATGGGCGGACGGGCGAATACGTGCTGGTCGATACAGCACTTTCGGCAACCGGCTCCCCAATCGTCATCACCCAAAATGACGTGCGCGCCATCCAGCTGGCCAAAGCTGCCCTGTACGCAGGGGCGAAGCTCTTGATGGCCGAACGGGGTGTAAACCGGGTGGAGCGGATAGTCCTGGCCGGCGCCTTTGGCAGCTTCATCAACCCGCTCCACGCTTTGGTGCTCGGCTTGATCCCGGATTGTCCTCTGGACAGAGTCGTCGCCGTTGGCAATGCCGCCGGCGACGGTGCCCGCTTTGCCCTGCTCAACCGGAAGTTACGCATCAAGGCCGCCGAACTGGCGCGCTGGGCCGTGCATGTCTCGACCCCTCTCTCCGCCTCCTTCCAGGACGAGTTCGTGGCGGCCCTGGGTCTGCCCCACGCCAGCGACCCTTTCCCTACCCTGGAAGGCATCCTGCCAGATATTTCCGGAGAAAGAAAAAACAAGCACCGCAACCGGATTCGCGAGAAATTGCGGCCGTTGACTTAATCATCCCACACCTCCGGAATCGAAGCTTCGTCCCGCTCGCCTGGAATCGAGGCTTTAGCCGGAAGGAGAATACTCAAAACAAATCATGGAGCATTGAACAAGATGAGCGACGAAATCGATAAAACCCAACTGGAAACCTCAGAACTGCTGGAGCTGATCCAGGACGATCTCTACGATGGATTGGCGGATGAGGTGGTCGAAAGCTTGAGAGAGTTGCTTAAGCGCGGCCTGACCCCCTATGAGGTGCTCACCAGAGGCCTGGTCGCCGGGATGGATATCGTCGGCGTTGACTTTCGGGATGGCATCCTTTTTGTGCCCGAGGTGCTGATGTCTGCCAAGGCGATGAAAGCCGGGATGGAAATCCTGCGTCCCCTCCTGGCAGAGACCGGAGCGCCCCAGGTGGGCACCATGGTCATCGGCACTGTCAAGGGCGACATCCACGACATCGGAAAAAACCTGGTGGGGATGATGATGGAAGGCGCTGGCTTTAACGTCGTCAACCTGGGCATTAACACCGATGCCGATAAATTCCTCGCCGCGATCCGCGAACATAAGCCTGAGATCCTCGGCATGAGCGCCCTGCTCACCACCACCATGCCCTATATGGGTGTGGTCATTGACACGCTTAAGCAGCAGGGTCTGAGGGATCAGATCATCGTGTTAGTCGGTGGAGCGCCCCTCAACGAAGCCTTTGCCGAGGAGATCGGCGCCGACGCCTATTGCCGGGATGCCGCCATTGCCGTGGAAACCGCCAAGAAGCTGCTGGCGATCAAGCGCGCCGAGCTGGTTTAACATGAACACCATCCAGTCACTCCTCAACGAATCAGGGCATCTCATCATCGATGGCGCGATGGGTACCATGCTCTTCGCCGCCGGATTGGGTCAAGGCGGCGCCCCGGAGCTGTGGAATGTGGAAGCCCATGACCAGGTGGCGGCCGTCCATCGCGCCTATTTGGATGCCGGAGCCCAGGTCGTGCTCACCAACACTTTTGGCGGAACCCGTTATCGCCTCGCCTTGCATGGCCTGGAGGGTCGCGTGGCGGAACTCAATCGCGCTGCTGCGGAGCTCCTGCGTGGCGCAGTCGCTGCCAGTGGCAAGCAAGCGCTTGTCGCCGGGGATATCGGCCCTTCTGGGCAGGTCTTGCTTCCGTATGGGGAGCTTTCCTTCGCGGAGGCGATGGAGGCTTTCGCCGAGCAAGCTGCCGGGCTGATTGGCGGCGGCGTCGACCTGATCTGGATCGAAACCATGTCAGACCTGGAAGAAGTGCGCGCCGCGGTGCAGGGCATCCGTCAGGTTTCCAAGGACTTCCCACTCGTCACGACCATGACTTTCGACACTCACGGGCGCACCATGATGGGCGTTACCCCCGAAAAAGCTGTCACGACATTGGCCTCCTTTGGAGCCACTGCCGCGGGAGGCAATTGCGGCAATGGCCCGGAAGAGATCATCACGGTGATCGAAAAAATGCATGCCACAGCCCCGGATACGCTGCTCGTCGCCAAGGCCAACGCCGGTATACCCCAGCTGGTTGGTGGAAAACCCGTTTACCGCGCCACGCCGGCGGACATGGCAGAGTACGCTGTCAAAGCCTACGCGGCTGGGGCGCGGATCATCGGGGCCTGTTGCGGCAGCACACCCGCCCATATCCAGGCGATTGCGGATGCCTTGCAACCCATGAGGCAGCCGGCGTGAAAACCGCTCTGATTGTCTGTGGGGCGCTGGCGCGCGAAGTCTTGGCGCTGAAGGAAAAGCATGCCTGGGAGGTGGACGTGCTGGGCGTCCCGGCTCTACTGCATAACGCGCCGGAACGCATCCCGGCTGCTATCCTCCAACGCATTCGCCAGGCCCGGCAAGACTACCAGCGCGTATTCGTCGTGTACGGCGACTGTGGTACCGGTGGTATGCTCGACAGACTCCTGGATAAGGAGGGTATCCAACGTGTGGCCGGACCCCATTGCTACGAGATGTACGCTGACGGGACGTTTGAGAGCCTGATGGCTGAAGCCCCGGGCACTTATTTCCTTACCGATTACCTGGTGCAGTCCTTCGATCATCTTGTCCTGGAAGGATTGGGGTTAGATCGACACCCTGAATTGCGTGATCAATATTTCAAGAATTACACTCGCGTGGTCTACCTCGCCCAGCGCGACGATCCAGCCCTCCAGGCGCGCGCCAGATGGGCAGCCGATAGCCTTGGTTTGCCTCTCGAGGTGCGGCAGGCTGGCTATGGCAAATTGGAGACCCGCTTGAAGGAGCTCATCGAAGCATGAACCTCACCTACCAGATCCTTTACTGGCGCGACATCCCGGCTCAGGTAAAAGTGCGCAGCGGTCGACAGCGGATAGCGCGCTCGCTCTCCCCACGCTTTCAAGATGCGATCGATGAGGCCGCCATGCGTGCCCGCGCAACCGGAAGCGACGAATACCTGGAAGACTGGCACTCGACGGAATGGCAGGCGGGGGAGGGCGATCCGGATCTCTTCGCCGATACCCAGGTTGCCGAAATCGAAGCTGCTTACCCACCCGAGCGCCTGGAGTCGATACTTGAAAATAAGGGCTATGCGTAACCTCACCCGTTTACAAGATTCCCCTCATTTTCTCGAGCTGGCTTACCAGGCTGTTTACCAGTCGATCCGGCCTTTCCAGCGCTGGTTGCAGCCAGGCGGTTGGGCTGAGCGCGCCTTTATTGGCCTGGAGCGGATCAGCAAGGGCGCGCTGTTCGATTGCCGCATGTGCGGCGTGTGCGTGTTGCACGACACTGGTATGACTTGCCCGATGACCTGTCCCAAGAACCTGCGCAACGGCCCATGCGGTGGTGTCTTGCTCAACGGTCACTGCGAGATCCTCCCCGAGAAACCCTGCATTTGGGTGCAGGCCTGGGAACGCTCCAAGCGCATGCCGATCTACGGGCAGGAGATCAAGCATATCCAGCCTCCTCTCAACCACCAGCTGCGCGATACATCAGCATGGATCAACGACTTGCACCGCCAACCACAGATGATTCCCGCTGGTTGGGAAGAATGAGATCCGGGTCAAGGCTCGAGCGCGTCCTGCGTTCCGGCAGGTTTGCGGTCACCGCCGAGCTCAATCCCCCGGACAGCGCCGATTACCATTCTGTCTACGAGCGGGCGCTGGTGCTGGCAGAAGTGTGCGATGCGATCAACGCCACTGACGCCTCTGGCGCCAACGTGCACATGTCCAGCGTGGGGGTTTGCGCCCTGCTCACCCGCGCCGGTTATGAACCAGTCATGCAAGTCTCTTGCCGGGATAAAAACCGCATCGCCATCCAGGGCGACCTGCTGGGCGCCGCGGCGATGGGTGTGCGCAACGTGCTCTGCCTGACCGGCGATGGAGTCCAGACCGGCGACCAGCCGGAGGCCAAGCCGGTCTTTGACCTGGATTCGATCAGCTTGCTGCGCACCGCGCGTATGTTGCGCGACGATGGACATTTTCTGAGCGGCAGGAAATTGGAGGTGGCTCCAAGGTTTTTCCTGGGGGCGGCTGCTAACCCCTTCGTGCCCCCTTACGATTACCGCCCGCTGCGCATGGCCAAGAAAATCGAGGCCGGTGCAGATTTTTTCCAGACTCAATTCTGTTTCGACCTGCCTCGCCTATGCGAGTTTATGAGCGCCGTGAGAGACCTGGGATTGGCAGAGCGAGCGTTCATTCTGGTCGGGGTAGGTCCCCTCCGTTCGGCAAAAGCTGCCGAGTGGATGCGGAGTCATATTCCGGGGGTGGTCATCCCGGATAAGATCATCAATCATCTCAACCGCGTGTCAGATTCCCGGCAGCGTGAAGAGGGCAAACGGATTTGCATCGACATCATCCAGGCCGTGCGCGAAATTGAAGGGGTCAGCGGGGTGCATGTCATGGCTTACCGGCAAGAGGAATTGGTTGCCGAAATCATTGAAGAATCCGGCCTGTTGCCCCGTCGGATAATAGAACAACGTATCCAACCCGGCCCATGTGAGGAGGTCATAGACTGATGGAAACGATTATCACTTCGCCCAAGCGAGTAGTTAAGATCGGCCCTGAACATCCATTTGTGATTATCGGGGAACGGATCAACCCGACTGGCCGCAAACGGCTGGCGGCTGAGATGGCAGTTTGGGATTTTGAGCGAGTGCGCGCCGACGCGATCGCCCAGGTCGCAGCGGGTGCTCACATGCTGGACGTCAATGCCGGTATCCCCCTGGCCGACGAGCCGGCCATTCTGGCCGAGGCCGTGCGCGTCGTCCAGAGCGTGGTCGATATTCCCCTGAGCATCGACTCATCGATCGTAGCTGCGCTGGAAGCCGGGTTAGCCGCCTACCAGGGCAAGCCGCTGGTCAATTCGGTCACCGGCGAGGACGAAAGGTTGGATGTCGTTTTACCGCTGGTAAAGCAGTATGGCGCGGCGGTGATCGGGATCACCAACGACGAGAGCGGCATCTCGGAGGACCCCCACCAGCGCTTTGTGATCGCCAAAAAGATCGTCGAGCGCGCCGAGTCCTATGGTATCCCCAGGGAAGACGTGCTCATCGACCCGCTGGCCATGCCCATCGGCGCGGTGCGCTCCGCGGGGACCTCGGTGTTCACCCTCGTCCGCAGGGTGCGAGAAGAATTGGGCTGTAACGCCATCTGCGGAGCTTCGAATATCTCCTTTGGCTTACCCGACCGCCCCACCCTCAATGCCACATTCCTGGCAATGGCCATCGCCGCCGGGATGACCTGCGCCATCACCAACCCCCTGGAAGGCAGCCTGCGCAAGACTATGCTTGCCGCCGACGTGTTCATGGGTCATGACGAGAACTGCCTGGCCTGGTTGCGCGCTCAAAGGGCGGCATCTCTCGGTGAAGATGGCTCCGATAGCCGCCGGAGGCGCAGAATGAGAACTGAAGGTTGATGCGAACCCCTAACTTTTACCGTGTCAATTGAGTGATCTCTTCCAATGATCTTCGGTAGAAGGAATAGTTCTCAAACGTAATATCCTCCCGCACTCGTCCATCGGCCAATGGCACATAACCCCCCTCGGCCAGCAGTGGCAGCACTTTCTTATCTATTGCGCTGTGGATGGCCGCTTTACTCTGACGTAATATATCCGTATCGATCCCCCCGATCAGGCGTAGCCTGGGGCCAAACTCCGCCCGTAACTGCCGGTAATCCATGCTCTCCGGGTTACATTCACACGCCCACAGGCAGTTGATCCTGCTCGCCACCACTACAGGCAGTAGCGCGCGCGTATTCGCATACGTTCGCAGGATGATTGTCTCTACATCGTGACTCTCTAACACATCCAGGATAGGCTCGTAGCTTTTTAAGACAAAGTCTGCGTACGTCTGTGGCGAGATCAACGGCCCATAGTTGCCAGCGATGGGTTCGCTGAAGATAACCCCATCTACTTCAACTTCCCGCAATATCCGTTCAGCCAGCCTGGCTGCAAACTCGGCCTGGATAGCTAAGATTTCATGCACCCTCTGCGGATCGTCTTTCAGCAGCCATAACGCCTCCGTAAAACTTTGCCAGCCCTCCACCCCCATCGTCAAGAAGAAACCTTGATGGATTTCCAAGAACAGCACGTGCTGGCGTCCTTTCCAGCGGTGCACTTTCTCCTGCCATCGGGATGGCAACCGTCGGGGATCGGCTGGATCGAGGCGGCGGCGCAGCTCTTTCAATCCACCTTTCTTAGCCAACCAATTAAACTGCGTGAGGCGCGGCTCCAGGTCTGGTTCGAACTCTTCGAATTCGTCGTAGTTAAACATCACCCCCAGGTCTGCCCCGGCGGGTAAACCCTGCGCCTGCCAGGCCTCCAGCACGCCGTCCCGGATGCCCTCCGGAAACAATGGCACCCGATCAGGGGCGCCATAGTTCATCGTTTCATGGAATCGTTGCCGAGAGTTCATCCCTCCTCACTTCACACAACATATCGGGCGGAATAGTTACATACTCAGGATGGGTATGTCTGTACCATTTTCAAAACGCGTAGCGCTCGTAAGGTTACCCATTTATTGGGCTGCTTCTTTGCTCCAAAGTTCACCCAGGTTTTGCCAGCGTAGTCATACTCCAGTGGCCAGCGTCCCTGGCCGTCTTGTTTCTCCCGGATAATCGCCAGCGCGTTCGCCAGGCGCGGGTCATATCCGTAGCCTAGATCCACCAGCGCTTCCACAATTTGCAACAGATCAGTGACGTAGAACACCGGGAAACAAAATTTCCACCAGTTCCCACTCGGCTTGTCGCTCCATCCCGATGGGTAATTCGCTGCCGCGGGATCAATGCTGAACAAAAAGTTTACGCCTTGCTTTATAGCATCCTCGATCAAAGGTGTCCGCCGGTCCACAGGCCATTTGCTGAACGCCAGCATCACCTTGGCCGCCCCCCAGGCGCAAGGCAGCTTATTATTCGCTCCGCAGGCGAAGATCGGCCCGCACTTTCCTGCATAGTAGCGTACTTTCGCCTGGCGATCCTCCATCGGAGCTACCCCTGCCCCTGTGACACTGCGCGCCATCCACTCAAAGGCGGTGGCCAATCGAGGGTCATCAAAACCCAGCTCGACCAAAGCCCAACACAGGTTACCCTGTAAACAGTCGACAGAGCCAGATGGCGCCCCTGAGGCGGTGAAGTGCCCACCCGGAGTGAGCGCGTGTTCCATAAGATAGGCACACGCCTGGGCGATGCGTTGATCCTCTTTTACCGAGGCGCCCAATTGGGCAAGCATGATCACCGACCAGACTGTTGACCAGTACTTCGGGTTGTAGCCTGGCCCAGGTTCAGACCAATAACCCGCCTCATCCATCTCGGCCAGGATCGCTGCGATGTGCCCCTCCTTATGTGCTACTTTCCGAGCAGCGTAGAATTCAGGATCGTCCGATGGAAGGTTCAACAGGTCTCGCATTGCCAGATAACGCACTCCGGACGAGTCAGGTTCTAACAACCAGGATATAGAGTCGCCCTTGAGTTGGTTTCGCCATGGCATAGCCGCCTCCTCTCGCAGATAGCTCAGTTTTATTTTACACGAAAAGCCTGTGACCGAATAATTCCTATCCCCCACTAGCGCCTGTGGCCTTGGTTGACTGAAGGCGCCCCCGGAGCGATTCGAACGCTCAACCGCCTGATCCGAAGTTCCCCTTTAGAAAATCCATCCCGTATATATGGGGTTATTATATCTTTCTAGGCGCATATATGGGGGGATTTCCTGTGTATTCTTTACATCCTGTACATGTCTGGCACGGCGGTTGCTGTCAGATTGCTGTCAATTTGGCCATACGAATTCTGGTTATGAAAACTACCAGTATCTCTCCGTAATTGCTTTTAAATGATGGGGTCAGTTTTTTATCACCTAATCTGAATAATTCCACTGGTAGAAATTCCACTTCCTTCCATTCAATCCACGGCAATGCCACAAAAAAGACTATCAGACGAGGCGGACTAAGGACCTATCTTTATGAGCCTCATGCAATTCCAACAGCCTTGAGTGCAGCTTGCAGGGGTTCGGAATAGAATATTGGATCCACTTTCTCGACGATCTCGCCAGGTACTTCAAAGAAATCGCGTTTATTGGGAAGGGGTATCAACACCTTCTTCGCTCCATTATCCATAATCACACGCAACGGTTCGATGAGGCCTTGAACTGGCAGGATGTTACCATGTATTGTCATCTCTCCCAGGATGACTAATCCCGCCTGGACAGGCAATTCCCGTAATAATGAGTATAACGCTACAAAAAATGCAACTCCAGCCTGGCTGCCCTCTTTAGGAGACATTAGGTCGATAATTTGCACATGGAAATCATAGGACTCCAGGTCTTTTTCGATGCCGAGCTGGCTCTTCCGAGAGCGTATGTAATCATAAGCGGTATCGATGCTCTGCTTCATGCTGCGATCCGGGTTGCCGGTGATACGTAGCTTGCCACTGCCACTCATCCGGCTGATCTCGATCCGGTGCAAGGCGACACGGTCGCCCGTCATGGCCGCAGTGTAGACCGAGCCGGGCGCAAGTGGGTCGGTGGAAATCAGGGCGCGCCCACCCTCTTCTGGCACTCCTACAAATCGCTCCTGCATCGTATCAATATCCATGTAGGAAAATGAAGTCTGGTAGTACTCGAAGGCTCCCATTTTCTTGAGCTGCTCTTTCACGCGCCGCCTGCCTTCAAGAGCATATTCGACATAATCCGCAAGTTCTTCCTTGGTGAATAATCCATCGGGATGGAGCAACTTGACCATACCCGAGACTGCCTTCCGCACGGCTTTGGCATCACGAGTGTTCAAGTGATTGCCTAGGGAAAAATGCTTGTCGATCACCTCCGTCCAGTTTTGCCGGCGGAGTTCGCGCAATGCTTCAGCCAGGTAATCCACCACGAATCCATAATGGTCGGTCAGGAACTCGTTCTGCATTTTAGGAATTTCCCAACCCGGCAGGAAATAGTGAAAGCGGTCGATCAACGCCATGTCCTGCATGGTCTCAGGCAGCGGATCGAAGAGATGCTTCGTCTTGACTAGCATCTCCACCGGCTGGTTAATATTCCCCACGAAAACCATGCTTGCTTCGGCAGTGAGCGACTCCCTTCCGCGCGAGAACGAGCCAGCCTCCATGTAATCTTTCAGGATTTGGATTGCGGTTCGGTCCTCAAACTGGATCCCGGCAACTTCATCGAATGCTACAACATCCCAAAGCCCGACTAAACCGATTTTTAACGTGGCCAGGTTGTAGAACAAATTAGCGACGGTTGTTTTTCCACCGGAGATCAAAATGGAATATGGGCTGACTTCCCTGTATACGTAAGACTTACCAGTACCGCGTGGACCAAGTTCTACTAGGTTAAAGTTCCGTTCAACGAGCGGCGTAAGACGCATGAGAAAATGAAATTTTAGGCGCGGATTATCATCAAAAATAGCAGGTTCAAGTCCAATACTCCTCATGAGCAGGTCAATCCATTCTTGAGTTGTGAACTGACCTCGGCCTTGTTGATAATCCTCCAAATCGAACATCGACAATTGGATAGGTTTGAGATCGGTAATGAAGAAGGGGCGCACCTTGCCGCCGACTTCATCGGTTTCGTTGTACTCCAGCTCCACCTGCGCCCACAGGCCGCCTTCCAACAGACGGGTGTTCTGGTGGACAATGAAATCCGGAATCTGCACGAAGCGATGGCCAAAATTGACCAACTCGGACCAATACTTAGTTTCGTCCAGGCGGACTTTTACTTTGTCGATAAATGTATGCCTCCCGTATTCCTTGACCCGAGATTGAGCCTTGGTTGCCTCGTCTGGGCGAATGAAATTTTCTGAAAGTGTCGAGTTCACCACGCGCAAGCCGGCTTCCAGGGCGAGCGGATCGTCGGTGGCGCAGTATTTTCCCAGCAAATACTCCAATACGTAGACCGGAACATTCGCGCCCACCTTGACACGACGCACGAGGTCTTTACGAACGACTTTGCCCGCAAACACATCGAGAACTTTACTATTCAGGTCTGTCATAGCAATCCTATCCAGCCATCAGATTGAGATGGCAACTTCAACATCGATTTTACCCAATGTCTTCTCGGTTTCGGCGTCAATTAGAAGGACCGATACATTTTTCTCTGACACCTCGCCCGTAAGCATCAACGCTACAGTATTCGGTTCCAGTCCGAACGGTTGATCGGCCTTCCAACGCATCTGCAGCTCGCCAGTCGCCTCTTGCAAGCCATAAGTTGCCGTAACCGCACGGGAAACCGGATTATTACGGGCGCGAATTTCAACCCGCACCAAGGGTGGCTCGCCCTCGAACATAGAACGCGATGGAATGGTTCCTTCGATCTGGACGGAGTAGAAACGGGTTGTAATTTTCTCCCGCCCCGGTATGAGATTCCAAGTAATAGCTGTTGGCTGGGCAGTGGCTAAAGGTTCAAGCACAAATACCGGGATGATTAACTCCTGCAGGGATAGGCCACCGTGGAAGTATGCTTTGCCTCCAGGGGCAGCGAAACAGGCCAACCCCAGGGGAGTGGCAAGTTCTAAGTCGCCGCCCAGGTTAAGCGCCTGGGTCGTAGTGCGCAGCACGCCGTCTAACGCCTGCCCACCCTTGCCGATCCAGACCCGGCGGTGCAAGTCGACGGTTTGACCACCAGGGGCAGGAATTGTCAGGTCTGTCTCCAGCTCTTCAGAAAAAATATAACCATGATCCGCTGAGACGACTATTCGCTCCACTCCATGGTCGATCAACACGCGAAAAGCACGCGCTAATTTGGCCAAGGCGCTGTCCATGAACTCACGCGCTTGTGCGATGCTGTCACCTTCACCGAGCAAGTCAATTTCCTGGGAGGTAACCAGGATAAATTTTGCCGCTCGCAAAGCTTCACGCGTCGTCTTCTTAGCTGGCACAAGCATTTCCAACTTGACATCATAAAACCCCGGAACCTTCGAAGCCATGTAGGCTATCCGTTCCTTGCGTGACTTTAATATCTGACCGCCGACCTCCACCACCAACTCTCCTGCCTGGCTCAGGCTCATCCCACGCTCCGCGCCTGGTAGCAGCGCTGCCATGCCCACCGGCGTAATGGTCGGCGGGGTTGCGATGGCTGGCAACACTTCAACTTTCCAATCCCGGTCCAGGCTATCGGCCAGATCGAGAGCCATCTCGTAGCGCAACGCATCAACTATAATGTAAGCGATCTTATGAGTTGATAGCGCTGGGGAGACATACCGGGCAAAGATTTCGTTCTGATAGAGAATATTCCCGATGGTGAAATTGGCCTGAGCTAACGCAGTCACGAATCCTCGGGACAAAGCATCCACCGCCCAGGCGTATTCCTGGCGGGCACGAGCTAGAAGTCGCTCCAGCGTGGCGTGCTTGCCTTTGGAGTCAAAATCGAGCGCCAATGCCAGCCGCTCTATCCCACGATGAAGGGTGTCCAGCTGATACCATTGGTCAGGTTCTCCCGTGTAACTCTGGATGTACTCAGCTGCGTTAGATGGGGGTGATTGCCTTAACGTTTGCTGAAGCGCATTTGCCTTTAGCAACAACTCGCCGGTTGATGCAATCAATGCCCAGCGCGCTCGGACCAGCTCCTCGACTTCGCTCCAGAAACCTGCTCGCCGGCGATGGGCGAGTGCCACCAGCTCCATGGTCGGTAGGATGACGAGCGCCTCCTCAACGATTGCCTGTAACCGTTCTTCGACTCCTTGAAAGGTCTCGACGTTTTGCAAGGCCTTCCAGCTCAGGCCGGCGTAATCCAAACCGAACTCGGTTTCAGCCTGGCGGGCGGCATCCGCATATCTCTGTTGCATGTCCCGGCGGTTGCGCCAACTGGCGACCAACTGCAGGCAGTTCCCTTGTTGCAGGCGCGACTCCGGAAGCCGGATCGTATCTAATGCCTTCGGCTGATCTCCCTCTAATCTCAACTTGAACTCGGAAATCAGCAGATACATTTGTAAGCGAGCGCGCATAGCCTCCGGCGACTGACCTTCGGGGAATGCTGTCCCGTATAACTCAGTCAGCAAACCGGCGAGAAGTTCCAGTGCATCCCGGGCGACCAATTGAGCGTCATAGTTATCGGTGAATAAAAACTGCTGGGCAATCTCAAATGGCTGGCCTGCGCTGAAGATCAGCGCCAGTGCGTCGGTGTCACCTTGCTCGGCCAGCTGGTCCAGCTCGTCCAAAGAAGTTATCCGGCCTTTGCGGATATTCTCGACGATCTCTTCCAAACGCTCCCTGGCGAAGTGAGTGCGCAGCGCCTGTCGGGCGACAGCTTCCAGGCTCGTATTGCGTGGGATAGGTTCCCCAAGTCCTATTACCGATCCAGCGAATGTATACTCATCGAGAAGATGCCCGGTCTCCGCCCGTTGATGGGGAATGTACAGAACCAAGCGGGGCGGTGTCTCACTGTCTATATCGTTTATCCAGGCGTCTACCGCGTGGCGCAACTCCAGATACGAACCTGCGAAGCGGGCGATGTGAACCCCTGGCAAGACGATACGGTTGACCAAAGATGCATAGGTCTCCCCAGGATCAAACCAGACGACGACACCCTTTTCATCCACCTGGCGCTGAATGAGATGGACGGAATAATCGGTAACGATACCCATATCCTTTAACCTTGTCTCCTTCTCCGGCCAACAATCACGCTCAGCACAGCTACTCCTACAATCAGTGAAAGCGCGCCGAAACATTGCTGAACGAACCACTCCAGTAAGCGGATTGCCATCTCTTCCGGCGTCAAATTCCTGATCTCATTGAACCAATTTAAGATGCGATCCACCTCTTTGGCCCATTCATTCAGCCACTTTAACCACTGCTTTCCTTTATTGACCAGGTCATCAATAGATTTCCGTACCCTATCGATCCAAGCCAAAAATCGCTGCAACCAATCTGTAGGCTTGGGGAAAGGGGAGGGCTCGGGTTCAAGTTTGATACCGTTACCAGGTGGAGCGAACACGGCCAAGTATTGCGAAAGACGGCGCATATCTCCCATAAAAACTTTCTTATCTAGCGACTGGTCACCCGGCTTTCCCCCGTACCACAATTGGGATGAACCCCCGCCATCCCATTTTATCGCATCCCAAGGTTTGAGATTCTGATACATGAAATCTGCAATGCCTTTAGCATCTCTATCCTCCACAACTACCAGAAAGAGCCAACGTTTATCCTTCGAAAAACCGACGGCAGTTTGAGCAACGGTACTGCGGCAGCTATGTGGTTTGGCATTGGTGCAATTTTTTATCTGGTCATCTTGTATCTGTTCCTCTTCGATCAGCCAAGGAGCACCACCAATTCCTGTGTGAATCCAATCACCCTCGTAAATCCAATCCGGTTTTCCGCCAGTATCCTTGCTGGGGGGAAATTTATCGATCTCTATAAGAATTGGCGTTCCTTGACCGAGCACTAACCAAGGGCGGTTCTCGGCATTGTTATCTGTATCACCGACCGTACTTCCATCAATTCTATTACCATCAACTATGGTTAAACCTTCAGGTCCATGCTCGCGCGATATTGGTTCATCCTGTGTACCTGCCCCGTAGTCGGTATTGATCACCACTGCAACCGACTCATCTCGCTCAACGGCCTCGAAGATGGATAGAACAGGATAATAATTGCTAACATTAGGATCACTGCATCCTGGCCCTGGCCTTGGATTTTCTTTATCTGTCACCACCGGTACTGTGTTGACATCCTGGCAAAAACCAGATTCCCCCTTTTTATTCTCGCCCGTTGCGATGATGTATTCAATGCGAATACCTGGTTCGTGGAGGTCAATGATGATAACATGCGCGTGACCGTCCAAGCCGGTACAGTATTCGATCCCGCTGTATATTTGCCACTCATTTAATTGGGCATCGCATTTCAGGTTCTTTTTCCATGGTGGCACTTCCTCCTGAGCATTTGCCTGGATTGTCGTCAAATAAAGGAAGAGCACGATGAAAGGCCAAATAAATAGGCGAGTATTATTCAAATTCATAGAACTGTCCTTCATCCTCCAGCCCAAAGCAGTGATCGTTCCCCTTTCCATTCGAGCCGGATATCTATTGAGCGACTACCTGGCCCAACATTCTAATTTGCTCCTCCGCCAATTCATGCGCGGCCTGAACAATGCTGCGCGCAACTTGGATGTGGCTGTATGTCCAGGAATACTGGATATCCTGAGCAGGTCCGTTGGGGTTGCGCGCCGGGCGGTCGCCGCGGTGGACGATATCATTCCGTCGCGCCACCAGCCCGTCAAACTGCTTTATCAGAGGGTCTTTCGCCTGTCCCAGGCGTGCGGCGATCTGATCCCACGGCTCGTCCACGCCGAGAAATAGCAAAGTCACCGCTGCACCCTGGGAATTGGAGAGCGTTTTTCCTTTCAGGTGCTCGACTAGCATGTCGCCCAGGACATTCTCCGGGTTTCCATCGTTGACAACCCGTAAAATCTCTTCCAAGCCCAAGTTAAAACCTTTGAGAAAATCCTTAACGGTCTTCTCAGCAGGAATGAAATTCCTTTGCTTCACCTGGATCATGAGTGGAAGATGCTCCCTGAGCATAGCCGGGAAATAGACATCCAGCGCGCTGCAGGCTGCCACCACTGCCTGGCGCAGTAGCATACACAGGTTGTCTTTCTTGAATATCGCCGGTCGGACATCCGCGTTTTCCCTAACAACGCCCAAGAACAGTTCGTTGATCAACAAGATCAACTCTTCTTCCTGGTCCGCCATCAGGAGTTCCCGGATGCGCTCCATGAGCATGTGTTGGGTGTGAGGCCCGTCTGGCGATTCCAATAATCGATAAACTTTCAGCAGGGTATCGGCGGAGCGGAAATTTTGTTCGAAATCGGTCAGGGGATTGGGCATGGCACTTACTCCAAGACGATCCTGACGCCCTCGTCCAGAAGAGCAAGAAGATGTTCCCGAAACTTAGCCAGGGCGTCATCGATAGCCTTGGGAGTCATCAGGTCACCGCTAAAGTAATCCTTCACCCGCACCCGTTCGATGCGCTCCTGAGGAGCGATAAGAGCGCGGATGCGGTCCAATACCTGCGCACGGAGCGTCGCCGCGGCAGCCAGGTCGGACTCCATTTGGCCTAGGGTAGCGCCACATGTTCGGCAGACCATAGCCCCCTCTGGCAGATTCAGGTCGGTGTCTGCGCGCCGAAAGAGAGCGCCGAGTTCGCGGGAGCGAACATCCGGGGATAGCTGCTGCCAGTCATCCAGGGAACTGATCTCTGCGATCATCTCCTGGTAGGCGTCCCCCCGCCGAACATGCAAGTCTTCGTAATGGGCGCGGTATTCTACCTCGATACGTGCGGAGTTCTCCTTTATGCTCGGAAGTTCATTATAGAATTTTCCGTCATCCAGGATAGTATCAAGATAATCCGCTGCTTCGGTAAGGCCACTCAGGTCATCAGAGCGCGCCTGAACTTCCGGCCACATATCGGCGCACACGATCCGCGCACGGTGTAAAATCCCCAGGTTTTTCTCGGTGGTGGCCTCCTGGAGCTGGCGAATCCTGTCTCGCATCTCTTTGATACTTTTCCCCTCGCCGGCCAGGATGCGCACGCAGTCGTCCGAAGCGCTGTTCTGGACCGTCTGGAGCGTGGATTGATACTCGGCCATCACCTCCGGGATCGGTAGGCGGTTGGCTACCAGGCGCGCCTCCAACGGAACGAGGGTAGCCAATTCATCGCTGGCCATTTTTTTGAAAGCATCTGATATGGCTGACTCTTCCACGTCAACCTCGACGCCGGTCAGCGCTTCGAAATACCGGACCGCTTCTGTTAGGATGCGCAGGTCGATCGGCTGGCGAGGTGCAAAAGAAGCCGAACGAAAGGCTGTCTTGTTGACGAATGGGGTGCGCCCCTGCGGGTCGAGGTGGCTCCGAAAACGCCTCCCCTGGTGGGTGACTTCCACTGCGCCAGCGCGCAACAGCACAGCCATGATGAGCAGGATCATGTCATATTCCCAGCCGTAGGGTACGCCTTGGAAATAGGCCTCCAACGCTTTACCCAAAACCTTATTCCCATAAGAAGTCTGGCGTTGGATGTAGCCCAGCACCTCCCTGGCAACTTCCGCTTCGGGGTTAGGAAGGTATTTCCCACCTCGCTCGACGATCAGATCTGTCCCACCGTCGCCACCGTAAAACACCTGCGGCAGAGCAGTCAGGTTAGCAGCTCTGAGCACCTCTTCCGCCTCTGTGCCTTTGAGCGGACGCGCTCCCAGGCTCAGTTTTGTGTACAGCAGTGGCACGGCATATCTAAGGAAGCCACGAATCGCCTCAATATAATTCTTCCCCTGCGCAAGGCCATCCTTGCGAACACCTCGAAAGTAACCTACCCCCTGGAGCAGGCACTCGGCTAGTTTCTCGCGTAGACGGCTCTTGTGGCGACTTTCTTCGACCTTTTCATCGGCCAATAAGGTTTTTTCGTTATCGGTCAGAGTGCTGCTCGCCGAGAGCTGGTTGTATTTGCGGATCATCTCCCGTGATCGGAACAGCTCAACGATTTCGTCCTTAGCTTCCGTAGAAAGCTGGATGACCCAAAACAGGCTCTCTTCCTGTCCCGGAGCGCGGCTCTGGATGTCACGCTCCTCGCAGTAACGATCGAAATCGTCTTCATCCTCAGCCACTGATATCTGCAGGGTGAGCTGCCCCTCCTCACCTGCTGGAACATCGTCCACAGTGATCCCCACGCGGAACGTGCGCAGGTCTTCATACCGGAATGCCTTCAGCTTAGGATCGTTGAAAATCTCAGCCAGAGCCTCCCGTTTGATTTCGTTCTCTTCTCGCGGTCGGGGTTCGAGGCTGCTTCGTTCGGTCTGCCAGTTCTTCTCCTGGCTGGTTTGCAGCTTATAGCCTTCCTCCGCTTGGCGGATAAATTGGCCCTTATCTAGCTTTTCCAACGCCTCCTCAACCTGTTTTATTGGTGAGGGTGCATCCACCGTATCCAGCAACAGCGCGGCAATGTTCCCTTCGGTACGGGGCAAATCACGCACGAATTCCAGCAGGCTGATCGCCTTGGCGACGCGTGATGGCCAGGGGTCGGCTGGGAAAGTGGCAATGATCTGCCCGATATCCGCCCGCCGTTCGCTGGAGAGGTTGCCCTCCACCAGCTCGTAGATTTTGTCCAGCGTCACCAGCATCCCGATCGGTTTATCAGCCATAGCGGTGCGCTCGTTTACCAGCATTTCGTAAGTTTGTTTGATAATGGTGCGGTTCGCCCCGCCGATGTGCCGGGCTCCGCCTGGCTGCAGGCGGATGCCTGACATAATCTGTATTGACAGGTCAATATAGTGGGGAAGGTAAGGGTAGAACTGGACGAATTCTTCTTCACCCACCTCGCTGCGGCGCGTTGTACGTTCTAGCATGCAGTTTGTGTTCAGCTGACCCTGCACCTGATTGAATATTTTGGCGAGGTGCTTTTCCCCATCCTCGGTTTTGGTCAGCACACGGCGCGAAGCCACCTCCCGAATATCTGCTGGTGCCATGTCGACATGATACTTGAACGAATCCTGGAGCTTGGCCAGGTCTACGCGCTTGGAATCGATGGCCGCGACCACCTCGTCCAGTTTTTCCTGCGAGGTGACGATGATCCACACTGGCGCAACGGCTTTGCGCTTTGCCACCATATTCCGCCCGTAATAGCCAAACTCGCGCACGATGCCCTGCAAATCGAGGATCTTATCCGCGCTCCGGGCTACGTACTGGCCGACTTCATCGATGACGAATACAGCCGCTTTGCCAGAGCGGCGGCGGGACATTAACTCAAAGGTATCTTCTACCAGCCGGCGCACGGTGATATCGGCGGAGCGCGCCGCTGGCGACTCGGCCCAGGAATCGGGGCGCGGATAGGTGGAGGTATCCATCTCGTGCAGGATAGCGCTGGCTTCGCTATGACGGGTAGAGAGCTTGCGGCGGTAGCGCCACAACCCGGCGCGCTCGTTAAATTGAGCTTTGTATTTGCGCTCGAAGCGTTCGATGAACTCCTCCAACCGCCCGTCGGCTTCCAGGGTCATCTCCAGGTTGGCAATGGTCCAGTCCTCTGCATAATCTAGCTCGCGCAGCAGGACGCGATACATCACTTCCGCCAGGCGCTCGCTCTGGTTGAGCGTTGCGCGGTCGACTGAGACGTCGAACATGATCACTTCAATAGGAATACTGGCGTTGATGAATTCGATGTACTCAGCGATACGCCGGTCGTCCAGCCGCTCATTGAAAAGATCGGCAGCGCGCTTCCCCAACACCGTGCGATTAGCTACCACGTAGCCCAGATTCTTAGCAAACGCGGATTTGCCAGAGCCAAAGAAGCCCGATATCCACACACCGACACCTTCCTGCGGCTCGGAGGGAGACTCGGCTATCGCCTTCAGCAGCCGCCGGTAATGCTCGCGGATGCTGTCGGTGGCGACATATTCAGTCAGCTCGGTGTAGACAGTCTTTTCGTCCTGCTGGCCGAGCTTGATGACCTCCTCGATGGTTTCGGAGAGGTCGATTTTGATCAGGTCACGGATTACTTTCATACTGCTACTTCCTGTTTAATTCCAGATACCTGCCGGTACGCGGCGACCAGCATCGACTCTAAATCATCTACCATGATTTTTCCTAACAATTTTGGCCGGAAAAGCGCTTCGTTAAACTGGCTGTCATAGCGCTGAAACTCCCAGGTGGGCGTTTTGAAGTTCTTCGCCTGCTCCTCGGATAACTTCATGTGGACCTTCCAGGCGTGCGTGCCGTGCCAGTTCACGCTGAATACGACCTTGTTGCCCAGCTTGAACCCGGTGTAGTATTTATTCAAGTTATACGGAAGCTCCCAGCCCTTCTTATGCACAAACTGCGCCAGAGCTTCAACGGTTTCCTGGAAACGAGTGGTTGCATCTTTTCCATGCTCTTTCTCATAGTAATCCCAATCCCAATTTCCCATGACTTTGGTAGTTGTTACTTTTATTGCAGGGAGGTTTTCCAGAACTTCTACCAGGGCGAATTCACTCTCCTCGAATCCAAAACGTTGTATCTGGATCAGGTCTATGGGGTATCCAATCTTGGAAGCCATGCGGATGACGTTTGGCCGGAACGCTGGCGCGATGATGATCACCCGGATTTCCAGGGAGTCCCAATCGATTTGAACGTCTTCCGGTTGATTCTTCGACTCCAACCAGATGGCTTTTATTGAATCTGGGTTTGTCTCCGCCCACATGGCGTAACCCAGCACCTGGGGTAAGATTTCCTCGCTTACCTCCGCGTTTTTCATCTCAATCACACAGATGCGCTCGTCTTTATCTACGCCTAGCATATCGGGGATGCCTTGCTTGCTGCCAGTGCGTACCCGGCGATGGATAATCACGATATCGGGAAGCAAATCCTGGTTTTTATAGATATAGGACTCGAACTCCGCTTCACTGAGAAATGGTTTGGGGAGCAGTGTACGGGTCTGATTTGGGGTCTTCCAATATAAGTTGAGCATGTTTACCTACCTACCGCGCCGAGTAAACCCAGGGCGCGGTCCTTGTCTACCAGGCGGAAGCCAAACCTGCTGCCGGCATAGTTTGCCACGCCCAACAGTTCCAGGCAGCGCCCGGCGACGGCAAAGCCGCACGGGCCGGCGGATTGGGCGACTGGGCAGGTCGCTTTGAAAACCGGGCGGGTGAGTGCGCCAGTGCGCGCCAGGACATCCAGGGCAGCTACAAGCTCCGGGAGCGGGATGCGCTTCTCGTTACGCCGATCTCCACCGCGGGAAGCAAAGGAGTAGTACATGCACAGCTTACCGTTGGTGTCCACATCCCAGCGTTCGAAGCGGTATGGCTCGCCCTTTTCCCTTAGTTTGTCAAAGAATATCTTACCCGTTGCGAATTGCGCCTCCAAAGAGGCACGCAGAGTATTATATAGATCAGCTCTACTTGCTTTCATACCATTCCTCGTGTCCATGGGCGATCGCCAAGCTCTTGTCCCTCCTGCACTTCTCCCGCACGCGCTCCGGCCAGTAATCCATCGCCAGCTGCGCCCAATCGTAGTCGCCGCGCTCCAGGCCATCCCAATATTTCCTTGGCTCGTTGTTCCACGCCGGGATCACCTCGTGCAGAGGAGCCATATTCAGGATCACCCCATCGTCGATGTGCGGGGTATAGCCCCGATCGGTGATGGTCTTCAACCGGCGGGCGAACTCCTCCAGGTCGAGCAGCAGGGTTTCCAAGTTCTCAGCTTCTTTGTTCAGCTCGCGCCGCTCGCGGGCGGATTCGGCCTTCTCCGCCTGGGCACGCTTCTCCGCCAGCAGCTGCCGCGTCAGGTTGAGTTTCTTGTCCACATACTGGCGCTGGATCACGAACAGGGTGTCCCTGGTCAGCCGCTCGTGGAACAGGTAGACCCCGTACAGCCTCTTGGGGGACTGCAACAACCAGTAGACCGGGCGTTTGCGATACCACTTGACGTGCCACTTGGTGAAGAAATCGCGCTCGAGGAACCTGCGTAGGGCTTGCAGGGTCTGGTGTGCTTCACCGGTAGCGACTTCGACGACTTCCCTGGCTCCCAGTTCGCCTAACATCAGCTCCAGGGCATGCAGCACCTTAGCTGGCAGGTCGTCTGGGTGACCCTCGTCCAGGACGGTAATGCTATCCATGTCTGCCAGGGCACGCAGTTGCTCTTCGACCTCTCGCAAGAAGACGTGCCTCCCGCCCTGTCCATCGATGTAGGCAAAAGGTTCCGGGGGACCGATAAGCTTATCGAACTCTGCTTCATCAGAGGCGGGCAGCGAGCCGACCGTGAAATCATCGCGACGGTAAATCGCGGAACCTAACGAACCCACTACGCCCGGTTGGAAACGGCCTAAGACAATCCCGATGGTGTAGGATATTCTGTGAACAGCTAATTCTTTTTGTGTAATTGAAGCCTCAATTTCATCTTCTTCTTCAGCTATAGCAGAATAATCATTTTCCCCATTATCATCCAACGAATCGCCAAATGACTCTGCATCAATCGTTTCCCGATCCGCATCACTCAACCCATACAATGCGAAAACTTCATCATCGATATCTTTTTCGATGTCACAGAGAAGGTTAACTAGCCTGTAAGCATCTTCAATACCTGATAACCAACTCGCAGGAGATATAAAATCAAAGGATATCTCTTCCAAGGTATTCGTATAAAATGCTACTTGAATTACGTGTCTTACCGCATATCTAAGCCTTTCAGTCGAAGAAAGCGGAATGGGTAATCGAGCGAGATCGCCAACTTGGAAATTAACAGTAGGATTGATGAGTTTAAGGCAATAACCAGCCAAACGCGAGTTTAATATAGAAAGATATAAGAAAATATCATTTGGAAATAATGATGACCCTGCGACATCAAAGATAAACCCTCCTGGGGAATATCGCGCACTAAAAGTTCCTGAGGTCAAATAAGAGTACGTAATACCTTCTCGGAAGTAATAGTCCATATTCTGCGGACGTGACTTCAACCGCCCATTTTCGTCTGCAAAGTTCCTTAATTCATACCCATCATTGAACCAATTTACGATATTTTCCTGATTGCCTAGCCACCTTCGAAATCCTCCACCTTTCATGTAAGGAATCCATTTCAAATGTGGTTCAAATTTTTCACCAACCTTCCTCCTCTTATAATCAATATTAATTCTCCCAACTTCCCACCAATATTTTACAAATCGTTTATTTTCACCCGTTTGTAAACCCACCTTCGGATAAGCATATTCTCCTAAAGTATGCATCGATTTAAAAATACCGCGAATATTCTCGCTCACCCAATACACCCACGGTCTGCCAGGAATGGCTTCGAACTCTTTCTGAGCAAGGCGATACACGCTCGATGGCAGGTTTGCTTCCGTCATCTAGTACTCCACTCACCGTCCCTCATACCACTCCTCGTGCCCGTGCGCAATCGCCAGGCTCTTATCTTTCCTACACTTCTCGCGCACCCGCTCCGGCCAGTAATCCATCGCCAGCTGCGCCCAATCGTATTCACCGCGCTCCAACCCTTCCCAATATTTCTGCGGCTCTCTACTCCACGCCGGGAATACCTCATGCAGCGGGGCCATGTTCAGGATCACGCCATCGTCGATGTGTGGGGTGTATCCCCGGTCGGTTATAGCCTTCAAACGGCGGGCGAATTCCTCCAGATCGAGCAGCAAGGTTTCCAGATTCTCGGCTTCTTTGTTCAGCTCGCGCCGCTCACGGGCGGATTCGGCCTTCTCCGCCTGGGCGCGCTTCTCCGCCCGGAGCTGGCGCGTCAGGTTGAGCTTGCGGTCCACGTACTGGCGTTGAACGACGAACAGGGTGTCCTTGGTCAACCGCTCGTGGAAAAGGTACACCCCGTACAGTTTCTTGGGTGACTGCAGCAGCCAGTACACCGGGCGCTTGCGATACCACTTGATGTGCCACCTTGTGAAGAAGTCACGTTCCAGGAATTTACGCAGGTTTTTCGAGAGGTCGTGGTTCTCATCCGTGGCAGCGGCGATCACTTCCGCCGCGCTGGCCTCACCGAGCATCAGCTCCAGGGCGGTTTCCACCTTGGCCGGTAGATCTTCCGGGTGGCCTTCGTCCAAGGTGGCGATGCCATCTGTGTCGGCCAGGGTGCGCAGATTCTCTTCCACCCCTCGAGAAAAGACGTGACGCCCGCCCTGGTCGTCGGTGTAGTCAAACCTTTCCGACGGCCCAACCAGCTCGTCAAACTCGGTTTCATCGGGGACAGGGAGCGAACCGATGGCAAAATCCTCGCTGAGGTACACAGCGCTTCCCAGCTCGCCCGGCATTCCGGGCTTAAAACGACCCAGCGCGATACCTGTAGCGTAGGATATCCATCGTATCGCCAGCTCTTCCAGTGTGATCAGGGCTTCGGGTACTTCTTCTCCTTCTGCATCGGAAGTAGCAATATCATCATTAAAGTCTATTAACCCTCCCTCTATCTCCTCTTCAATGGAGAAACGCTCGTCCCCATATATTCCGTAAAGATCATAGACATCTTGATCATTCGCTGCTTCATCCACCTCGATATGGTCGAGAATATTCACAAGCTTTTGTAATCCGTAATCCCACTGGAGTGAAACTAGGAAGTCAATGGATTTCTCTGAAAGAGTTTCGATCCAGAACACCGAATGCAACAACCTGATAATTCTTTCCGGGTTTGTAACCCTTGACCGTGGAAAAGGTAGGTTTGCCAACTCTCCTATTTCGAAACCAATCGTTGGGCTAATCGTTTTCAGAAGAACGTTGGCACATTTAGAATTGAGAACTGATATTACAGATAAAAGATCAGAAGAATCCGGAGAGAACATACCTGGTCCTTTATGGGTTATGATCCACCCGGGTTGAATCCAACGGAAACTCGGTTTTCCCGAGCTGATTAGACTCCAGGTGATACCCTCTCGGTAATAAAATGTCGGATTACGGATTACTGATCCATTAAAAGCTCGTAATTCATTTCCATTATTTCGCCAATTTATTACATATTCTTGATTCCCATACCATCGTTTTTCTGAACCACCTTTAAGACATGGAAACCACTTTTGGGTAGTTGCTTCAAACCTATCGTCCGTATAGATTTCAGATGCTTTTTTATTCTTGCCAACCTCCCACCAGAACCGGAGAAAACGAAAGTTGTCACCTGTAGCTAATCCTTGCTTAGGTTCTGCGATCTCAGATAATTTCGGATAAACTCTATAAATAGTTCGCAGACTTTCGCTAATCCAGTAAACCCACGGGTTGCCCGGTAATGATCTTAAACGGCTCTGGTGCAGATGGTAGACGTTGGGAGGAAGATCGGTCACGGAGCGAGCCCTTTCTGGTGGGCAAAGATGAAGCGAGCTTCGACCAGATCAGGCGCGCCACCAGCCAATTCCAGTATGGTGGCTTTGTAGACCCCAGTGATGGGCGTCTCCACTCCGGCAACCAGGTTGTCGGCCAGATATTGGATGCCGTCGCGCCCGCGCGGATAAGTCTCTGCTGTCATACTCTCAATCGCCAGGCAAGCCAGCAGGCGGAGCACTTCGTCGATGCGACGCTGCTCATCGCCATTCATCCGTTCGTAACTCCCTGCATGGCCTTCAACTCAGCCAGCGCCCGCTCGAAGGCCAGGCGCTTGGACTCGGCATCAGCCTCATGCACCAGGCGGAAGTACGTACCGATGCTATTGGCGCGCCGGATCGGATCGGGTTCGCGGCGTAGGATGAAAGCAGTGGTGTTTACCTTCTCGCCACTGATCTCGGCAAAGGCTTTTGGTCCGGTATGGGCCATTGTCTCGATGGCAAACTCACCGAGAAGATGATTTCGCAGCGTCTCGTAAGAAGAGATGAACATGAAGGATTGCTGTGTGATCATTCCCACCCGACCTTGATCTTCAGTAAATTCACAGCATCTCAGAATAAACGCTGCGTATAAATCACCCTTGGCCTCTGGAAAATCTCTAGCCAGGAGCATTGCAAGCGAATCATTCATATTGCGACGGGACATATATGGGGGATTAGTGACGACACAATCATAGCGCCGCAACATGATATCCAGCACCCGCAGCCCCTTCCTTGCCTCCTGAGTGAAAAACCGCTCATCGATCCCCTCTTCCACGCTGATCTTTCCAAAGTGGTCAATAGATTGAAGGAGTTGAGTAGCCAGGATTTCCCAATACTCGTTCTGGGCTGCCTCGAACTCGAACTCCTTCTGTACGGCCCCGAATAAGTCAAGTTGCCTGCCCTTGCGATCGAAGCGAACCCGCTCGGCTGTAATCATCGCGTCGATCTCTCTCTCCAATCGCAGAAGAGAACCTAATTGGTTAATTTCCTCCAATCGTTCCCAGAGCTTCTTCAGTAAGCGCTCGTATATAGGCCGAAACTGTATCGCGCGGATAAAACGGGTCAGCCTGGACCCGTTCAGCGCAAGCACATCGGCACAAGCCAGGTTACTATCAGTGATGCGCGCATCCTTGTTCATATCCTTCGCCTTTAAATAGAGCGTAAGAGCAGAGAGTTGCACGGCACGCAGGTCAATTTCGATGCCAAATAAGTTGTTCTTGATAATAGCCGAAGGAATCTCGTCTTTACTTGAGACAGATGGGGTCTCAGGCCAGCCGGACTTTCCAGCACAGTCCATCTCCTCATGATACATTTCTGCCAGTAAATCGAAAGCAACCAAACCAAAATGCATCGTCCCACAGGCAGGGTCAAGCAAAGTGAGTTCCTGTACTCTTCGTATCGGCTGGGAAGGCACATTATCTGCTAATGGAACAAGATAACGCAGATCCCCTTTTAACCTAGTATCAGGATGCATTTGCACCCAAAGACGCCCTAAAGTGTTTTCAACCAGGAAGCGGACAATCCAACGAGGTGTGAACAGTTGTGTGGCAGCTGGTATGTCTTGTCGGCGAATCTTTTGCTTTTGCTTAAACAATCGGTCAAACACCTCAACTTTCTCTTGCTCATTGAAGAATTGGTAAATCCAACCGATCGTCTCTGGCGTTTCCCAGGCCGAAGTTAGGTCATCAGCGTTGATCTTATAGATAATGTTATTTAAGGCGACAGATCGAGGAAAAAGTTTAGAAGGAAGGTTTTCGACGTCAAACAATACTTGGATTTCTGAGGCAATTTGCTCTGCCTGCCAGAGCAGGAAATGCCGATAGGCCCTGTCCACCCCTTCTCCTCCCATATTCCACAAGGCTTCATCCTCGGGGTGTTCCACCATGTAGAACATAAATCCATTGGACTTCGTTCCCTTTCCCACCGCCTGTTTGATCAACTTCCTGGTCTCCATCATTTTGAACGCCACCAGGCGATTCAGATGGGTGAAGGAAACCTCCTTGACCAGTTTTTCGATCGCTTCCTGGCGATCCAGGCCGGCTTTGACTTCTTCCTCCAGGAAATTCTTCAGCTGGCGATATGTCTCCAACCCTTCTGGATCATTCTGCAAATTGGGCAGGTGGTCTAACGGCGCGAGGTGTCCATCGGGTTTCAGCCCATAAATGCCCTCCAGCTGGTCGCGGGCTTCGGAGATCAGCAGCTCCCGCGCCGCTAAAGCGAAATCGTGGATCGCTTTACGGTCATTATCTGAGAGAGAATGGTCGCTGAAGAGCCCCAAGATGCCCTCCTTTCGCTGTGGTTATCCGTAAATTTTGACCCGGTAGTTGCCCAGGGCGTCGCGGCCTTCGATGTTCATAAACCGCAAACCGGTGTGGCCTTCCAGCCCGCCAGGATAGAACATGATCGTCGGCACGGCCGTGCGCCCCATCATCTCCTCCAGCAGCTTAGAGGTCTGGTAAATCGAGGGGGTGAAAACCCCCAGGCGCATCAGGAAAATGATATCCCGGTGCGGGTCGAGGCCTGCCATTCGCTCTGCCAACAAGTCAGGCAGCGGGGCGAAGTCCGGGTCGGAAAGTAGTAGATTAATCTGGCGTTGGGCGGCATCGAAACCGCGTTCCTTCTCAAGGTTAACCAAGGCTTGTAAACCCTCGGTCATTTCGATAGCTCGCCACATAAAATCCGCCATCGAAAGCAGGTGAACTCGGAAGCCGTGCGCTTCCAACTTATGCTTCAGCAGGCGTGTTCGCTTGCGCAACTCCCACTCGCGCTCGCCATCTTTGTCTGGCTCGTAACGCAGGATGGCAAACGGCAGGTTGGACATCAGGGCGATGCTCATCGGCTTCGCCAGCAGGTCTTGCTCAAGGTTTTCAAAACGCTCTTGCAGTGAGGGCATGTGAATATTCTTCGAAATCTAATGTAGGGAACTCGATCCGGATGACCGATCCCGCCGCTTGGTAGGTGAGCAGCCCCTCAGCGTCCGCTTCGGTTAAAAGGCGCTCGACTTGGCGCGTACCGAGCAGGAAAAGCCGCCAATTGGGATGGTTTACCAGGCGCTCACCGGAAGGCTCGCAGCGCTTGATATGAAACGCGATGTAACCAAAAGCCAGGATATGTAGGCGAGGTTCAGCGATGCGCTTATCCGAAGAACGGACGACCCCTTCCAGAACGCCGAAATCCCGCAATGTCGCCAGCAATCCCTGGGCGACGCGCTCACGGGTGTTCTCGGATTCCCATTGCCCTTTGGTTTTCTCTTGCCGAATTGCTTCCTGGATGAAATCCAGAGCACTCTGAATGGTTATGGGTTGATTGTAAATTAAATAACGTTCGAAAAGGAAATCGGTTACAAAATCGTAGATCAAGGGTTCGGCCAAAGCCGTGTAGTAATAGAGCACCCTGTCGGTAATCTCCGAGGGGAGTGACGAACTCACGAACGTCCGAAATGCCCGGTCAGACCCATCTTGGGGCAGGTAACGTCGTTTGATGACATACAGTAAGTCCGCCACTCGTTTGCGGGACGCTTTGCCGAACAGGTTCTGGCGGAGTGCGGACTCGAAGTTCTCCTCTACCGTTTTGTTTTCGTCCCAGGCAGCGAGCAGCAGGCGCATGTCGGCCAGCAGCCCGCTGGACTTGATCAGGCTGGTAACGGTGTAGCCCCTCGTTTTTGTCTCCGAAATCAAAATGGTCTCCTCGTTAATAAAAATCGTCTTTTCTCAAAATTGTGTTGGGTAAGAAACGCTACCGTAAAGGCCATATACATGAAGTCCCCAGGTTTTTCAGTAGAGTGAGAAGCGCCCAATATCCTCTCCAAGTATTATACAGGTTTTATCATACTCTACGTGGATGAAGAGCGCAATGTAATAAACTTCGTGGATACTCATAAGTCTAATAGCATATAAATCAGCTGCGTCTGTAGGTGAATTTTGGATAAGAGAATGAAGGATAAAGCAAAACATAAGGCCTGGTTGTGTTACCGGGCCTTATGATCTCATCTGATTATTGTTAGTGAGTGCTCTAGGTAGCGGTGTTGGTCCCTCAGATTTGCCATAATAGACCTCCATCGCTGAATGAGAGCGTGTCTCATTATTGGTTTCTGGGCGACTATGAGGTCTGCGCCGACTTACCTGAACCGCCTCCCGTTCTCATAACCTGGCCCCCCCATCGGCAACACAGCTATGAATAGAGCGAGAAAGCCGGAAATCCAGGCTTTCCCAACGTCTGATAACGTAAAGACCTAAGAAACGCTTATGTGGCGTCTAAGACCATAACAGAAGATTGGTGGAGTTGAGCGGATTTTAGTTAGGTAAGTATGTTGAGAATTACCTCCTTTTGGATGGGTAGATTGATGATCCAGTCTGTGTTATTGATTTCGTCCAGGGCACATCGAGGGGTTGTTGGTTAGCAACAGAGTAGATGCGGGTTACATCGAGAGCCTCTTCGAGGATTATGTGCGTCAGGATGGAAGGTTCAACAGGTCTCGCATTGCCAGGTAACGCACTCCGGACGAGTCAGGTTCTAACATCCAGGATAATGAGTCGCCCTGAAGTTGGTTTTGCCATAGCATGGCCGCCTTCTCTCACTTACAACTCAACTTAATTTTACACGAATTCCATCCGAAAAAACCATTCACCCTGTATAATCCCACGCATCAGAAAGGAATGATAATAAAACCATGAAAAAGCTCATCCCCCTCCTGGCCCTCCTTTTCTTCCTGTTTCCTCACCCTGCCCTCGCCGACATTGCCCCACCGGACCAACCGCCTGGCGCCAATCCGCCCCCTGGGAGTGAGTTGACGCAGGTGCGCATGCTGTCCGAAAGCGTGCTGATCGACGTCCAGCCTAAACCCCCTGCAGGCTCTATCGGTCAGGCCCGGGTCACCGCCAGCTTCACGATGCGTAATTTGGGTAGCGCTGCTGAGACCATGCCCGTTCGCTTCCCGCTCTCCTTCTGGGATGGGTCCTCAAACGGCTTCGGTAACTACCCAGAGATTCAGGATTTTTCGGCAAAGGTGGATGGCAGAACAGAGCCCACCCGCCGCATCTCCACCGATAACGGCGTCCCCTGGGCTGAGTTCCAGGCAACTTTTCCGCCTGAGAAGGACATTTTGGTAGAGGTTACCTACCTCGCTGAGGGCGTGGGGGAATACCCCTTCATCTCCTTCAAGTACATATTAGAGACTGGGGCCGGCTGGCAAGGCACCATCGGCAGCGCTGACCTGGTTCTGCGTCTGCCCTACGAAGCCAACAACCAGAACGTGATCTTCACCGAGCAGATCGGCTGGTCGCAGACCACGCCGGGTGGCAGCCTCTCCGGACGTGAAGTGCGCTGGCACTATGCAGACTTCGAACCCACCTGGGAGCACAACCTGCAAGTCTCGCTGGTCATACCTTCGGCGTGGAAAAAGGTTTTGGACGAGCAGGCCAACCTGGCCCGCAATCCGAAGGATGGCGAAGCCTGGGGCCGCCTGGGCAAGGTTTACAAAGAAATCGCCTCTCTGCGCCGGGGACTGCGCCAGGACACCGGCGGGCAGGAGCTCTACCGCATGAGCGTGGAGGCCTATGAGAAAGCGCTAGCTCTGTTGCCAAACGACGCTCTCTGGCACGCCGGGTTTGCTGATTTGCTCTACAGAAACTACTACTGGAAAGAGTTCTTCAGCGATAATCCGGACCACTCTGATATGCTACGCTCCCTCGATGAACTGCGTATTTCCCTGGAGCTGGATCCCCAAAACGCCAAAGCACTCGAACTTCTCGACGACATGAAATATTCCCTGCCAGATGCCGTACGGCAGGAAGGCGACGGCTACCTCCTGCTCTGGCTGACCGCCACGCCCACTCCCAGGTCCACCCATACCGCGGAACCGAGCGAAACACTCCTCCTACCCACGGCATTTCCCAGCCTGTCCTTCACACCTACACCCCCCATTGCCACTTCGACGCCTCTGCCTACAGAAGTAATTCCTCCAACCCAGCCCATCCCGTTTGCAAAACCCGTTACTACTCCCATCCCGCGTCCCGGGCTGCCGGTCTGCGGCACGGCGGCGCTGGCGCCATTGTCCGCGGCTGGTTGGCTGCGGAAGCGTAAGCGTTCTTCAATATTTCGATCCTATCGTAAGACGCTAAAGAAATGCTCGAAATAGCGTTCTGGGTTGACGCTTACCGCGATCTGGTGCGGTGAGTCTGGACCGCCTGGTTGAAAGTAAGTTCGCCCTGGCTGTTCGATCATATCGATGGTGACGGTGCCCTGCTCGAATGCGCATAGATTCTGGTCAAAGAGGGTCGCCGCGGCCAGAGGATCATGAAAAGTGATCGCGGGGTAGAACTCGGCAAACCAGATTTCGGCGAAGTCCAGCACCGGGCGCAGCAGAGGGGCGCTAAAGCGCGCCCGCACCTCCTCCACGGGGAGCACAACTTGCTGGGTGATATCCAGGCCGAGGGCACGGTGCACCCGCAGCGGGGCGCGGAATACAATCTGTGTGGCATCCGGGTCACCACACACATTCCACTCGACTCGCTCCCATTCCGGGGATTCCTGGTTATAGACGCCGCCCATCATTACCAGCGCCTTGAGCAGCCTGGGGACTTCCGGGTCCTCGGAAAATAGCTGCCCTATATTTGTAAGCGGACCGATGGTCAGCAGGGTGACCTCTCCAGGGTGGGTGTGGATCATCCGCCGCAGAAAATTAATCGCTTCCCCCTGCGGGAATTTGGTTTGGTGAGGCCAGCCCTGTAGGGCATTCGCCTGCTGGGCAATCAGCTGCCTCTGCTGGCCTTTAAGCGGCTGGTCGGCGCCCGGATAAATCGGGACATCCCGACCGGCGAACTGGCACAGGGCGCTGGCCAGGGAGGCGCGCTTCTCTGCTTCCCCGGTCACAGTGGTGATCCCTAAGAGTTTGCATTCAGGTTGGGCAAGTAGATAAGCCAGGCAGACCGCGTCGTCAACGTCGGTGCCAATGTCGGTGTCGAGCAGAACCTTTACCATCATCAACCCCCTATTTCAACACCCCCACGCAGTACAAAGGTACATCTTGCAGCGCGATATGGTGGACGTCCCCCACGACGCGCAGCGTGACGTTCGGCGTCTGTCCCGGGGCGTAGACTTCCACTTGGTGAAAGGATTTGCCCAGCCGGATTTGCAGATTTAGCGCCGGCAGGGTGGGCACGCAGTCCTGCGCCGGGTCGTAATCGTAGCGCAGGATATGGATGGCTGCACCCCTCTCCACCTTCTGAATGTGGATGGCTAGTTCGCCAGCCGGTTCGACGGCAACCTGCAGGCCGCCCGGGATTTGTTCTGGATGGAAGCCATCCGACAGGTCAAAGCGGGTTGTGTTTTGATGGTCCAGGAAGCTCAGGCGAGCCTCTCCTGGCAGGTTAGACCCCGCTTCTCCCAAGACCACCAAGCGCCCCCCACCCGCCAGGTAACTCGCCAACAGGTCTGCCTGGGCGGAGGTCAGGTAACGGCAGTCAGGGAGAATCAGTGCCCGGTATTGTTCCAGGTCCCTGGGGACAAGGGTGTCCGGCCGTAGTTCGCCATCCGGGAAGAAAATCACGTCGTAGGGCCGTGCCGCGCGGCTGAGTGCCTCGCAGGTCTGCCAGAAAGGTCCTACTTCGCTGGTGGAGAGGTTCTGGGTGTTATCGGCAAACAGGTTTTTGCCGCTGGGGCGTTGGAACTCGCTCTCTACGCTGTACACCACTCCGATTTCGGAATAACTTTCCCGACTATAAAGGCCCTCGTGATCAGCCAGGAAGCGCTGAATCTCGACGCACAAATCGTGCGGAGCGTAAAACGAGTCCTGGATCACGCTGCCCATCCAGGAGCCGTAAGGCACGCTCATGTTGGCACCCAGCGCTGCCGCCTCGTACAACGACATGCGGAATAGGTCGAAGCCTTTCCCGACTTTGAGTCGATCGATCATCTCGGGCACAACCCCGCCGTAGGGGTTCTCGACAACCACCACCGGTTTCTGCCCGGCGAACCCGGCGACATAGCGGTACCAGGCCGGTTGGCGGTAGCGGGTATTGCGCATCTCGGTGATAATCAGATCGACCTTGGACTCCATCGGGTAGTACCAGTGGGCCACCAGGTTGAAGAAGTTGCCGGAGACCAGCACCTGCTTACCCTGCTGGGCGGCGTAGGCTCGGGCGTAATCAGCCAGCTCGGCGAAGTAGCGTTTGATCGCCTGGATCTGGAAGCGAGTGTACTCCCAAAACAGGGGCGTGCTCTCCCGATCGGTCTTGAAGTCGTAGCCGCGCGCCAACAGCCATTCGCCGTAGTGGAATGTGTTCAGGTCTACACTCGCCAGCTCCGGGGACTTCTGTTCGGTTGGAAGCGCCTTCAGGTGATCGCGGAAGCCCCTCATGCAGTCCTTGCAGAAGCAACCTCCGTATTGAAAACTGGTGATCGGCAGCTCGGCTTCGTCAAGCTGCACACCATCCACACCTGCCTCGATTTGCAGGCGGATCACAGCTTTCAAGTACTCTCGCCAGACCGGGTTGTTTCGATCCATGGTGAAGCACTGGTGCTCTCGATCGGGACACTCCACCCAGCGGGCGTGACATGGCGTCCCGAAGATATCGCGCGAACAACACTCCTCGATCAGGTCGCTGATTTTCTCACCATCACTGTTGAATAGCCCGGAGGGGAAATACTTCTCCAGGGGTGCCCACAGCTTTGGGTAACGGTTTTGGGAAAACTCGCGTAATCCCATCCAGGAGCGCTTCCCGACGCCACGCAATTCGTTCAGCGCTAGAATCCTATCCTCAGCCTCATTCAGTTCAGCAGGAAACTCCCAGCCCTGTACCTCGAAGACAATCCCGAAAACCTTGATCCCGTGTTCCTGGCATTCCCGAATAAACTCGCTGTCGTTCACGAAGCCATAGAACCGGGAGCGCGGGTCGATCTCACCAAACGCTTCTTGCTCCAGGTACGGCAGAGAGAGCGATCCTCCGCCCAAAGCCGACCAGACCAGCACAGTTGCCCGGTAGTCACGCAGGTCCTCCACCATCCGCAGCCGGCGCGGCGGCAGGCTAGGATGGTAGCAGTGCTGGCGCGAGAACCAGGCGTCGAAATAGACCCCTCTTTCCATATTTTTTCCTTTCGTCGATAATAGGTAGTGAAATTTCTATATTCTAATGATATCGGCCGTAGGTTTTCGCCACTTCGACCAGCTTGAAAAGGTTTGCGTCCGGTGTATCTCGCCCGCACTGATCGCCAGTGGACAGTACCAGGCCCCCACCACCAGCGCAGTCGTCGATCAAGCGCTTGGCTTTTTCTTCCACTTGCTGGGGT
>Ga0209751_10000652_pt1 | contig 37101 bp, 32 predicted proteins | sample RifCSP13_1_FD_184019 | JGI IMG/M metagenome (GOLD analysis project Ga0209751, IMG submission 184019) | Soil microbial communities from Rifle, Colorado - Rifle CSP2_sed 13_1 (SPAdes) (version 2) | ecosystem: Environmental > Terrestrial > Deep subsurface > Rock core/Sediment | place: Rifle...
CACGTGGGCGGCGAAAGCCTCGACGGGATCTCGACGCTCATCTACGTCTCCGCGGAGCGCGCCGGGTCGACCGTGACGGAACTCCTCGGGACCCGGGGCACGACGGGGGTGGGCCTGCCGTACGGTCTCGCGGACGGGGCCGACACGACGTGGAACGTCGGGGAGCGGTGGACCCTCACGAACTACTCGATGAGGCCCTCCACGGACTCGGTCACGGTCACGATCGTGGACAGCCTCCGGGCGATCGTCCTCTGGTCGGGCCGGCTCACGCCGCCCGCCGGAAGCCGACCCCCCGTCTTCCTCGAGAAGTGGGCGGACGACATCCCGGAGACCGCGCTGATCGACCCCGTGCGTACGGGCCTCGAGTTCTGGATCTTCGCGCGGGTGACGGATCCGGACGGGGACCTCGACAACGCATCCGTGTACGGGATCCTCACGATCAACTACCCGCCCCACGACCAGTGCGGCCTCCCGATCCGGATGTACGACGACGGGACGCGCGGGGACCTCGTCTCCGGGGACAACGTGTTCACCCTGAGCGGGAAGTGCCTGAAGACGCCGACCCTCGACTGGGACGGCTCCATCGTCCTGTTGAACGCGACGGACCGGCAAGGCCACGCGACCTCCACGCGCCTCATCCTGAACGTGATCCTCGGCCCCGACGGGGGCACGGGGCAGAACGGGACGGGCGGCAGCGGGCGGCCCCAGAACCTGCGCTGGAACGGCCGCCAAGGGTACAACGTGTTCAACGCGTCCCAGTGGGACAAGTTCCGCTACACGGCGAAGGAGACGCGCACGTTCCGGGCCTCCGAGGAGGCCGTGGTCGTCGTGGGCTCCCTGGACCTCGAGAACACGTTCGACACGAACCAGTTCATCATGTGGGACCCGTTCAGCGGTTACCCGCCGGGCGCCGTCGTGTACGGGTCCGATAAAGGGGTCGACGACGGGTCCGAGCCGTCCTCGTCCGCGTCGTTCACGTTCCTGGAGTTCATCAACGGATACTACGTGTACGCGTACCGCTTCCACATGAACGACGACGCGACCGTCCTCACGAATTTCTTCCGGAATCCGGTCCACCCGCCGAACTACCACTTCGCACGGTACTCCCTGGACATCTCGATCCAGTCCGCGAGCGGGACCCGCTTCAACACGACGGACTCGATCAACATCACGGACGAGGACGGGTTCTACCGGAACTTCCCCCAGGTCACCACGTACGCGGACGCCGGGTTCACCCAGCCGACCCAGGCATTCGACTCGACGGACATCGTGTACGTGCAGGCGAACATGTTCACGGTCGACCCCACGATCGACCCGACCGTCCAGTTCGGGAACATCGTGATCAAGGACTTCCAGGGCGGCACGCAGCTGTGGCGTTCCCCCGCCAGCGGGAACAACGTGAACTCCCCGATCTGCAACGTGAACGGGAACTGCGCGTCCGGGGACGCGATCAGCCGCGACCCGATCGGCCGCACATACCGGTTCGCGATCAACCTGAGCCGGGCGGACCAGGACCCGTGGGTCGAGGGCCCGCAGAACTACGCTCTCACCCTCACGAGCATCCGGGACACGGACGAGACGTACGCCTCCATCTCGTCCCAGCTCGTGATCGACGCGCCCCTGTACAAGCTCGATATCGTGATCGGGAACGACGACACGGTGAACAGCGCGTGGGGCAGCCACGACTACGGGTACTACTACGAGAACGTGAACGGGGTGGACCGCTGGCGGAAGGAGCGGATCGAGTTCTGCAGCGGCTCGAACTGCGCGATCCGGCTCCAGTCCGTCGCGTACCTCGACTTCGACCAGGACGGGGACCTCGACGCGACGGGCAGCTGGGTCACGGGCGTCCAGGCCTCCGAGATCGTGCTGTACCGACGGGACCTGGACTTCACGGGGAACGTCGTCTTCACGCGGTTCCTCCTCGAGATCCCTCCGACGGGGGTGTTCTGCAACGTCCTCGCGACGGGAGACGTGACGGGAGACGGCGCCCCGGAGGTCGTGTGCGGCGCCTCGAACGGGAACGTGTGGTATTACAAGAACGACGGCAGCCTCACGTCGGGCGCCGCGACGAAAGTCATCGTGGACCAGACGCGCCCGGCCGCGATCAGCAGCGCGACGATCGCCGATTTCAACGGGGACGGGTCGAACGACATCGCGGTGAGCGGCTCGAGCGCACGCCTGACATGGTACCCGAACCTGGACGGCCTGGGCCGCTTCCAGAACACGGGGATCATCGACGACTGGTTCGCGGAAGGGGAGCGGAGCTTCAAATCCACCCTCACGTCGGGGAGCTACCTCACGACGTTCGAGGCCGACAACGGGTACGAGCAAATCCGGGAGATCGTCGCGACGGAACCCGTCCAGACGGGCGGCACGACGAACCCAACGTTCGACGGCGGGGCGTCCGGCTGGACGTACGCGGACTGGGAGAGCGGGGCCCAGGCGAGCGGCACGCCCCAAGCTGCCGGCGGGAACCCGGGCGCCCACGTGGACGTCCAGACCGCGTTCCTCGCCGGGACGACCGTGAGCGGGTACTGGCGACAGAGCTTCGCCGTGAGCGGTTCCCCACCGTTCACCGTGACGGTCGACTTCGACCGGAACGTGTCCGCGTTCGGCGGCGGGTCCGTGACCGTCTACGTGTTCGTGGACACGGGCCCCGGGACCCCGACGGTCGGCACGGAGGTCGCTGCGTTCACCCACACGGCCACGTCGGGCTGGATCTCGAGCGGCGCAGTCTCGGTCCCGTCGAGCAAGGTCCCCGTCGCGGGAACGTACTACCTCAAGATCGCAGCGCGCACGTCGAACGGGGGCGCGGGCGGCCCGACGACGGTCCTCTTCGACAACTCGATCCTGAGCTGGACGAGCACGGGCGGGGACGCGAGCGAGTTCGAGCACTACTGGCGGATCTCGCAGCTCCCGAACCGGCCCGTCACGACGTACACGTTCAACCTCGAGGCGCGGCACAACGTGAACAGCGAGGGCGACAACTTCGCGATCGCCTATTCCCAGAACGTGGTCGGGAACGATCCGGCCACGGGCACGTACGCGACGATGGTGTGGGTCAACGCGACGTCGGACCAGACGTATTCGTTCATCCTGCCCTCGACGGTCGCGGGCCGGATCGTGTGGATCCGGGGCCTCGACATGGACCGGCGCGTCGGGAACACGAGCCTCGACACCCTCTTCATGGACCAGATGTACGTCCGCGCGGACACGCCCGCGGGGACGACGGGCGCAAGCCTGAACACGGGCGAGGCGGCCGGAGTGACGGTCAGTTCGATCGACGCCGACGACCAGAACGGGGACGGGTTCGCGGACCTCGCGGCGGGCACGTCGAGCGGGAAGATCTTCAAGTTCCTCGGCGGGTCGCCGGGCCTCCCCGCGACCCCGACGGCGACCCTCGTGACGGGCCTCGACTCCGTCGTGGGCGTGAAGTTCGGCGCGATCTCGGCCTCGCAGGCGGGGCTCGAGGTCGTCGTCGCGTACGGGAAGAGCGTCCGCGTCTACACGGCGTTCGGGTCGTCGGGCTCGCTCATCGGGCCGACCCTCTCCACGACGACGACGCCCGCCTCGGGGGAGGACATCGCCGCGTTCGGGGTCGGGGACGTGAACGGGGACGGGTTCGATGACGTCGTCGTGGGTACCGCGAGCACGGGCACCGTGAAGGGCGAGCTCCTCCTGTGGATCAACCGGGACAACGGGCTCGTCTGGAACAACCCGATCACCGCCCCGATCAAGGTCGACACGGTCGGCACGAGCATCCGGACCTTGGCCCTCGGGGACGCGTCGAAGGCCCAGTACCTGGGCCGCTAGGCGCGCAGAGCCGCAAGGACGCCGCGCGAACGCTCCACCTCAACGACCGCGAGGACCCGGCGCGCGCGCGCCGCGATCTCCCGGAGCCGACGGGCCATGTGGGCCTCGCGCTCCCGCTGGAGCCGCGTGAACCCCGCGGCCCGGTTCACTTCCGCGTCCCAGGCGAGGACGAAATCCCGCGGGGTCGGGGCCGTGAACTTCTTCCGCGCGAGCCGCACCTCGACCCGTCCCTGCAGGATGAGCTCCATCGCGCTCACGCAGCGGAGGTACGCGGTCGTGTACGCCTCCTCGTCCAGGTCGAGCGCCTCGAGCCGGATGCCGCGCGTCTCCGCGGCCTTGAGAGGGTCCGTGAAGCAAGGCGCGGGCTTGACGGGGACTTCCCAGGCGGACAGCCCGGCCACATAGATCTCCTCCTCGAAGTTCTCCGGGTCGGCGGGGCCTCCCGCGTACGTGCGGAGAGCTTGGAGCTCCTCGGGCGCGATGCTCATCGCGAGGACGTCCGGCGAGGTGGACTCGAGCGCGCGGACCGCCGCGGTGCCTTCGCTGGGGAGCCCGCGCACGGCCTCGAGGACGAGCACGCTCGCCCCGCCGAGGCGGACCTCCTGCATCAGCCCTTCCTCGCCGCGATCAGGTCCTCCACCGCGTCGAGGTCCTTCGCCTTGCGGACCTCCTCGCGCCCGATCACGGGGACGCCCTGGATCGTTGTGCGGATCGTTCGCCGCTCGACGAACAGGACCGCGTCCTTCTCGACGATCCGGCGGATGTTCGCGACGATCACGGCCTTGCGCTCGATAGGGGTGTCGCTGTCGCCCACGCCGGTCAGGAGGGTCGTCTTGTCGTGCTGGGTGAACGCCTCGAACGGGCTGCGGTGGGTCGGGAGGACGTCGTACCCGAGCCGCGCGAGCCGACGGAACAGGTCCCGCTCGAACGCCTCCAGGCCCGCGAAGGATGAGGCGATGACCCGCTCCATCGTCTGGGGGAACGTGAGGGGGTCGACGGGTAGGACGATCGATTGCCCGAGGAACTCCTCGAGGCGGAGGGCCACGTCGACCGTCGCGGACATCCCTTCGAGGTACATTTGGATCGTCCGGCGCGAGACCCCCGCGACCTCCGCGAGGGTCCCGAGGGAGATCTGCCGCTCCTCGCGCAAGGTCCGGAGCACGCCGGTGTCGAGGTTCACGTACAGCCCGCCCGGGGCCGAGAAGATGAACGGCGGGACCCCGTCCTCGAGGAGCTCGAGGAACGTCCGGTGCGACACGATCGGGACATCGAACCGCGTGTACAGGACCCCCTCCTCGAGGGGCCCCGTCCCGCTCCGTCCTCCGACGAGGAGGGGCGCGCCCTCAAGGGTCCGCGCGATCACCTTCAGCTCGGTCGCGTTCGCCTTGCTGAACGCGTCCACGTTCTGGAGGACCTTCACGAACAGGAGGGCGCGGTCGCGCCGTGCGACGAGGTCGAAGCACAAGCCGCGCTCCCCGTGCTTCGCGGACACGAAGAATCCGGTCTTCGCGAGGGCCTCCCGGATCTCATCGATGAGGCGCTCTCGGCTCATGCCATGAGTGATGAGGTTAGTACTTCTATATAAATAGCGCGGGCACGCTCCGCCTCCCCATCGGGTCCCCGCGGCCCCGGCGAACCCTTTATCGCGCGGGGCCCTTTCGCGAGCTCGGCATGCCGGGGGAGCTCCGCGGGGACCGGGTCGTCGTGGACGACGCGTCCGAGGCGAGCGCCCTCCACAACCGGGGCTCGTTCGGCGCGCCCCGCTCGGGGGGCGGGCTCGAACTGAGCCTGCTCGAGGCCGTGTACCTCGCGGAGGCGGGCCGACTCGAGGTGTGCCGCCGCGGCGAGGCCGTGCCGATGCGCGCCCTGTTCCGCGCGGCGGGGGCCGTCGTCGAGCAGTTCGAGATCCGGTACCTCGTGTACCGGGACCTGCGGCAGCGCGGGTACGTCGTCGAGGAGCGCGAGGGCCCGCTCGACTTCCAGGTGTACCCGCGCGGGGGCGCGCCGCGCAAGACGCCCGCGAAGTATTGGATCGCGGCGCGGAGCGAACGCGCCGTCTTCGACCTCGCGGAGATCCTGGCCCAAGCGAAGGAAGCGTCGTCCGTGCGGAAGAGCCTCCTCCTCGCCATCGTGGACGAGGAGAGCGACCTCACCTACTACGCGGTCCGGGAGGCCCAGCCGCGCGGGCAGCTCGGCAGCCCGCGGGTCGACGGGCCCGCGGTCGTGCACTTCCTCGGGGATCGCGCGATGGTCGTCGACGAGGGGCAGGCGCGGGCCCTCCACGACGCGGGCTTCTTCGGGAAGATCGTCGGACGGCGGCTCCAGCTGAGCCTCCTCGAGACCGCGTTCCTCCTCAAGGCGGGCCTCGTGGACGTGAGGAACGCGGACACGGACCGGCCGATCGGCCTGGCGCGCCTCGTCAAGGAGGCGAAGGCGGCCCAGCCCGACTTCGACATCCGGCTCCGAGCGTACGAGGACCTCACGGCCCGCGGGATCATCGCGAAGACGGGGTTCAAGTACGGCACCCATTTCCGCGCGTACGAGGGCGACCCGGAAGCGACCCACGCGAAGTACCTCGTCCACGCGCTGCCTCGCGGGCATCGAGGGATGTGGCCCGAGATCAGCCGGGCCGTCCGCCTCGCCCACGGGGTCAAGAAACTCATCCTGTTCGGGGAAGTGGGCGAGGACGTCCGGTACGTCCGACTCGAGCGCGTTCGGCCGTGACCGACGCGGCTCGAAGGGATCGACGCGCGGTTGTTAACCTCGTTCAAGGTTAACACTTCGATCGGGCCCGAGGGACCCACCTCGCCGCTCACCCGCGGGCGGCTCCCTCGTGGGCCGCGACCCAATGGGGCACGGCGGCCAGGTTCCGCAACGTCGCCGCGAGGAAGGATGGCATCGACTCGGGCCGGTGCGCCCCTGTCCGGTCCAGGAGGAGGGCACGGATCCCCGTGGAGGCCGCGGCCTCGAGGTAGTCGAGCCGGTCGTCCACGAGGACGCAGTCCGGCGCGGACGCGCGCAGGCTCGCGGGGATCGGCCGCCAGTACGCGGGCCGGCCCTTCGGCGCGTTCTGGGAGTGGCCCGTGAACAGCGAGCCGACGAGACCGAGCAGACCCGCCCCGCGAAGGGCCGCGTCCGCGGTCTCACCGCCTCCCGTCGCGACGTGGACCCCGTGGCCGGCGGACCGCAGCCGCTCGATCGCGGGCCGCGCGTCCGGGAACCGGGCGTCCACGGCCGCCATCGCCTCCCGCTCCAGGGACCGCGACAGACCGAGCGGGTCCGGCGGGCGCTCCGCGACCCCGACCCGATCGAGGATCTCGAGGAGGTTCCGCGCGTCCAGCTCGTCGACGATCTCGGCCCATCCGCGGGCGTCCCAGTTGGCGTCGCCCACCCGGTTCACGTACGCGATGAACGCATCGTCGTGCGCGCGCCTCCAGACCTCGGGCTCGCCCCCGAACCGGATCGCGAGGAGCCCCGCGAACTTCTCGCGGTACTCGCGGAACATGCGCTCGTGGTCGAGGAGGACCCCGTACAGGTCGAACAGGACGTGCACGGTCCGCGCGGAGCCGCGGGGCCTCCTTAAGGGTTGCGGCGACGCGGAGAAATAGGCCGGGCGGATTCCCGGCCCCATGGCGCGTCCCCGGCCCGCCACCTTCAGCATCGTCGCGTTCGATCCGAGGACGAAAGACCTGGGCGTCGCCGTGGAGTCGCGGTTCGTCGCGGTCGGGAGCGTCGTCCCGTTCGCGGTCGCGGGGGTCGGCGCCGTCGCGACCCAGTCGTTCGCGAACACGTCGTTCGGGCCCAAGGCGCTCCGCATGGCCCGGCGGGGCCTGGCCCCGAAGGACGTCCTCCGCGCCCTGACGGCCCGGGACAAGCAAGCCTCGGAACGGCAGGTGGGCCTCGTCGACGCGCGGGGCCGGGCGGCCGCGTACACGGGAAAGGCGTGCTTCGAGTGGGCCGGGCACGTCGTGGGAAGGCACTTCGCGGTCCAGGGGAACATCCTCGCGTCCGAGGACGTCGTGAAGGGGATGGCCCGGGCGTACGAGTCAACGGACGGAGACCTCCCCGTGCGGCTCCTGGCGGCCCTCGCGGCCGGGCAGCGGGCCGGCGGGGACCGCCGGGGGCAGCAGTCCGCCTCGCTCCTCGTCGTCCGGACGAGCGGCGGGTACGGCGGGTTCAACGACCGGTGGATCGACCTCCGGGTGGACGACCACCCCGCCCCGATCGAGGAGCTCGTGAGGATCTTCAACGTGTACGACGCGACCCTCCTGAGCCGCGAGAGCCCGTCCGACCTCCTGGACCTGACGCCCGCACGGGTGCGGGAGATCCAGGAATGCCTCGCGGCCCTGGGGTTTTACCGCGGCGCGGCGAACGGTGCGTTCGACGCGAAGACGAAGGCCGCGTTCGACGAGTGGGCCGGGATGAACAACTTCGAGAACAAGGTGCGGCCCGACGCGAAGGTGTGGGGGAGCGTGTTCCGGGTCCTCCGCGCCCAGGCGGACGCCTCGACGGGCTAGGGTCCGCGGGCCGAGCCGATCGGGACCGACGTCGGGCCCCGCCGAAGGGCACCGCGCCGGCACCCGGAGGGCTTGCCTCGGTCGATCCGTCACGGCGTCGACCGGACAAACACGACCCTGCCGTCAATCCACGTCGAGTCGATCCGCACGGAATCGATCCGGTCCGGGGCCGCGAACGGGTCGTCGTGCAGGACGACGAAGTCCGCGAGCCGACCGCCCGCCAGGGTCCCCTTCTCCCGCTCCTCGAACGAGGCGTACGCCCCGCCCGCCGTGTACGCGCGGACCGCCTCCTCGACGGTCACGCGCTGGTCCGGGAAGAATCCGTTCACGGCCCAGTGGATCCCTTCGAGGGGTCCATACGGCATGCCATCGGAGCCGAAGCACATCGGGATGCGGCCGCGCACGATCCGGCGGAACGGGGAGTTGTGGCGCGCCCGTTCGGGACCGAGCCGCGTCTCGTACGTCCCGCCGGGGCCGCTGCACCAGCCGACGAAGTTCGGCTGGCACGATGCGATGATCCCCGCCGCCTTCGTCCTCCGAAGCACGCCCGCGTCGGGCAGCTCGAAGTGCTCGATCCGGTGCCTCGCGTCCCGTCGGGGCGCGGCCTCCTGGATCGCCTCGAGCGTCTCGACGACGAGGCGGATCGCCGCATCGCCGATCGCGTGGGTCGCGGTCTGGAATCCCGCCCGGTGGGCCGTCTCGAGGAGGCCCCGGAGTTCGTCGGGCGAGTGGATGAGCATCCCGCGGTCCCCGGGCCGGCCCTCGTACGGCTCGGCGAGGGCCGCCGTGTACGCGCCCAGGGAGCCGTCCGAGAAGACCTTGACCGCGCCGAGCCGGAGCCACGGGTCCCCGAGGCCCGTCATGAGGGCGGCCCCCGCGAGGGACGCCAGGAGGCCGTGCCGCGGCATCGCGTACACGCGAAGCTTGAGCCGTCCCGCCCGCTGGGCCCGCTGGTACGCGCGCCACCCCTTTGCGTCCACGACGTCGTGGATCGACGTGATCCCGAGGCGGTGGGCGCGCGCAGCGATCCGGGCCAGGCCCGCCTCCACGGCCGTCTCGGGGGGTTCGATCGCGGGCCAGAACGCGTCCAGCGCGTCCTCTTTCAGGACGCCCGTCGGCCGACCGGCCGCGTCCACCTCAAGGCCGCGCAGGCCCTCGAACGAGCGGACCGCCTCGAGAGCCTTCGAGTTCAGAGAGGCCATGTGGCGGTCCCGGCGGAGCGCCACGACGGGTCGGTCCGCCGCGACGGCGTCCAGGTCCGCCCGCGTGAGGTAGCGCCGCTCGGGCCACGCCTGTTCGTCCCAGTCCTTCCCGACGATCCACGCGCCCGGGCGCGCGGACCCCGCGGCTTTCCGGAGCCGTGCGAGCGCGGCCGCGAGGTCGCGAGATCCCCACAGATCCGTCCATGCGAGCTCGCCCCCCGCGTCGGCCAGGTGGGCGTGGGCGTCGATGAACCCTGGCACGACGACCCGGCCGCGCAGGTCGATCCGTCGAGTCCGCCGGCCGGCCCAGCGTTCGGCCTGGGCATCCGTCCCCACGGCGACGATCCGTCCGCCGCGGACCGCGAGGGCCTTCGCCCACGGCCTCGTCGGGTCCGCGGTGAAGACGTTCCCTCCGACGAGGGCGAGGTCCGCGTCGCCCGCCATGGCGCCGCGATGCCCGGACGGCCCAAAGACCTACCGGATGTCCCGCAGGCCCGACAGCCGGTCGATCGCCTCGTGGAGGGTCTCGTCCTTCTTGGAGAATATGAACCGGACGAAACGTCGGCCGTCCTCGGGCCGCCCGTAGAAGCTGCTCCCCGGGACGACCGCGACCCGAAGCCGCTCGACGAGGTACATCGCGAACGCCCAGTCGTCCGGGAACGGGAAGGCGGACACGTCCGTCATCACGTAATACGCGCCCTGGGGCGGCTCGCACCGGAGCCCGACGGCCTGGAGGGCCCGGACGAACGCGTCGCGCTTTGCCGCGTACATGGACGCGAGGCCCTCGTAGTACGTCGGTGGGAGGGCCAGGGCCGCGACGGCCGCGACCTGGAGCGGGTGGGGCGCCCCGACGGTCAGGAAGTCGTGGGTCCGGCGCATCGCGTCCACGAGGGTCTTCGGCCCGAGGGCCCAGCCGACCCGCCAGCCCGTCGCGCTGTACGTCTTCGAGATCCCGTTGATCGTGATCGTGCGGTCCGGCATGTCCCCGAGGGTCGCGATCGACACGTGGCGCGTGCCGTCGTACGTGATGTGCTCGTAGATCTCGTCCGCCACGGCGATCGCGTCCCGGTCCACGCACAGATCCGCGACGAGCCGCAACTCGTCCCGGGAGAACACCTTGCCCGTCGGGTTGTTCGGGGTGTTCAGGATGACCGCCTTCGTCCGCGTGGTGAACGCGGCCTTGAGGGCCTCCTCGTCGAGGCGCCAGGAGGGCCACTCGAGCCGCACGTAGCGAGGCCGGGCCCCGCTCACGATCGCGTCGGGGCCGTAGTTCTCGTAGAACGGCTCGAGCACCACGACCTCGTCCCCCGGGTCCACGAGGCTCAGCATGGCGGCCATCATCGCCTCCGTGGAGCCGCACGTGACCACGACGTTCGCCTCGGGGTCCGCGTCGATCCCGTTGAACGCCTTCGCCTTCCGCGCGATCGCGTCCCGCAAGGCCGGCGCGCCCCACGTGATCGAGTACTGGTTGTGCCCCGCGTCGAGGGCGTCCTTCGCGGCCTCGAGCACCTCGGCCGGCGGGTCGAAGTCCGGGTATCCCTGGGCGAGGTTCACCGCGTCGTGGAGGGCCGCGATCCGCGTCATCTCCCGGATCACGGATTCCGGGAACCTCTGGACGCGCTTCGAGACCCGGCGGTCGCGGATCGCGAGGTCGGGCCGGGCGCGCTTCGCGGTCACGGGGTCCTCCGCGAGGCCGCGAACGGCCGTCCCGGGAAATAGATTCTGCGATTCGGTTAAGAGGGCGCGGTCCCCTTCCGCCGCGGGAGGCGACCGCCCGTGGCCGAGCGCTTCTGGGACTTCTGGCACGTCGACGTGTTCGCGGACGCCCCGTTGGCGGGGAACCCGCTCGCCGTGTTCCCGCGGGCCACGGGCCTCCACGATCCCGAGATGCAGGCCATCGCCCGGGAGTTGAACCTGTCCGAGACGACGTTCGTCCTGCCTCCCGCGAACCCGTCCGCGAGCTACCGCCTGCGGATCTTCACCCCGGCGAGCGAGATGCCGTTCGCGGGCCATCCGTCCATCGGGACCGCGTACGTCGCGGCCCTCGAGGGGCTCATCCCGAAGCCCGATGGCGCGTCCGTCGTGTACACGGAGCTCGAGATCGGCGTCCTGCCCCTCGAGCTGCTCGTCGAGGGCGGGTCCGTGCAGAAGATCGTCATGACCCAGGGGGAGCCGTCTCTCGGCCCGACCTTGACCGCCGTGGGACCCCTCGCGAAGGCGCTCCGGGTGAAGGCCGCGGACGTGGGGGCCCGGGGGCTCAAGCCGCAGGTCGCGTCCACGGGGATCCCGTCCCTCCAGGTGCCCATGCGGTCCCTCGAGGTCGTGAAGGGGCTCGACCCGGACCTGCGGGCCCTCGCGGAGGTCCTCCGCGCCCACGGGCCCCACACGGTCTGCTACGCGTTCGCCCTCGAGGCGGAGGCGGAGGGCGTGCACGTCCACGCGCGTTGCTTCGCCCCGACGGAAGGCATCCCGGAAGACCCCGCGACGGGGAGCGCGGCGGGCGCGTGCGGGGCGTACCTCGCGGCCCGTGGTCGGCTGCCCGGGCCCACGTTCGTGATCGAGCAGGGCGCCGAGATCCACCACGCGAGCCGGATCGAGGTGACCGTCGAGGCGGACGGGACGACCCCCAAGGTCGTCCGGGTCGGGGGCCGCGTGACCCCCGTCCTGCGGGGCAGCCTCCGGCTCCCGTAGGCGAGGGAGGGCGAGGGCCCGCAACGTTCAAGGCCTCCCTCGGGATACCTATACTTAGAGGTACGACGATGGAGGCGGGGTGCGGGGTCCGGATCCGCGAGTTCGGGAGCCGGCGGTACTTCTACTTCTGGCATTACGAGCAGGTCGAGGGCCGCTCCGTCCGCCGGGACGAGTACGTCGGGCCCGTCCGTTCGTCGAGGGCCCGGGAGGAGACCCTCCACCGGGTCGCGGCCCACTTCCGCCGGCTCGAGCAGGACCTCGCGCGACGCCGGGCGAGGATCGAGCGGATCGTCTCGCAGGCGTGATCGGTCCGAAACTTGGCGGCACGGCAGGCCGACGAACGTCCCGGCGGGAGAGCTCACAGCTCGACCTGGATGCCGAGCTTCTCCGTGAGTTCCTTGTACCGGTTCCGGATCGTGACCTCCGTCACGCCGGCCACGTCGGCCACCTCGCGCTGGGTCCTGCGTTCGTTGCACAGGATCGAGGCGATGTAGATCGCCGCGGCCGCGACCCCCGTCGGGCCCCGGCCCGACGTGAGCTCCTTGTCCTGCGCGTTCTTCAGGATCTCGACGGCCCGCGACTGGACCTCCCCGCTCAGCTTGAGCTCGCTGCAGAACCGAGACACGTAGTCCTGAGGCTTCGTCGGCATGAGCTTCAGCTTGAGCTCGCGGGTCATGAAGCGGTACGTGCGACCGATCTCCTTCCTCCCGACGCGGGACGAGTTCGCGATCTCGTCGAGGGTCCGGGGCACGTTGCACTGACGGCACGCCGCGTACAGGGACGCCGCGACGACCCCTTCGATGGAGCGCCCGCGGATCAGGTTCTTGTTCACGGCCTTCCGGTACACCATGGCGGCCGTCTCCCGCACGTTCCGGGGCAGGCCCATCCCGCTCGCCATCCGGTCCAGCTCGCTCAGGGCGAACGCGAGGTTCCGCTCCGTCGCGTTGCTTACGCGGATCCGGCGCTGCCACTTTCGCAGCCGGTACAGCTGGGCGCGGTTCCGCGTGGGGATCGACTTCCCGTACGAGTCCTTGTTCTTCCAGCCAATCGTCGTGGACAGGCCCTTGTCGTGGATCGTGTACGTCATGGGAGCGCCCGTCCGGGCCCGCTTCTCTCCCTGCTCCACGTCGAACGCGCGCCACTCGGGCCCCTGGTCGATCATCTGGTCGTTCAACACGAGACCGCATTCCTCGCAGATCAGCTCGCCGCGCTCGTAGTCGTACGTCAGGTGGCCCGAGTTGCACTCCGGGCACCTAGTGACTTCTTCGGCCTCTTCGATCTTCTTTGCTGGCATGGTCTCCCTCGACGACGAACAGGTCCGTCCCGACGAGGGACGGGGATGCGGGGGCCTTCGGGCGGACGGACGCGAACGGCTCGCGGACGGGTCCGAACACCTTCACAACGCTCCCGAGGACCCGGTTCCGCTTGTCGACCACGGACGACCCGCGCGGCGGCGCGAACTCCGACCGGACGAGGATCGACCCATCATAGGCCAGATTCTCGACCACGCCGAGCTTCTTCATGCCCCCACGTGACTGGGAAGCGGGGATACGATGGTCCATATATATGGATTCCGGAATTCTTTAGTATCTGGTTGGGTCGCCGCGACGCCCCGGACGGGCCGTCCAAGACGACCCGCGGCCCGCCCCGCCCAGGGCTCGATGGGACCGGGTGGGCCCGCCCAGAACCTTTAACGTCGCGCGCCGAATCCCGGCCCCGCGGCCATGCAGATCGTCCCGTTCGAGATGGAACGCTGGCAGTCCCGATGGGAGAACCGGGTCGAGTACAACCTGTCCGAGAGCGGCGTTCAGCCGATCCCCCTCCGGGAGCTGCTCCGGGACGAGGCCTCGATCGAACGGTTCCTCGACCACCCGCTCGCGTACTCGCAGGGGAACGGCACCCCCGAGCTGCGGTCCCTCGTCGCGGCCCTGTACCCCGGCGCGACGGCGGACCACGTCCTCGTGACGAACGGCTCGTCCGAGGCGAACTTGCTCGCGATGTGGCACCTCGTGGAGCGGGGGGACGAGGTCGTACTCATGCTCCCGAACTACATGGAGATCTGGGGGCTCACCCGGATGTTCGGCGGGACCGTGCGGCCCCTCCGCCTCCGCGAGGACCTCGGGTGGCAGTTCGACCCGGAGGAACTCAAGGCGGCCGTGTCCCGCAAGACTCGGGCCATCGCGGTGTGCAACCCGAACAACCCGACCGGCGCGATCATGGCCCCGGACCGGCGCCAGGCCCTCCTCGACGCGGCGGAGGACGCGGACTGCTGGCTCCTCTCCGACGAGGTGTACCTCGGGGCCGAGCGGGAGGGCCCTCGGACGGAGAGCCTGTGGGGCCGTCACGAGAAGACGCTCATCACGAACGGGCTGAGCAAGTCGTACGGACTTCCGGGCCTTCGGATCGGGTGGCTCGTTGGGCTCCCCGAGACGATCGAGACCCTCTGGTCCTACCACGACTACACGACCCTCACCCCGACGTACCTGGGCGACCGCCTGGCCCAGATCGCCCTCGAGCCGCGCCGCCGGCAGGAGATCTTCGCCCGGACCCGCGCGATCCTCGAGAGGAACTACGGGATCCTGCGGGGCTGGCTCGACGCGCACGGGGGCCTGTTCGCCCACGTCCCGCCCGCCGCGGGCGCGATCTGCTACCTCCGGTATGGCCTCTCGATCAACTCCTCGGATCTCGCGGAGCGCCTCCGGACGGAGAAGTCCGTCCTGATCGTCCCCGGGGACCATTTTGGGATGGACGGCTACATCCGGATCGGGATGGGGGACCCGAAGGCGTACCTCACCGCGGGGCTCGACCGGATCGACGAGTTGATCCGGGACCTCGTCGCGGCGCGGGTGAAGCCGTAGTGGAGATCCGCCTCCTGTTCGAGAGGGACATCCGCGCCCTCATCGGCCCGAAGGAGGCGATCCCCGCGGTCCGGGACGCGTTCGCGAGGCTCGCGCGCGGTCAGGCCGTCCTGCCCGGCACGATCGGGCTGGACCTCCCGGAGGACCGGGTCGAGGTCCACGTGAAGGGCGCGCATCTGCGCGGGTCGCCTGCGTTCACGATCAAGGTCGCAGGCGGCTCGTACGACAACCCGTCCCGGGGCCTTCCGGTCGGGCACGGACTCGTGATGGCGTTCGATGCGAAGACGTCGTTCCTACGCGCGATCCTGTTCGACAACGGGTACCTGACGGACCTGCGGACGGGCGCGGCCGGCGCGGTGGCCGCGGACCTCCTCGCCAGGCGGCGCGTCGAACGGGTCGGGATCGTCGGCGTGGGGGTCCAGGCGAGGGCCCAGCTCGAGGCTCTCCTCCAGGTCCGGACGCCGGACCGGGTCATCGCGTTCGGCCGGGACGCGAGGAAGGCGGCCGCCTACGCGGAGGAGATGGAGGCGCGTCACGGCGCGCGCGTGCTCCCCGCGAAGACGGCCGAACAGGCCGTCCGCGGCTCCGACATCGTCATCACGGCGACTCCGGCGCACGAGCCGATCGTGCGCGCGACCTGGGTCGGGCCCGGAGCCCACGTGACCGCGGTCGGCTCGGACGGCCCGGAGAAACAGGAGCTCGACGTCGGCGTGATCGGCAAGGCGGACAAGGTCGTCGCGGACCGCTGGGACCAGTGCGTCCGGCTCGGCGAGATTCATCACGCGGTCGAGGCCGGGGTGTTCGCGAGGGAGCGGCTCCACGCGGAACTCGGCGAGATCTGCGCGGGGCTCAAGCCGGGCCGGACCTCGGACGACGAGATCACGGTCGCGGACCTCACGGGGGTCGGCGTCCAGGACGCCGCCGTGGCCAACGTGGTCCTCGAGGCCGCGGCCCGGAGGGATCTGGGCCAGACCCTGGAGATCTGACGGGGATGGTCCGGCTCGTCCTCGTCGGCTTCGGCCACGTGGCCCGGGAGTTCGCGAGGCTCCTCCTCGAACGCCGGCGCGCGCTCGCGCGGGACTTCGGGCTCGAGGCGACCGTCGTCGGGATCGTGACGCGGCGCCATGGGAGCGTCCACGCGAACTCCGGGGTCGACCTGCGCCGGGCCCTGCGGGCCGCGGATGCGGGACGTTCCCTCGAGGGATGCGGCACGCGGATCCGGGAGCCCGCGCCCGAGTTCCTCGCCCGCACCCGCGCGGACGTCGTGTTCGAGCTCACGCCGCTCGTCATCGCACCGCGCCAGGCCGCGCTGGACCACGTCGTGGCGGCCCTCGGGAGCGGGAAACACGTGATCACCGCGAACAAGGGGCCCGTCGCGTACCACTACCGCAGGCTGCGCGCCCTCGCCCTCCGGCACGGGGTGGGCTTCCGGTACGAGGGCACCGTGATGGACGGGGCCCCCGTGTTCAGCCTGTTCCAGGAGGCGATGCGGGGCGCCCGGGTCGAGTCGTTCGAGGGGATCCTGAACAGCGTGAGCAACTTCGTCCTCGGGACGGTCGAGTCGGGCCGCGCGTACGCGGAGGGCGTGGACGCCGCGCGCGCGATGGGCTTCCTCGAGGCGGATCCCGCGATGGACCTCGACGGATGGGACGCGACCGTGAAGGCGTGCATCCTCGGGAACGTCCTGATGGGCGGCCGGCTCCGGCCCGAGGCCGTCCCGCGGCAGGGGATCGCGGGCCTCGAGCCGAGGCGGGTGCGTGCCGCGCTCGCGGCAGGCCGGCGGGTGAAGCAGGTCGCGCGGGGTTCGCTGGACGGCGGGCGCGTCCGCGTCGCCGTGTCCGTCGACGAGCTGCCGCGGGACGATCCCCTCGCGAACGTGGACGGCACGTCGAGCGCCCTCCTGGTCCGGACGGACATAATCGAGGAACTCCTCGTCGTCGAGCGCCACCCCGGCGTTCGCCAGACCGCGTTCGCGCTGTACTCGGACCTCCTCGCGATCCACGAGGGCCGCCTCGTCCCGTGAGGCCCCGGAGCCGGGTGGGACACCCTTATATCGCGCTCGCCGGATGGGCCCGCAATGCGCGTCGTCCTCGGCGGGACGTTCGACGTCCTGCACGACGGGCATGAGGCCCTCCTAGGGGCCGCCTTCACCCTCAAGCCGGAGAGGGTCGTGATCGGCCTCACGACGGACCGGTTCGCGCGGGCCACGCGCTCCCGCGTGAACCCGTATCCGGTCCGCCTCCGGAACCTGCGGCGGTTCCTCCGGCGGCACCGGTGGTCCCGGGCCGTCATCGAAGCGATCGACGATCCGTACGGTCCCGCGGACGACCTGCCGGACCTGGACGCGATCGTCGTGTCGCGCGAACGGGAGGGGGTCGCGGCGGCCCTCAACGAGGCCCGGAGGGAGAGGGGGCTCCGCCCCCTCGAGGTCCACGCGGTCCCGATGGTCCTCGCCCAGGACGGCCTGCCCGTCGCGTCCCGCCGGATCCGCTCGGGCCTGATCGACCGGCACGGCGTGCGCCTCATCCCGGTCCGGGTGAGGGTCGGGACGGACAACCCGGTCAAGGTGCGGGCCGTCCGGCTCGTCTTCGAGGGGCTCCGGATCCGCGCGGTCGTCCGGGCCGTCCACGTGAAGAGCCAGGTCCCCGAGCAGCCCCGCGGCCACGACGCGGTCCGCGGGGCCATCGTCCGCGCGGAGGCCGCCCTCACGGACGCGGACTTCGGGGTCGGGATCGAGGCGGGCCTCATCTGGAACGACGTCCTGCGGGACTTCTTCGACGTGCAATACTGCGGGGTCGTGGACCGGGCGGGTCGCATCACGATCGGCCACGGACCCGGGTTCGTGTACCCCCAGGCCGTGATCGACCGCGTGAAGGCGGGCCAGACGGTGGGGGCCGCGATGGCCGCGCTGAGCGGGGTGCGGAACATCGGATCGAAGCACGGGGCGATCGGCTTCCTCACGCGGCGGCGGCTCGACCGGGACCGGCTCACGGAGGCCGCCGTCCTGATGGCCATGGTGCCCCGGATCCGGCAGGACCTGTACGCGCGGTGACCCGGCCGCAGATGGACGTCCGGAAACCTTTTTCGTCCGGGCGGCGTTGGCTCGGCGAGAGGAGAGCCCGCATGCCCGCGCGGATCGTCGTGAACGGATACGGCACGATCGGGAAGCGCGTCGCGGACGCGGTCGCGCTCCAGGACGACATGACCCTCGCGGGCGTCGTGAAGCGCACGCCGGACTTCGAGGCCCGGATGGCCGTCCGGAAGGGTCATCCCCTGTTCGCCACGGACAAGGAGGCGCTCGCGAAGTTCCAGAAGGCGGGGATCAAGGCGAGAGGCACCCTCGCGGACGCGATGGACCAGGCGGACCTCGTCGTCGACTGCACCCCCGAGGCGAGCGGCTACAAGGCCGCGTACGAAAAGGCGGGGGTCAAGGCGATCTGGCAGGGCGGCGAGGAGCACGCCCTGACGAACCTCTCGTTCAACGCGGCCGCCAACTTCGCGGAGTGCCTCGGTGCGACGTTCGTCCGCGTGCCCTCATGCAACACGACGGGACTCATCCGGACCCTCCACCCCCTCGACGCTCACCTCGGGGTGAGGAAGGTCCTCGCGGTCATCGTACGCCGAGCCACGGATCCCGGGGACTCGAAGAAAGGGCCTCTCAACGCGATCGAGCCCGAGCTCGAGATGCCGAGCCACCACGGCCCCGACGTGCGGAGCGTCCTGCCGGCCCTCGACATCCACACGATCGCGGTCAAGGTGCCCACGACGATCATGCACCTCCACGCGGTCGCGGTGGACCTGAAGGGGCCCGCGGACGCGGCGGAGGTCCTCGACGTCTGGGCGAACGCCACCCGGGTCGCGTTTGTGGCCGGGTCCGACGGGGTCAAGTCGACCGCCCAGATCATGGAGTGGGCGCGGGACCTGTCCCGGAATCGCTCGGACCTGTACGAGATCGCCGTGTGGCGGGACGGCGTGCACGTGACGGACCGCACGCGCCTGTACTACTTCCAGGCCGTCCACCAGGAGTCGGATGTCGTGCCGGAGAACGTGGACGCGATCCGGGCCCTGCTGGAGCTCGAGAAGGACCCGCGGCGGAGCATCGAGAAGACGGACCGCAGCCTGGGCATCGGCCTGGCGAAGTAGGTCTTGGCCCGGCCCAAGCCGCTCCGCGCACGGGGCCCCGGCGACCGCCTATCGTTTCGCTTCAAGGCGACCGATGCGCTTCGTCGCCCGTTGAAGGACGCCCATGAGAGCGTGGAACTCCCACTTGCTCGGGACCGCGCGGCCCATGAGGCGTCGGAACATCACCTGGGTCCTCTCCCTCTTCTCCAACGGATAGTCGGTGACCTCCAAGAGGCTCTCAAACGCATCCAGCAACTTCCCCTTCTCGAAGGCGGACGCTTTCCGGGGCTTTCGCGACGGTTTGGACTTCGCCATGGTGCCATATATTTCGTAGAGGAGGATTGCGGCGGCGTGACCGATGTTGAGAATCGCGTAGTTCGGGTTCGCGGGAATCGTCACCAACAGGTCGCAGGCTTTCAGTTCGTCGTTGCGCAGGCCTAAGTCTTCTCGTCCGAAGACGAGGCCGACCTCCGTGTCCACCTGGGCGAGGCGCGCGGCCAGCTCTCGGGGCGTGATCGCGATTCGGAGGAACTTCTTGGCATTCGCGGTGTCGACGCCCGAGGTCCCCACCAACGGGTGAAGGCCCTCGATGGCGGACGCGAGCGACTCATGTTTCGCAGCTCCGCGGAGGACGTCCGAGCCATGCATCGCGCGCCTCCTCGCCTCCTCCCCGAGAGCACAGGGGCGGACGAGTCGAAGGTCCGTAACCTCGAAGTTTTTCATCACGCGCGCCACGGTGCCAACGTTGCCCTCATACCTGGGCTCGACGAGGATGACGTGAACCTTCGACATCACGCGGACATGGCACCGGAGAGGGTCTTCATGAAGTTGACGCACGGTGGCGCTCGTGGGGACCAACTCCTGACCTAGAAACGATCCTGACCGGATCGGGAGATTGAGGCCCCCCCCCGGTCCAGGAGAGCGAGGGCACGACAGGAGGAACGAACGCGGCCGACGGATCGTGGGACCTGCAATGCCTTGACGGATACCGACGGCACCGTGGGGACGGTGGTATTCGGGCCTCACCTGCTCTACAGGATTCTCGCCTGGGAGGACCATCCACAGCCGTTCCGGAAAAGCCTTAAATCCGCGGCGCGAGTATCTAGAGACGTGGCCCTTGCCGTCTACCTGGGGAAGAGGGCGTTGTTCCTCGGAATTACCCTGGTAGTGGCGACGTACATGGTTGTCGTCATCGCGAACCAGGGCGGGCTCATCGACAGAATCCTGATCGCGGAGATTCGAATCTCAACGGCGCAAGAGCTCGGTAACCAGCAGTGGTACCAGCGCCTTGACGCGTCGGAAAAGCAGCGCGTATACAACGAGACCGTCCAGCAACGGATCCACAATCGGGGGCTTGATCAACCTTTCCTGAGCAAGTCGTTCAGGCAGACGTGGGAAGCCCTCACGTTGGACTTCGGTCAGGCCCAGGGTACCTACGGGACCGGATCTTTCAAACTCACCACGATCATCATGGAACGGCTGCCGCGAACGGTCATCTTGTTTACCACAGCCACGGCGTTGTCGGCGGTCATTGGCGTGTGGCTGGGCCTCCGGATGGCTCGGCGTGCGCTGTCGGTCTTCGATCGGAGCCTGACCGTCCTGTCGATTACGACGCTCGTCATCCCCTCTTGGGTCTTGGGCATCTTCTTCATCCTCATGTTCTCGGTCGGGTTGCGCCTGTTCCCGACAGGCGGGATGGTCAGCGCGCCCGCCCCCAGGGAGCCTTTTGCGCTCCTCGGAGACCAGTTGTGGCATCTGTTGTTACCGCTGATTACGGTCACGTTCGCGAACTTCGGCGCCTGGTCCTACACGACCCGCAATCTCGTACTCCAGATCATGGCGGAGGACTTCGTCAACGCCGCGCGCAGTAAGGGGCTTCCTGAGAAGATTGTCCTCCGGCGCTACGTCCTGCGCGCCGCTTCACCTCCAATCATGACAGGAATCATCCTTGCTTTGGTCGCTTCCTGGACGGGGGCGATCATAACGGAAATCGTGTTCAACTGGCCCGGGCTCGGGCTCCTGTTCTTCGAGGCGGTCACGAACACGGATGCTCCTACAATCATCGCGCTGACCATAATCTTCGCGTACTTGTTCGTGGTTACAGTCCTTCTCCTCGATTTCGCGTACGGACTCCTGGATCCGCGAATCCGCGCGCTGGGCAGGTGATCGGACGCCCGGGCCCGTCCTGGGGATGCGCGCGGCCCTGGCCGAGGCAGTTCGAACTAAGGCCGGTTTGTTTGGAGTCGGCATGCTCTTCGTGGTGGTCGCGGCCGCGGCCCTGGTCCCTTTCGTCGCGCCCTATGACGTGGCGAGCGTATGGGGCGACGTCAGCCGTTGGACGGATCTCCCGCGCAATGCGCCCCCGGATTGGATTGATGCATTCTCAGAACAGAAATTCGCACGGACCATCATCGTCGACTGGAACGAATTCAAGGGCGGGGCTTCGAACACGACCGAGGACTTCAAGATCATCGTCACAAGGGCGCGATGGAAGTTCGAGTACGACACATTCCCGCCCGACATGAGAGTCTATTTCCGTGCGAATTGGAGCTCGTTCAAGCCTCTCATCACAATCACCTGGGAGCGCCCGGACGGGGAGAAGATTACGATGTTCTCCGGCTTCCCCACGCGACAGGCTCCCTTGATGGATACGTTCGATGTTCCTGCCGACACGGTCGAGGGGGCCCGGGCGGGCTTGGAGGGAAGGTTGCGTGAGTGGGCCGCGGGGTTCAACGCGACGGATGTCGCCGTCGTTCACCCTCACGTTACGCTGTATGCCGAGACGGGTCCGGACATGCTCAGCCCGGCTCGGGCGAGCGTCCTTCACGGTCCATACGCTTTGACCGTTGAGGCCCTTGCGTTCGATGCGAACGACACCTTGGAGGCCCGATTCGTTTCATACGGTGGGGTTTATGGACTTGCGGGAACCGATTCTCTCCGTCGTGACCTCCTCGTCGGCTTACTCTGGGGAGCGCCGGTCGCCCTCGCCTTCGGTGCGGTCGCTGCCGTTCTGACGGTGATGGCCCAGGTCATTCTGGGCGCGCTCGGCGCTTACTACGGCGGCCGATTCGACGAGGTCATCCAACGGGCAACCGATTTCGTGATTATCATTCCCGTTCTCCCGATATTGATCCTCATAGGTTTCCTCTACCGACCCGATTTGGTCAGGATTCTGTTGATTATCGTGGCCTTCAATGTCGTGGGGGGCACCACGAAAGTCATCCGGAGCATTGCCTTGCAGGTCAAAGAGGAGTCGTACATCGAAGCGGCTCGGGCGTATGGGGCGAGCCGGGCGCGAATTCTATTCCGGTACATCATTCCACGGACCATGCCGTACACCTTCGCACTCATGTCCCTCTCCGTTCCGGCTTTCATTTTCCTGGAGGCCTCTCTGAGTTTTCTCGGCGTCGGGGATCCCGTGCTCCCGACATGGGGCTCGATCATGGGCGATGCATCGAGGGGAGGCGCGATTTACAACGGCCTGTGGTGGTGGGTCGCCCTTCCCGCGAGCGGGATTGTGTTCATCACCGTGGCCTTCGCGTTTCTCGGCTACGCGTTCGACAAGGTGCTCAACCCGAGGTTGAGAGAAGAGTGAAGGGGAGTGGCTGGCATGCCCACGCTCCAGGTCAAGGACCTGCATCTGTACTATCGAACCTCGCGCGGTCCTGTGAAAGCAGTTGACGGCGTTTCGTTCGATTTGGGAGAGAAGAAGACTCTCGCGTTCGTCGGGGAGAGCGGCTGCGGCAAGACCTCGACGGCGAATGCAATCATGCGCGCTCTGCCGAAGAACGTGCATCGCTACACGGGCGAGGTGTACCTGGACGGCAAAAATCTCATGGACCTTTCGAACGAGGAGTTCCGAAAGGATGTGCGGTGGAGAGGCGTATCGATGGTCTTCCAGGGCGCGATGAACTCCTTGAGCCCGGTCCTGAAAGTCGGCTTTCAGGTCGCCGAGCCGCTCTTAGTCCACCTCGATGCAGAGCGAGAGGAGGCTTGGGAGCAGGCCGTGGAGGCGCTGAAAGGAGTGAGGCTCCCCGAATATGTCGCGAACCGGTATCCTCACGAACTGAGCGGCGGCATGAAACAACGCGTCGTCATCGCGATGGCCCTCATCCTCAAGCCGAAGGTTGTCATCTTGGACGAGCCCACGTCCGCGCTCGACGTGATGACCCAGGCGAACATCATCAACCTGCTCAAGCGGCTGCAGAGCGAGGAAGGGTTGTCCTACATCTTCATCACGCACGACCTCGCGCTCGCAAGCGAACTCGCGGACTATGTTGGCATCATGTACGCGGGGAAGCTCGTGGAATTGGGGACCTCTGAAGAAATCTATCGGGATGCAAAGCATCCGTACACTCAGTTGCTCCTGAAGAGCGTCCCGCTCTTGCGCGGCGAACAAACCCCCGCCTCGATCCCCGGAGACCCCCCGGACCTCATCAATCCCCCCATGGGGTGTCGGTTCCGTCCCCGGTGCCCCTTCGCGTTCGACCGATGCGCCCAGGAGCCACCGCTCGCCTGGGGGAACCGACTCGCCGCCTGTTGGTTGCTGGGCCAGGAGGCGGCTGCCTCGTGATGGAGCAGCAGGAGAGTGGCCCCATCCGGGCGACCGAAACGATCCTCCGGCTCGAAGGCCTCCGGGTGTGGTTCCCGATTGGCCGCTCCTGGTTCAGAGACGAAGCACACGTCGGGGCGGTCGACGGCGTCACGCTGGACCTGAACAAGGGTGAGACTGTCGCCCTAGTGGGCGAGAGCGGTTGCGGGAAGACCACGTTGGGACGGGCGATCTTGCTCTTGATCCAGCCCACCGCGGGCCGAATCGTCTACGAAGGGCGCGACGTCACTCACCTTCGCGAAAAGGATCTGGGGTGGCTTCGCAGGAAGGCGCAGATGGTCCAGCAGGACCCCTACTCAAGCCTGAACCCCGCATTCACCATCTTCCGGTCTCTCGAGGAGCCCTTGGCGATTCACGGAATCGCCGATTCCACGAGTCGAGTGGAACTAGTCCACAAAGCTCTCGAAGAAGTCCGCCTCACGCCTCCCGAGCAATTCGCGCGGAAGTTCCCTCATATGCTCAGCGGCGGGCAGCGGCAGAGGGTGGCGGTTGCGCGTGCGATGATTCTCAATCCCGAGTTAATCGTTGCGGACGAACCCGTTTCAATGCTCGATGCATCCGTTCGAATATCGATCCTGAACCTACTTCGAGACATCCAACGGAAGCATGGCATCGCGTTCGTCTACATCACACACGACCTCGCGACAGCGAAGTACTTCTCCGAGCGGATTGCCATCATGTACGCGGGGAAGGTCGCGGAGGTCGCGCCCGTTGAGAGCCTGATGAAGGAGCCCCTCCATCCGTACACCCGGGCCCTGATGGACGCGCTTCCCGACCCAGATCCGAGCAACCGGTTTCGGGAACGGTCCGCGGTGCCTGGGGAGCCGCCGAGCCTCGTGGAACCGCCACCTGGATGCAGGTTCCACCCGAGGTGTCCCATCGCCAAGGCCGGTTGGTGCGATGTCGAGGAGCCCGAGCTGAGGGAACTTCGCCCGAACCACTTCGTTGCCTGCCATCTCGCGGCTTGAACGGGATTGGTTCAACTCCTGACCCAAAAGCCTTAATATTCGTGGGATTGTTCCGGCCCCGGCCACGTCACACTTTGCCGTGGAGCGGGACAACAGGGGCTGGAGGATTGACATGATGTCTGGAAGAAGGATTTGTGCGCTGGCCTTGACGATCGTGATGGTCTTGGGCGCCTTGGTGGTCAGCTCGACGACCGTTTCGGCTCGCACGACGAATGAGCCGAGACAGGCGCCGATCGGGCCATGGATCGATGAGATCGTGTGGTCCGAGCAACTGGATCGTTCGTTGGGCCTGACCGAGATCATCGCAGGGGACAGGGACACAATTATCTTCGACATCACGGCGCTCGCTGACAAGCAACGCGCGCTGGCGTCGGATCAGGTCTATACCCACGACGCCGCAGGTCTTTTCGATCAACTGCAGTGGAACCCGTGCGAACAAGATCCCACCTTCCCGCGAAATCCGTTCGCCATCCGCGCTGTCCGGGAGGGGATGCAGTACATGATCGACCGGGACTTCATCGTCCGGGATATCTGGGGCGGATTTGCGGTTCCGTTCCGGACGATGTTCCATCCGCGGTCGCCAGACTATTCCCGATACATCGTGGACTTCGCGCAGTTTGAGAACGCGTACGCCTTCGACCCGAACCAGGGGCGCGCTCAGATCGATCAAGCGCTGTTCGCAGCCGGATGGACCAAACCCGCCGGCGGCCAGTGGCACGACCCCGAGGGGAGACTCGTCACGATCACGGGGTTGGTGCGGACCCAGGACGAGAGGCTCCAGATGGGCCGATACTACGGGACCGTGCTGGAGGGTCTGGGGTTCGACGTCTTCCTGAATGAGGGCCCGGCGACCGCCGGGATTGCGTACGGCGGACCTTGCGATCAGAACATCTGGCACTTCTATACTGCTGGCTGGATTCAGACCGCCTTCACCGCCTGGGACGACAGCCAGCTTTGGTTCTATGCGGGGGCGGGCTGTGAGCTGTTCGGGCCGTTCTGCGGGCCCGGATTCTATCGGGCTCCGCCCGAGCTGGAAGATATCGCGGACAAGCTGGTCTTCGGCGGATACAGCAGCTTAGACGAGAGACGGGACCTGATCGTGCGAGGAACCGAACTCGCCATGCGCGAGTCCCTCGCGTTCTTCATCGAAGCCCGGCGCAGCCTCTACGTGTTCAACAACAGGATGACGGACACGATTTTCGACCTGTTCGGAGGCAACGCGAACGACTTCGCATTCAAGGCCGCGAAGGTTCCCGACGACACGGATGGCGTGGCGAGGGCTCGAATCCTGAACCTAGTCATGTTCGTGGACGGATGGAACCCATGGCAGGCCGCTCCCGGCTGGCTCTACGACTCGGTCCAGAGGAACATGATCCTGGATCCCGGCGTGACCAGGCATCCACACACGGGGAAGGTCATTCCGATGCGTCAGTCGTTCAGCGTGGAGACGAACGGCCCGGACCCCGGCCGCGCGCTCGATGTGCCGGCAACCGCGATGCTCTTCAACACGACAACCAATGCGTGGGAGCCGGTCGGGCTGGGCGTGACCGCGCTGAGTAAGATCACGTTCGACATGACGTGGGGCCAGTGGCACCACGGGGTCGACGTGAACATGGCTGACCTGCTCGTGGGGATCTCGATCATGGAACGCCAGGTCGACGGCGACATCAGCCGGGTCCCCGGCCTTGCCAATGCGGCGGACGACTTCGAGAGACAGGTTCATGACCAGACCCTGACGAGCGGGAACCTGAAGGGAATCGAGGTCATCGACTCGGACACGTTTGTGCAGTACTTCAACTACTGGCACCCGGACGAGGCCGAGATCGCTGGATATGCATCCCACTGGCCCGCAGTCTCGTGGGAAGCCGCCTCGGTAGCTGTTCAGACGTTGCTCGATCAGGAAACCGCCAACAACGAGGAGGACGCCGAATCCACGGCCCGGCCGTGGCTCGACCTCACGAAGGGCGACAGCCTGGCGTTCCTGGAGGGCGACCTCGGCACGCTGAGCACCGCGAACTTTATTCCAACGGGCTTTGCGACGCTCGTCGGCCCGGGGCAGATCACGGTGGCCGACGCCACCGCACGCTGGAGTGCCTTGAACACCTGGTACACCGACCAAGGGCATGTTTGGCCGGGACACGGACCGTTCTACCTGGACGTGGTCGACCTGCCAAACCGGCAGACGATCATGAAGGCGTTCAGGACCGGGTACCCGTGGGAGGCCGACCAGTGGAGCTTCCTGACGACGTTCAAGGAGCCGATCGTGAGCTTCGGCCAGGTGCCTCCGTTCGTCAACGCAGGGACCCCGGCGACCTTTGACTTCACCGTGCAGTCTGTGGGCCAGCCGACGGACAACTTTACGTCGCAATGGTTCGTGCGGGATGTCACGTCGGGCGAGTTCGAGCTCGGGGGCACGCCGGTCCGAACCGGGGCCGGAGCGTATCGGGTCGCGTTGACCGGAGGCGAGACAGGACTGCTGTCGGCCGGAAGCTTCGAGGTGATTACGGTCGTCTCGGCTTTCGAATACGGTATCCCGACCATCACTCGGACGCCGTTCCTGGTCACGCCGCTGGCGACGTGGATCGACGCGCTCTTGGACGCGCAGGCGGACCTCCTGCAGGGCCAGCTGGACGATGTCTCAGCGGAATTGACGGATGCTCGCACGCAGCTTGATTCACTGGCGGCGTCGAACGCAGGCCTCGTGGGCCTCGTGACGGCCCTCGTCGTCCTGACGGTCGTGGCGGTAGTCGTGGCTGTAGTGAGCGTGGTGTTGGTCCTCCGGCGTGGCCGGGGTCCGCCATCACTGCCGGCCGAGGGCGGCGAGGGGGCCCTCTGAAGGAGCCCGATCGCTCGCGCACTGGGCGCGGACGACCGCGCCCAACTCTTCCTTTTGGTTTCCTCCGAGCGAGGGCGATGGCCGTACTACTGCCCGTGATAGCACCGTCAAGGAAGCATTACCACAAATCGTTTCGGCCCATGAACCGCTCCTACCGAGCAAGGGGGGCCCGGTAGGCTTATCGGATGACGCGCAGATAGGGACCTCAGAGAGGGCAAGTGCGGACGTCCGAACCGGTGCGGCGCGCTGCGATCGTGCTAGCCGCAGTCACATCCCTGCTCGCTCCCACGTCGCTCGTTGCCGCATCCGAGCAGACCTACCTGGACGCCCTGACCGTCCAACTCGAGATTGCGGGTCAGCACTTTGCCGAAGCGGCCGCTGCCATACGTGAATGCAACGAGGAATTCTTCCAGTGCTTCAGCGAGCCAGAGCAGTTTGCGCAGCGGATCGATCTGGCCGCGCTGGGGCTCTCTAGGGTCCGCGACAATCTCAGCGGGATCGCCGTCCCGGAGAGCTACACATCGATTCACGCCCAGCTTTCCAGAGGGTTCGGCCAGGTCGTCGACGGACTGTCCCTCTATGCGGCGGGGCTTCGAGAGTCGGATCCGGACCGCCTCGGCGAAGCGGCCGACCTGGTGGAGATCGGCAAGGGGAACATCGATACCGCCACCACCCGGATCCGAACTCGCAGCCAAGCTGACTTCGACTTCTCCCTCATCGCACTCATCGCCGTGGTCGTGATGACGTGTTCGGTGGGTATCCTGATATTCACTTTGGTTCGGCAGCTGCGGCGGGATCGCACGGATGGGATGAAGAAGTCCGCTACGTGCCCCGTGTGCGGGGAGACGCTTGACCAGTGGTGGACGTTCCGGGTCTCCCAGGTTCGGGAGTGGCGCACGGATCATCTCGGCATGCACGCCCGGGATCCGGGAGCCGTAGCCCACTCGCGGAAGGAGGCGCGCTAGGAGAACGTGCGAGGCGGTCGACGCCGACGTCGGAGGGAGTACAGGGCGACTCCGAACGCAGACAGGATGACTGCGATCGCGGCGATTGTTGCCGCAAAAGCGTAGGCTATCCGATTCGTGACGCGGTCATCCCCGGTGATGGAAGGGGGTGGCTCAATGGTTCGAAACCCTTCGACGGCATTCTGCACGGCCGCCCACTTCTCGTCGACCTCCTCTGCCGCCATCGAGCCGATGATGACCCAGAGCCGACCAACTCCCGAACTCCAGACCGCGGTCACCGAACGGAAGACGACGAGACCTTCGGCTAGCGTCTCTACGTATGCGAGCTGGGCTGCCACTGCGCTCGGCAAGGGCTCAATTCTCGCGGGGCGGCTTACGACAGTGACCTGTGAACCTGAGGAAAGCCGCAAGAGCGCTTCCTCTAGAATTGATAGCAGGACGTCCTGGTCCATCGTTGCACCGGTGGGACGCGACAGGACGGCGATCGTTGCCCGCAGAGGGACGGTCGCAGGCTCCGAGGCGAGGACATCTGCTCGGAGTCCTCCCTCCAGCTCTCGATCCACTTCAATCTGCCAATCCGCCGGGAAGCGCGTGGTGAAGCTGGCGAGTTTGTGCAGAAACGGAAGGTACGTTTCGTCGGGGTTCGTTGGTGGGAACCAATTGATCCACGCCACTCCGAGGCCCCTGTTGCCCGCCTCGTCGATGGCCGTGGCCTCCACGTCGTTCCGTCCCGGCCACAAAAGGACAGGCACAAGAAATCGTCCCTCGTTCACCACGGCACCGAAGCCGTTCACATCGATTCCCTTGAGGTGATCCTCAACGACGCTCCCGTTCACCGTGAACACGCGGACATCCGCGGCGACCGGCAGCGGATCGAGGGACACCAAGGGAGGCGTCACGTCGATGCCAAACGACCACTCCGCGGAAAGCGCGTTGGTCGTCGCATCCCGCAGGTGGAGGTCGACCTCGTGTCGGCCTTCCACGAGCGGGCCCTCGGGCGCGCCCCATACGGTCCGATTCGTGCCTTCCCAGTCGAGGACCAGGCGCATCCCGTCCACCGAGAGGACGGAGACGCCCAAGTCCGGGGAGAACGATGCGTTCAGGACCTTCACCAAGACGACCAGGCGGGGATCGTTCGACCAGGATGAGGGGGACGGGAATACCGCGAGTTCGTTGGAAATCGGGACCACGTCGTAGGAGACCACTTCCAATGCACCCGCCTCCGCTATTTCCAGCGGGGGGAGGCTCGTCGGTCCCATGATCGCCGCAAGGACGAGCAGCAAGCAGGAGAACCTGGGACCCATTTCGTGATCGAAAGTATAGGTGTTGCTCGCGTACATAAGGAGTTGCCGCAGAGCCGCGAGCTTCCTAGCCAACCTTTGACTAGGATGAACAGGACCCGTTCGGAACGAGGAGTGAAAACCTCTAGAGGAGGCACGTTCTTGTCTGTGACGTCTACGGAGGCCTTCGCACGATGTGGTCGAGTCGCGGAAACGGTGGACTTGACAGGCGGGCCCTCAGCACCATGCGCCTCTCCGCCTTGTTCATGGTCCTCCAGGCGGTCCTTCTCACCACCCACGTCGCGGCCTCGGCTGGAGCGCCTTCTCTTATCGCGACCGATGCGGGGCACGCCTGGTCCACCGAAATCGTCGATCAGGGGGTCTTCGTCTCGGGCTCGACCGCGATCGCAATCGATTCGCGCGACCAGCCTCACATCGCGTTCGTCGACAGTGACACGGGCCGCGTCACGTATGCGCGCCGAACCGGCGAGGGATGGGGGATCGAGACACCGCTCGGCGTCGAAGCGGCGGACGGAATGGTCAGCATGAGGTTGGGTCCGGACGATTCCGTCCATCTCTCCTATGTCGATCGAGCGGACGGGTTCGTGAACTATGCGCGGGGGAACGATTCGGGTTGGAGCGTCAGCGCCGTCGAGAGGTCGCACGTGGAAGGATACACGAGTCTGGCCATCGACCCCGGTGGGTTGCCCCAAGTCGCCTTCGTTGGGGGTAACGGGGTCCTTCGACACGCCCGGTGGAACGGCACGGCTTGGACAACGGAAACCGTCGATCGGGATGTGGTGACGGCGAGGTATCCGAGCTTGGCCGTCGACTCTTCCGGCGTCCCGAGCGTCGCCTACTACGCGAACGGGATGCTGAGGCATGCCCGTTGGAACGGGTTTCGATGGTCGGTGGAGACGGTCGATGTCGAGGCATCGGCCCAGTTTGTGACGCTCGTCCTTGACGCCGCGAACCTGCCCCTGATCGCGTACCGGGACTCCGCCCAGCAAGAGCTTCGGTTCGCGTCGTGGGACGGCCTTGCCTGGGACACCGAGGTCATCGACACCGTCGGCGACGTCGGCTGGGACGCGCGGCTTGCACTCGACCGCGAAGGGACCCCTCACGTGTCCTATTACGACGTGTCGCTCGGTAGGTTGAAGCACGCAGCCAGGTCAGGCGGGTCGTGGCAGACACAGGTCGTTGATGTGGCCTACCTTGCCGGGTGGTACTCGGACCTGGCGCTGGACCGTTCCAGCCGACCCCACATTTCATATTTCAGCTGGCCCGACCGAGTGGTCAAACACGCGGTAGGTGACTTTGGTCTGGGGATCCGGACGTGGCCGGCGACAGGGGTCACGCACGAGGCGGCCACGCTCACTGGGGAGATGACCTCCCTGGGGAACGCAACCGAGGCCGAGGTCTTCTTCGAATGGCGGCCGTCGGGCGGCAATTGGAGCCGGACGAGCCGTGAGACGCTCATCATGCCGGGTTTCGTGAGCCTGCGGATCGACGGACTTGCGGCGGAAACTCGGTACGAGTTCCGTGCCGCTGCCTTCGCCTCGGAAGCCTCGTGGTACGGCGACCCGGTCGTCTTCGTGACGCCCAAAGTGCCTCCACCGACGTCGATCCACCCGGGCATCGTAGTGGGCGCGTTCGTCGCTGCTGGTGTGGGCGTCGCTTTGCTCGTGCACCTCCGGACGAAGCGGAAGAACCACCCGGAGCGGATTCGAACCGCGCCGGGGAAGAAAGAGTCTAGACCGTAGCCGTGAGCACACGTCGAAACCGGTTTGCTTAAGAGGGGCTGACCAATCACCGTCCCTCGTGCTCCAAATCGTCAATCTGGTCAAGCGGTTTGGGCGCGGCGAAGGTCTGCCTGCCCTTCGGGGAATCTCGTTTCGTGTTGAGGCGGGTGAGATCTTTGGGGTGCTTGGTGCCGATGGAGCGGGAAAGACCACCTTGCTCCGGATCTTGACCGGTCTGCTCCTGCCAACTTCGGGCCAGGCGACAGTTGCGGGCGTCGACGTGGCCATTCATCGAAATCGGCTCGGGGAAATCATCGGCTACATGCCCCAGACGCCGCCGATGCCGCACGACATGACGCTGGGTGGCTACCTCGAATTCTGGGCTCGGGTTGCGGGAATGCCGCGGGGCACCCGCCGGGAGACGATCGACCGGTGGGTGGGGTTCTTCGGGCTGGGGGAGCACGTTTCGATGAGGGTTCCGGATTGCATCACGTATGTGCAACGTCAGATGTACCTCGCCGTCTCATTGCTCTCCGATCCTCCGGTCCTCCTCCTCGATGAACCCATGAGCGGTCTCAGCATCCTGGAGTGGGATCACCTCAGCGTAAAGTTGCGTACGTTGACCGAAGGGGGAAGGACGATTCTCCTGACTTCACCGAAGCTTGCCACGCTCCGGCGGGTTTGCAGCCGCATTGTCACCCTAGCGGACGGACGGGCCACGTCCGCATACGAGACCCCGGTGCTCTTGAAGGCGTTGGGTGAGGCCCGCCATGCACGGGTGTTCATCGAAGCGGACGGCCCTCGGCCCAGCGTCGTCGCCGCATTGAGGGAGGTCCCTGGGATTCTCGAGATCGGAGGATCCGAATCGGCCCTCACCCTCACCGCCTTCATAGACCCTGCCACATTTGACGCGGAGAAGGCCCGGCAAGTTTTGCACGAGGCAGGCATCGGAATCCGGTCCATCCGGGAGCCGGAGATCATCCTCGGGGACGTCGTTCGAACCCTCGTTCGGGGGGAGTCGAGCTGACGGCCCCCCGCGAGATCGCAAAGATCATCCGGATCCCTCGCTCGATGATCACCCTCGCGTTCGCCTACTTTCGATCGACGGTCACGAGCGTTCGTTTCCTCATCGTTTCCATCGTCGTTGGCCTGATCGCTGCCCTGTCATCCTGGAGGCTCGTCGCGTTTGGATTCGGTGGCTCACCGGGTTCGTCCTCGGTCTGGACACTCAGTGCGGACGGGGCTCTCGTCGCTCTTGCCGCGGGGTTTGTTCCTTTGTTGCTGCCGATTCTGCCCACCGCGGCCGCTTACTACGCGGCCAAGAGGGACGCCGAGACCGCGTTCTTGGAGAGCGCGCTGACGCAACCGGTTCCCCGTTGGAGCCTCGGCCTAGGGAGGTTCGCGGGCCTCGCCCTCGCGATCGCCCTCGTGCATGTTGTCGCCACGACCGTGAGCGTCTTGGTCATCTACGTCGGGGCCGCCGGCACGCCCCTCACGATCGGCCTCGTGACGGCTTTCGTCGCCGTCGCCGTGCTCATCGGCACGGTTTACCTCGCCCTCGCCGTTTGGTTGGCGGTGTTCCTAAGGCCGAGACATCTCTCGTTGCTCTCCGTGCCCTTGTGGGTTGGCATGAACGCAATCGAGCCGACGGCGCTGCTGATGACCGTGCAGGCCCTGCTCATCGTCCCCGAGCAGTTGTTGACCTTTGGGACCACCTGGGTCGACTTCCTCTCCGTTACGGGCCTGTACCTGGGCGCCCTGGCGCCTGCCGTACCTGAACAGCTCGCATTCGTCACGGGACGAGACACCGTCGCCTATGCCGGCATCCCCTACGGAGCCGGCGTGTGGCTCGTCCTCCTGCTATTCCTCCATCTCCTGTTCCTCAGCCTCTTCCCCCTCGGGAAGCGGTGATGGATGGCCACGGTGGATCCCCGACGAGACCTCCGCGGCAGGATCCGTGCCTTCCTGCCCTTTGCCAGGGGGAAACACCGCGTCTTTCCGCCGGAGCTCCTCTTCGAGCCTCCGGAGACCCCCGCGAAACAGGCGCACAAGGAGGAGGGACATACCCAAGATGAACAGCGCAGCCGCGGGCAAAGCGACAAGACCATACGGAAGCGTCTCCACGAACAGGTCGACGACCACGGAATACGACTCCGTACTCTCGTTCCGGGCGTTCTGAAAGACGAGCAGGACGATGGCCTCCCTTACAACCGCCTCCGACTGATCGCAGTTGAGCGACTGACCGGGATCCGGGAGAGATCCGGAGGAGAGGTAGCGTTCGGCGAGAGCCCCGTTCAGCACGAAGAGGCGGAGCGCGCAGGAGGGTCTCGTCTCGAAAGCGACCCTGGCGATTCCGTACCCGCTTCGATTCAGGCCGTCCGAGATGATTGCGCCGGGATCCAGCTGGCCATTAAACCGCAAGGTGTCGACGCCGTGAATCTCCGGCGTCACGGACAGGAGGAAGAGGACGACCCCTGCGGCGACCAAGGCCGGCGGGAGCAGGGGTGCGAAGCGACGGGCTGGCCACCTCGGGAACCGACTCGTCGCGCGAACGGGGGCCCCCGCCATGTCCTTGTTAACGATGGGTCGCGTAGATGAACGTTATCCCGCTGTTCGGCCAACTCGAGGTGTCGTCCGAACCGAGGCGGATCGGCAACAACAGGGTAATATCCGATCCTCGGATGGACGGCCTATGAGGCTCGTCCTCAAGATTGCGTACGACGGCACGGAATTCCATGGAGTGGCCCGGCAGCCTGGCCTCCGGACCGTGGAGGGCGAGGTGATCAAGGCGCTCTCTAGCGCCCGAGCGATCCGGGATGTCCGTTCGTCGCGGTTCCAGAGCGCCAGCCGGACCGACCGGGGTGTCAGCGCGCTCGGCAATGTCGTCGCCTTCACGAGCCTCCTCGCCCCGGCGGCTTGCGTCCGTTCCCTCAATGCGAAAGCGCGCGGCGTGTGGGCGTGGGCTTCCGCTCGGGTCCCGGACGACTTCAGTGCCCGTGGGGCTCGGGATCGATGGTATCGATACCTCCTTCCCCGAGGTCGCAACGTCGCTCGTCTGAACACCGCTCTTCGAGTCTACGAAGGCGAACATGATTTCCGCAACTTCACCCGCGACCGCACCCGGACACTCGCGACGATTGGCGAGGCGTCCGCGCGCATCGAAGGGCCCTTCGTGGCCCTCGACTTCCACGCCCCAAGCTTTCGTTGGAACCTTGTCCGTCGGCTCGTCGCTGCCGCCCTGCGGGTGGAAACGGGCCTGATTTCCCTCGAGTTGCTTCAGAAAGCCCTCGACGCCCGGATTCGAATCGACCTCGGCCTCGCGCCTCCGGAGCCTCTCGTCCTCATGGATGTCGCCTACGGGTTTGACGTTCCCGCCGTCCCGGACAGGACGACAGAGTCCCGCGTGCTTCGACTCGTGGAGAGTCGGACGCGTGAGATGTGGTTCCTCCAGGCCCTGCGAGAACGGCTTGATGGCCGGTCATTGCAAGGCCCGCCGATTTCGAAACGCGCACGCCGGTGAACGTTTAATATAGGGCGCCTAGGTTGCTGCGACGTGCGCGTCGCGCTCACCGGAACTCCCGGCACCGGGAAGACGTCGGTCGCGGAGATTCTCGCCCGCCGAGGATACTATGTCGTCCACGTCAGCCGCCTCGCGGAAGAGCGCGGACTGATCGTCGGATTCGACGCGACGCGAAACGCCCGCGAGGTCGACGTCGGCTCCCTCGATCGGGCAGTCCAAGTGCCGGCTAAACTCGGCTTCCTCGTGGGCCATTACGCCCACCTCCTCTCCGTAACCCTGGCGGTCGTGCTCCGCTGCCACCCCCAGACGCTCGCGAAACGATTGCGGAATCGCGGATGGCCGGATGCAAAGATCCGGGAGAACGTGGAGGCGGAGGCGATCGATGTGATTACCCAGGAGGCGGTCGCGCGCCTGCCGTTCGTGTACGAAATCGACACGACGGACCTCCTGCCCGAGCAAACCGCGATGATGGTCGTCCAGATCCTCCAAGGTCGCCTCGCGGGACATGAAGCGGGTTCCGTGGATTGGAGCGACGAGGTGCTTTCGTGGTACTAGACCGCTATCGGGCTCTCGCGGACGGGCTTCTCACTCCCGTTGCCGGGCGGATGATCCACACGAACCCGGACACGATCTCTTGGTTCGGGCTCGCCGCCGCCGCTGGCGCGGGAATCTCCTTCGCCCTCGGTGGAGGGGGATTCCTCGCCCTCGGCCTCGCCTTGCTCCTTGGGAATGCGTACCTGGACGCCCTCGACGGAAAGGTTGCGAAACTGGCGGGAAAAGCCTCTGCCCGCGGGGACTTCCTCGACCACGTCTTGGATCGCTACGCGGACGTGTTCCTTATCGGTGGTGTGGCCTTCTCCGCGTACTGCCAGCTCTGGATCGGGACGTTGGCATTGCTCGGCGTGCTCCTCACGTCGTACATGGGGACCCAGGCCCAGGCGGTCGGCCAAGGCCGCGTGTACGGCGGGCTCCTCGGCCGCGCGGACCGCCTCGTCCTCCTGTTCTTGGGAGGCCTCCTCCAGCTCATCGCGGCGCCCCAGGGCGGGACCCTGTGGGGCATCGAGCCGCTCCGGTTCGGACCCCTCGAGTGGTTCATCGTCGGGTTCGCGATCCTCGGCCACGCGACAGCCGTCCAGAGGGCCGTCCGCGTGTGGCACGGGTTCGCGGCCTAGGCGGCCGTCGCGGCGCTCTCTCCCTTCGGCCGGCGCTCCCGGCCCTTCACGCGGTAGTACGAGAGGGGATGTCGGATCGTCAGGCAGATCCGGTCCGGGCCCGGGCAGATCCCGTATGACTTCATCGTCGAGCACTCGGGCGGCGTGTACTCCGTCGGGCTCGTCGTCCCCGTGATGTGGTCGATCTGGTACTTCGTCACGTCGACCGCGAAGTCGGGCACGTCCCCGAAGATCCGGAAGATCTCCTCGTTGTTCATCCCGATGTGGTGGAGGAACGACACGATCGCGAAGCGTCCCATGTGGGGGACGTTCTCGTGGTTCTGGATCTGGGCGAGCAGGTTGTACATGCAGGGCGGGAACCGCGTGATCGAGACGCGTCCGACCTCCTCCGCCTTGAACGTGGCCTTCTTCTCGTCGAGTTTCGCACGGATGTCCCTCACGTCGGCACGGAACGCCTCGAGGATCCCGTCGTTCACGGGGAGCGGGAGCCCTTCCTCGATGCGCCGCTGGATCGCGTTCCGGAGGACCCGGACCGCCTTCTCCCGGCGGAGGGCGATGTAGCCCCGGTTGAGCCGCTGGTTGATCAGCTTCCACGGCGTTTCGCGCATCGTGTGCGTGTGCCGCAGGAAGTCCGCGAAGTGAAGTCGGAAGGCCCCGTCCTCCCGGCGCAGGTCGACCCCGAGTTGGTTCGCCAGGTGGAGGACCGCGTCGTCCGAGTCGGACGCGAGGCGGGCCTCCGCGGCGACGGCCTCCCGGAGGGCGTAGCGCCGGATCAGATACGTGTCCGCGATCGCGGACAC
>Ga0209751_10000654_pt1 | contig 37046 bp, 27 predicted proteins | sample RifCSP13_1_FD_184019 | JGI IMG/M metagenome (GOLD analysis project Ga0209751, IMG submission 184019) | Soil microbial communities from Rifle, Colorado - Rifle CSP2_sed 13_1 (SPAdes) (version 2) | ecosystem: Environmental > Terrestrial > Deep subsurface > Rock core/Sediment | place: Rifle...
GCCCGACGTGGTGCTGCCCCAGCTCGAGTGGCCCAACGCGTTCGAGACGTTCCTGGCCACGCTCCGCACCGGCTCCGACCCCGGCGAGGACCTGGGCTGGCTGGCCTCCGACCGTGCCACGGGGCCCGACGACCCGGGCGACGCGAACTTCGGCGGTTGGCGGGATGAGATCACCGACGGGCTGCTCGCGCAGGGCGCCGCCACGCTCGACGCGCGCCGCCGCCGCACCGCGTACGGGGAGCTCCAGGACCGGCTGGCGGACCTCGTGCCCGTCTGGCCGATCGCGCACGAGATGGCCCACGCGGCGGTCTCGGTCCGCCTGCGCATCGGCGACGGGCAGGTCGATCCCTCTCTCATGACCTACGAGTCGGGCCTGCGCGAGTGGCGCATCGCGCCGCCCTGAGGCCGGGGCCGAACCCGAGTGTTCCTTGACACCCCGTCACAGGGCAACCCTATAATGCTGGCAGCCGTTCCGGGACCCGTCGTGGGAGACGTCTGCGCGCCTGTGCAGCCGTGGCGAGGGTCTCGAGGACGAGAGGGGACGATCCGGCGCCGCCACGGCCGCCCGACGTTCGGACACAGGAGGATGGAAGCCCATGAGTCTTCGGACTCGACGAGGCCTAGCCTTGCTCGCCACATTTCTCTTCGTGGCTGCAGCCTGCACGACAGGCGCGTCACCCACCCCGCAGCCGACCGCCACGGCCCCCGGCGCGACTGCCCCGCCGGCCGCCACGTCGGCGGACTTCAAGTTCGCCGTCGACGGTGAGCCCACCTACTTCTCGCTGGCCTACACGGACCTGCCCACGAGCTGGATCGTCGGCCTCCTCTACAACGGCATGTACCGCATCAACGATAGCCTCTCGGTGGTCCCAGACATCGCCACGGGCATGCCCGAGACGAGCGCGGACGGCCTCACCTGGACGGTCAAGCTGCGTGACGACGTCAAGTTCCACGACGGCAGCGCGGTCACCTCGGCGGACGTCAAGTTCACGTTCGACCTGGCGCTCTCGCCGAACTGCACCTACATCCCCGACTTCTGCTCCTCGATCGGTGACAACGTCGAGAGCATCGCGGCGCCGGATGCCACGACGATCGTGCTGAAGCTCAAGCTGAAGTACGCGCCGTTCCTCATCCAGCTCGCCTCGCCCATCATGCCCAAGGCCGCCGTCGAGGCGTCCTATGCGAAGTTCGCCGCCGCTGCGGGCGGCGCCGACACGGCCGCCGTCGCGGCCCTGGCGGACAAGATCTCCACGGCGACCGCCGCCGAGGAGTGCGGCAGCGATGCCCCGCCCGCGACCTGCGACCCGGCGACCTACGTCGCCGAGGCCGAGGCGATCCTAGGCCAGGCCGGCGTCACGCTGCCCGACAAGAATGCCTACCTGGCCGACGGTCAGCTCGATCCGAGCGCCTACGGCCAGGCGCTCATCGACCAGCTCAACGACTTGAACACGACGCTCGCCGCCGGCGCGACCGACAAGATCGCAGCGGCCTTCCGCCTCCTCGACTTCCAGCGGAATCCGATCGGCACCGGCCCGTACAAGTTCGGGAAGTACCTTGCGGGCCAGAGCGTCGAGCTGGCCAAGAACGAGAACTACCACTCGGTCGACGTCGGCCCGGCCAACGTCTTCATCCCCATCATCAAGGATGCGGCGACGGCCTCGGCGGCCCTCCAGCAGGGTGAGATCAACTGGCAGACCGAGGTCACCTCGGACGCGCTGGCGACCCTCAAGGGTGACGCCACCCTGGCCCTGTCGGAGTTCCCGGACTTTGGCTACTACTACATCGGGTTCAACCTCAAGGAGGGCAAGCTCTACGCGGACAAGGCCCTCCGCGAGGCGTTCGCGATGTGCATCGACCACGATCAGACCGTCTCGGTCGCCACCGAGGGCAACGGCATCCCGATCTACGCCAACGTGCCGCCGGCCTCGTGGGCCTTCAGCACGGACCTTCCGGCGTACACCTACGACGTGCCGGCCGCCAAGGCCAAGATCGAAGGGGCCGGTTGGACCTTGGGTGCCGACGGCGTCTACGCCAAGGATGGTGTCCGTCTCGCCTCGGATCTCTACGTCCGGCAGGGCCGGCCGCAGCGCGTCCGCTTCGCCTCGCTGGCCAAGGACCAGCTGGCGGAGTGCGGCATCGAGATCACGGTCAAGGAGGCCGACTTCGCGACGGTCCTCCTGCCGCTCCTCTCGTACCCCAACAACTTCGTCACCTATCTCGGCGGCTGGGGCACCGCGATCGATCCGGACGACTACTCGATCTTCCACTCGTCGAAGTGCACCACCAAGGAGAATCCGGACGACAACAACTTCATCTGCTGGAACAACCCCGAGGGCGACAAGCTCCTCGAGGAGGGTCGCCAGGAGCTCGATCAGGCGAAGCGCAAGGAGATCTACGGGAAGTTCCAGGTGCTCATCCACAACGATGTGCCCTATTACTTCCTGTGGGGCGACCTCGCCCACCGCGGGTACACGAAGAGCGTCTCGTCGAGCACCGGCACGATCAACCTGACCAGCCCGCTCGACTACTGGAACAACGACACCTGGGTCATCGAAGCCAAGTAGCGCACAAGCCCCCGGCCTAGCCGGGCGGAGGACGGTGGCGGCCATGCGGCCGCCACCGTCCTCGTTTATCCTCTGCGAGCCGTTCCACTCCGGGTGACGCGCCGGCCGGGCCGCGCCACTCCCGCAAGGTGAGCCATGGCGACGTACGTCCTCAGACGCCTCATCCAAGCGGTCCCCATCCTGCTGGGGATCGCGGTCATCTCGTTCATGATCATCTACCTCGCGCCGGGCGAGCCAATCGACCGCTTCCGGTCGGGTCGCGTCTCGCCCCAGACGATCGAGAACCTGCGCCGCCTGTACGGACTGGACCAGCCGCTGCCGCAGCAGCTCCTGAGCTGGATGGTCGCCTTCTTCCAGGTCTGGCGCGTGGACGCCTGGGGTTACTCCTTCACCGACGGCCAGCCGGTGATCACGAAGATCGCCGCGCGGGTGCCCTACACGCTCGAGCTGATGGGCACCTCGCTCTTCCTGACCGTCATCATCGCCATCCCCGTGGGGGTGCTGGGGGCGGTCCGGCAGTACAGCTGGGCGGACAAGATCATCATGGTCCTGGCCACCATCGGCTACGCCATGCCCACCTTCTGGCTGGGCCTCGTGCTGAAGTTCGTCTTCGCCATCAAGCTCGACCTCTTCCCGCTCTTCGGACGGCACACCTACGGCGACGACAGCATCGGCGACCTGGTCTGGCACCTCGTGCTGCCGGTCATGACGCTGACCATCGTGTCGGTGGCGGGCTGGAGCCGCTACATGCGCTCCTCGATGCTCGAGGTCCTGCACCAGGACTACGTGCGCACGGCCCGAGCCAAGGGCCTGCCCGGCTCACGCGTCCTCTTCAAGCATGCCCTGCGCAACGCCCTCATCCCCATCGTGACCCTGTTGGGACTCACCATCCCCTCGCTGCTGGTCGGCGCGGCCGTCACCGAAGCGGTCTTCGCCTGGCCCGGCCTGGGCGGCATGGGCGTGACCGCGGTCATCGAGCGCGACTACCCGGCCGTGCTCGCCTTCGTCATGGTCGGCGGCGCCATGGTCATCCTGGGCAACCTCCTGGCGGACGTCCTCTACGCGTTCGTCGACCCGCGCATCAAGTACTAGGAGGGGGATCGGTGGAGAGCACGCAGCTCGGTCAGATCCCGGCCAAGGCCACCACCGGCGCGGGTCAAGGGGCCGTCGACGAGGTCGACCTGACGCCGGTCCGCACGTACTGGCAGCTCGCCCGCCAGCGCTTCATGCAGCACTCCCTCGCGGTGGTCGGCCTCATCGTGATGGCCATCCTGGTGACGCTCGCGCTGGTCGTCCCGACCATCACCGGGAGCCTCTACGCGAAGACGAGCCTGTCGCTGGCCAACCATCCTCCGTCCCTCCTGAACCCCTTCGCGCCGCTGGGCTATGACAGCATCGGTATGAACGTCTTCATCCGGCTGGTCAAGGCGCTGCAGACGTCCCTCTTCGTGGGCTTCTCGGCAGTGAGCATCATCGTCGTCGTGGGCATCACGGTCGGCGCCATCGCCGGCTACGTCGGCGGGGCCGTGGACAACCTCCTGATGCGCCTCGTGGACGTCGTCCTGTCGTTGCCGAGCTTCTTCCTCATCGTGATGATGGTGGCCCTCTTCGGCACGGGCAACGCCATCGTGGTCATCGTGGCCATCGGCATCGTGGGCTGGACGACCGCCGCGCGACTCGTGCGCGCCGAGTTCCTCTCGCTGCGCGAAACGGACTTCGTGCAGGCGGCCCGGGCACTGGGCGCCGGCGACCGGCGCATCATCGTGCGCCACATGCTGCCGGCGGCCATGGCGCCGGTGGTCGTCGCCGCCACCCTGGGCATCGCCGACTCCGTGGTCGTGGAAGCCACGCTCTCGTTCCTCAGCTTCGGGATCTCGCCACCGGAGGCAAGCCTGGGCAACATGCTCACCAACGCCCAGGAGTTCTTCTACCGGCAGCCCATCCTGATCCTCTACCCCGGGCTCACGCTGATCCTCGTCGTCCTCGCGGCGAGTTTCATGGGCGACGGCCTGCGGGATGCCCTCGACCCGCGCCAGCGGGTGAGGAAGTAGGGGCATGACCGTCCACAGATCGGATCGACCCCTCCTCGAGATCCAGGACCTGCGCACCCACTTCTTCACCCAGGACGGCACCGTCAAGGCCGTCGACGGCGTCTCGTATGAGATCGGCGACGGCAAGACCGTCGGCGTCGTCGGCGAGTCGGGCTGCGGCAAGAGCATCACCGCCCTGTCGGTGATGCGGCTCATCGAGCAGCCCGGCCGCATCGTGGGCGGCTCCGTCCTGTTGCGTGGCAGGGACCTGCTGAGGGTCGACGACGCCGAGATGCGCGACATCCGCGGCAACCAGATCAGCATGATCTTCCAGGAGCCGATGACCAGCCTCAACCCCGTCTACACCTGCGGCGATCAGATCTCCGAGGCCGTCTCGCTGCATGAAGCCGTCGGCCGCCGCCAGGCATGGGAGCGCGCCGTCGAGATGCTCCAGCTGGTCGGTATCCCCGATCCCGCCCGCCGGGCGAAGCAGTATCCCCACGAGCTGTCGGGCGGCATGCGCCAGCGGGTCATGATCGCCATGGCCCTCAGCACGAACCCCGAGCTGCTCATCGCCGACGAGCCGACGACGGCGCTCGACGTGACCATCCAGGCCCAGATCCTCGAGCTCATGAAGAGCCTGCGGGAGCGCAACCGGATGGCCATCATGCTCATCACCCACGACCTCGGGGTGATCGCCGAGATGGCCGACGACGTCGTCGTCATGTATGCCGGCCAGGTGGTCGAGCAGTCCGACGCCGACACGGTCTTCGCGAAGCCCCACCATCCCTACACGACCGGCCTGCTGGCCTCGATCCCGCGGCTGGGCGAGAAGCGCCAGCGCCTGGAGGTCATCCAGGGCGTCGTGCCCAACCCGCTGAATCTGCCCAAGGGCTGCCTCTTCAAGCGCCGCTGCCCGCACGCGATGCCCGTGTGCGACACCCCGCCGCCGCTCCAGGAGATCGCCCGCGGCCACCTCTCGCGTTGCTGGCTGACCCCGGCCGGCGAGCCCCCGGCCGTCGGGCCGGAGGCGACCGGCGAGCTGGCCGAGGCGGCTGCCTCGGCTCTGCAGGCGCCGGCGTGAGCGGCCAGACCTGGGCGGACGGCGCGGCCATCGAGCCGATCGAGGCGAGCGCGTCGCTGGTGCGCGCGAACGGCGGGGCCGGCAGGGTGCTCCTGCGGGCCGAGCACGTCGTCAAGCACTTCCCCATCCGGGGAGGGCTGCTCGGCGTGACCACCATCGGCGCCGTGCGCGCCGTGGACGACGTGAGCTTCGAGGTCCGTCGCGGGGAGACGCTGGGCCTCGTGGGCGAGTCCGGCTGCGGCAAGACGACGCTGGGCAAGGTCATCCTGCGCCTCATCCCGGCCACCAGCGGCCAGGTGTACGTGGACGACCGGCCGCTCTTCGACCTCAACGCCACCCAGCTCAAGGAGGCGCGCCGTGACCTCCAGGTCGTCTTCCAGGATCCCTACGCCAGCCTGAACCCGCGCATGACGGTGGGTGAGATCGTCGGCGAGGGCCCGCTCGTGCACGGCCTCACCGACAAGGCCAAGCGCGAGGAGCTCGTGCGCGAGCTGCTGGCCAAGGTGGGCCTCAACCAGAGCCACATCCACCGCTACCCGCACGAGTTCTCGGGCGGCCAGCGGCAGCGCATCGGCATCGCCCGGGCGCTGGCCCTGAATCCCGAGTTCATCGTCTGCGACGAGCCGGTCAGCGCGCTCGACGTCTCCATCCAGAGCCAGGTGCTGAACCTGCTCGACGACCTGCAGCAGGAACTGGGCCTGACCTACCTGTTCATCGCCCACAACCTCGCCGTCGTCGAGCACATCAGCGACCGCGTCGGCGTGATGTACCTGGGCAAGCTCGTGGAGCTGGCCGACGTGGATCCGCTCTACGCCGGTCCCAAGCACCCCTACACGGTGGCGCTGCTTTCGGCCGTCCCGGAGCCGGACCCCCGGCGGCGCAAGAAGCGGCTCGTGCTCAAGGGCGACGTGCCCTCGCCGGCCGCGCCGCCGGAGGGCTGCCGCTTCAACACGCGCTGCTGGCTGCGCGAGCAGCTGGGCAACCCGGAGCGCTGCGAGACGGAGGAGCCGGTCTTCCGCGATGTCGGTGCGGGACACCTCGTCGCATGCCACTTCAACGAGGAGGTCACGCCGCAGGCCATCGCCAGCGCGGCGGAGCGACAGTTACCGGTCATCGGCGCCTGAGGACCGGCCTCGAACCCCACATCGTGCGTCCCGGGAGGTGACGGACGCGTATCGGCATGGCATCATTCGGCACGGTCGCGGCGCCGCCCCCGGGCGGTCTGACCGGACCTAGAGGAGGAGAAGGATGAGACGAACTCGATTCGGTGCACTGCTCATGGCGGCGGGCCTCCTGGTGGGAGCCTGCACGACCGGAGCATCCCCGACACCAGCCGCCACACCCGCGCCGACGGGCGCCGCCACACCCGCGCCGACAGAGGTGCCCCCGGAGACCCCCATAGCCGGGGGTACGCTCATCGCAGCGCTGCCCGGCGACATCTCGCGCACGGACTCAGCGCTCATCGACGACAGCAACTCGTCGTACGTCATGAACCAGGTCATGGAGGGCCTCGTCGGCCTCAAGCCGGGCACGACCGGTGAGGTGGTCCCGGTCCTTGCCGAGAGTTGGGCCATCTCCGATGACGCACTGACGTACACGTTCAAGCTGCGCACGGGCATCAAGTTCCACGACGGCACGGACTTCAACGCCGACGCCGTGAAGGTCAACTACGACCGCTGGCTCAACCTCCCCGACGCCTATTCGAAGCTCGAGTACACGTACTACATCGACGTGGCGCTGCGGCCCGTGGTCGACTCGGTCACCGTCAACAGCCCGACGGAGGTGGCCATCAAGCTGACGGCGCCGAACTCGGCCTTCCTGCTGACGCAGACCCTTGTGCCGTTCTTCATCGCCAGCCCGGCCGCGCTCGAGCTGGGCAAGGCGAGCGACCCCGACTTCGCCAACAACACCTACGCCCAGGGCGGGGCGGGCGCCCTGACCGGCACCGGCCCCTTCAAGTTCAAGGAATGGGTCCCCGGCGACCACGTCACGATCGAGAAGAACGCCGACTACTGGGACGCCATGCACGCCGCCTACCTCGACGGCATCGTCTTCCGGGTCTTCCCCGACTCGACCTCGACCCTGAACGCCCTGCAGGCGGGTGAGATCGACTTCACCCAGACGCTGGCGCCCATCGACGGCAAGACCGTCCAGGGCGACGCGACCCTCCAGGCGTTCGACCGTGGCGGCTCGTGCAACCTGTTCCATCTCGCGATGAACCAGACGCACAAGCCGTTCGACAACGTGAAGATCCGCGAGGCCGTCGGCTACGCGATCAACAAGCAGTCGATCATCGATACGTTCTACGCCGGCCAGGCCGTCGTGGCCGACAACTGGATGCCGCCCGGCACGTTCAGCTACAAGGCGCTGAACCTGCCCACCTACGACCCCGAGAAGGCCAAGGCCCTCATCGCCGAATCGGGCGTGACGAACCTTGCCTTCGACTTCTGGTACCCGTCCGACGTGGCCCGGCCATACATGCCGGACCCGAAGGGCGAGTTCGAGGCGATGCTGCGTGACCTCGAAGCGGTCGGCTTCAAGCCGAACCCCAAGACGGCCACGTGGCGCCCCGACTACCTCGGCGCCGAAGCCGGCGGCGAGTACCCGATGTGGCTCATCGGCTGGACCTGCGACTGGGCCGGCCCGGACAACTTCCTCAGCGCGGCGTTCTTCGGCTACCGAGCTCGGAGCGACAACACGTTCGGTCCGAACGAGGAGTACGCCTACAAGAACGACGCGATGTGGCAGGCCATGGACAACGCGCTCAAGACGAACGACCTGGCCAAGGCCGAGGAGTACTGGAAGGAGGCGCAGGACCTCATCCGCGCCGATATCCCGACCATCCCCATCCTGAGCTCGAAGCCGCCCGCCGCGGCCCAGCTCTACGTGAAGGGCTTCGTGCCCAACGCGAGCCTCACCGAGCTCTTCAACACGGTCTGGATCGCCGAGCACTAGGCTCCCAGGGCCGGCTCGCCCCGCCTCGGCGGACGGGCCGCAGACGACTCCGATCCGTAGCTCGATCCCCCGGGGCCCTCGCGGCCCCGGGGGATCGTCCCATCGAGGCACGCAGGACCGTCCGTGACCAAGTACATCGTTCGACGTCTGCTCGGCGCGATCCCGGTCCTCTTCGGCCTGTCCATCGTCCTCTTTGCCTTCATCCACCTCATCCCGGGCGACCCGGCGACGGCCATCCTGGGTCAGCACGCCACGGCCCAGCGCATCGCGGAGATGCGCGAGTACCTCGGACTGGACGATCCGCTCCCCGTGCAGTACGTCGACTATCTGGCTGGGCTGCTGCAGGGCGACTTCGGCAGAAGCTTCATCAACAACCAACCGGTCCTGGGGGAGTTCCTGCGCCGCTTCCCGGCCACCGTCGAGCTGACCATCGCGGCCATGATCTTCGCGGTCGGGGTGGGCATCCCTCTCGGCCGCTTCGCGGCTCGCTACGCCCAGCGCTGGCCGGACGGCGCCGTGACCGTCCTCTCGCTGCTCGGCATCAGTATCCCGGTCTTCGTGCTGGGCCTGACGCTCCAGTACATCTTCGCGGTGCAGCTCAAGGTGCTGCCCGCGTCGAGCCGCATCGATGCCCGACTGCAGCTCGACCTGCAGACGAACTTCGTGCTCATCGACGCCTGGCTGCACGGGGGCTGGACGTTCGACGAGAAGGTCGATGCGTTCGTCGACGGCGTCCGCCACCTGGTCCTGCCGGCGATCGCGCTGGGCTCCATCCCGCTGGCCATCATCACGCGCATCACGCGCGCTTCGGTCATCGAGGTCGCCAACGAGGACTACGTGCGCACGGCGCGCGCCAAGGGCCTCACCGAGCGGCGTATTGACGGCCGGCACATCATGCGCAACGCCTGGCTGCCGGTGGTGACGGTCATCGGCCTCCAGGTCGGCGGCCTGCTCGCCGGCGCGGTCATCACCGAGACCGTCTTCGCCTGGAACGGCGTGGGGCGCTGGATCGTCGACGCCATCGGCAACCGCGACTACTTCGTGGTGCAGTCGACGATCCTCATCTTCGCCCTCATCTTCCTGATGGTGAACCTCATCGTCGACATCGCCTACGCCTTCCTCAACCCGCGCATCCGGTACGCCTGAGATGGCCAGCGGGACCGTCGCCGTCGCCCGCGTCGCGCCCCGCGCCAGCCGCGGCCTGTGGGGCGACGCCTGGCGGCGTCTCCTGCGCAACAGGCCGGCGCTGCTGGGCTTCGTCTTCATCGGTGTCTTCGTCGGCACCGCGGTCCTCGCGCCCCTCCTCGCGCCGCACGACCCGGGCGCCCTGTACCCGCCGCCGCCCGATGCGAGCTCGGGCGCGACGGGGCCGTATCCGCCCCGTCCGGAGCACCTCATGGGCCAGGACCTGCAGGGCCGCGACGAGTTCACCCGCGTCGTGTACGGCGCGCGGATCAGCCTCCTCGTCGGGCTCGGTTCGGTCATCTTCGGCGTCATCCTCGGCGGCTTCGTGGGCGCCATCGCCGGCGCGGCCGGCGGGCGCGCGGACAACGTCCTGATGCGGGTGGTAGACGTCCTGCTGGCCATCCCGGGCATCCTGCTGGCCATCGGCATCGTCGCCTGGCTGGACCGCGGGCTGCCCCAGATCACGATCGCCGTCGCGGTCACCAATGCCCCGATCTTCGCGCGCCTTCTGCGGGGCGGCCTGCTCGCCATCCGGGAGTCCGATTACGTCCTCGCAGCCCGCTCGGTGGGCGTCCCGACCCGCCGGCTCCTGCTGCGGCATATGTTGCCCAACTCCCTGACGCCGATCATCGTGGCCGCCACCCTGGCCCTGGCCACGGCCATCATCGACGTAGCCGGCCTGGGCTTCCTCGGCCTCGGCCCGCCCGATCCGCGCACGCCCGAGTGGGGCACGATGCTGACCGACTCGACGAAGTTCCTGCGCGCGGCGCCCTACCTGATCTTCTTCCCGGGTCTCGCCATCGTCATCAGCGCGGTCGGCTTCAACCTGCTGGGCGACGGGCTGCGCGAGTCGCTCGACCCGCGGCTGAAGAAGTAGGGCGCGATGGCACTCCTCTCGGTCGACGGCCTCGTCGTCCGCTTCCGCACCCACGAGGGCACGATCCACGCCGTGAACGGCGTCTCGTTCGACCTCGATGAGGGCGAGACGCTGGGCATCGTGGGCGAGTCGGGTTGCGGCAAGAGCGTGACCAGCCTGGCCATCATGCGCCTGTTGCCCAAACCGGCCGGGCGCATCGAGGGCGGCAGCGTCCGCTTCGACGGCCAGGACCTGCTCGCGTGCAGCGAGGCCGAGATGCGTGAGATGCGCGGCCGCGACATGGCCATGATCTTCCAGGACCCGATGACCAGCCTCAACCCCGTGCTGACCATCGAGGAGCAGATGGTGGAGACCATCCAGGCGCATCGCAAGGTGGGGAACGAGGAAGCCCGGGCGCGCGCCATCGAGCTGCTGACCATCGTCGGCATCCCCGAGCCGGAGAACCGCCTGCGCGCGTTCCCCCACCAGTTCAGCGGCGGCATGCGCCAGCGCGTGATGATCGCCATGGCCCTCGCCCTCGCGCCGAAGCTGCTCATCGCCGACGAGCCGACGACGGCCCTGGACGTGACCATCCAGGCGCAGGTGCTGGAGCTGCTGCAGCGGCTCACCACCGAGACCGGCACGGCCGCCATCCTCATCACCCACGATCTGGGCGTGGTCGCCGGCATGACGCAGCGCATCAACGTCATGTACGCCGGCTACATCGTCGAGGCAGCGCCCACCGCCGAGCTGTTCGCGAAGCCGTCGCATCCCTACACCGTGGGCCTGCTGCATTCGATCCCCCGCCTCGACGCGGTGCAGGGTGAGGAGCTCATTCCCATCGAGGGCGCGCCCCCGGACCAACGCCGGGCGCCGGTCGGCTGCCCCTTCGCGCCGCGCTGCGCCTGGCGGCTGCCGGACTGCTGGACCACGAACCCGCCTCTCGCGCCGGTGCGCGCCGCCGAGGCCGTCGTCACGACGGGGCCGGGCGCGACCCACCGGGTGGCATGCCACAACTCGCCGACGCCCGGGGAGGCGGCCGCCGGCAGGCCGTTGCGCGAAGGTTTCGTCGCCGCGCCGCCCCCGTCGGCCGTGGCCGACGAGCTGGCGGTGGTCGTGCCATGATCGCCGCACCGCCGCTGGTCGATGGCACGCCGCTGGTCGAGGTGGAGGCGCTCAAGGTCTACTTCCCGATCAAGCAGGGCGTCATCATCGAGCGCCACATCGGCGACGTGCGGGCCGTGGATGACATCTCGTTCTCGCTGCGCCGGGGCGAGACGCTGGGGCTGGTCGGTGAGTCGGGCTGCGGCAAGACGACGGCCGGTCGCGCCGTGCTGCGGCTGTACGAGCCGACCGCGGGGACGGTCCGCTTCGACGGCGTCGACGTGACGCGGCTCAAGGGCGAGGGGCTGCGCCACATGCGCCGCCGCATGCAGATGATCTTCCAGGATCCCTACTCCAGCCTCAACCCGCGGATGACCGTCAACGGCATCGTGTCTGAGCCCCTCGAGGTCCACGGCGAAGGCGGTACGGGCGCCGAACGCCGCGAGCGCGTGGGCGACCTCCTGGCCACGGTCGGGCTCGACCCGGAGTTCGGGATCCGCTACCCGCACGAGTTCTCGGGCGGCCAGCGCCAGCGCATCGGCATCGCCCGGGCACTCGCCCTCAATCCCGACCTGATCGTGGCCGACGAGCCGATCAGCGCCCTCGACGTGTCCATCCAGGCGCAGATCCTCAACCTCCTGCAGCGCCTCCAGGACCGGCTCGGGCTGACCTACCTCTTCATCGCCCACGACCTCTCCGTCGTGCGCCACATCAGCGACCGGATCGCGGTGATGTACCTGGGGCGCATCGTCGAGGTCGCGCCGTCGCGCGAGCTGAACCAGCGGCCGCTCCACCCGTATGCGGTCGCGCTCCTGTCCGCCATCCCCATCCCCGATCCGGCGGTCGAGGCACGCCGGCGCCGGATCATCCTCAAGGGCGACGTGCCCAGCCCGGTGAACCCGCCCTCGGGGTGCCGCTTCCACACGCGCTGCTGGCTGCGCGAGCGGCTCGGCAACCCGGAGCGCTGCGTCGCCGAGGACCCGAGCCTGCGCGTCCTCTCGAGCGGCCACGAGGTGGCTTGCCACTTCGCCGAGGAGGTGGACGGCTCCACCGAGCAGGTCCAGGCCATCGGGATCCGCGCGCCCGGCCCCCCGGTCCCCTCCGCCGCGCCCCGTCCGCCGGCTGGACCCCAGGTCGCCGGCGCCTGACCGGCCCGGGGGCCGCTAGACTCGCGGGCAGCATGCAGCCGCTCCGCATCGCCCTCGCCCAGACCGCCCCGCAGCTCGGCGCGCTCGAGGCGAACCTCGAGCGCCATCGCGCGCTCCTGGCCGAGGCGCGGGCGGGCGGCGCCGGGCTCGTCGTCTTCCCCGAGCTGGGTCTGACCGGGTACCTGCTGCAGGATCTCGCGGCCGAGGTCGCGATGCGGCTCGACGACCCGCGCCTGGCGACCCTGGCGGCCGAGACGGTGGGCCTGTCCGCGGTGGTCTCCTTCGTGGAGGAGTCGGCCGACCATCGTCTCTTCATCGCCGCGGCGCTGCTCGAGGACGGCGCCGTGCGCCACGTTCACCGCAAGGTCTTCCTGCCCACCTACGGTCTCTTCGACGAGCGGCGCTTCTTCGCCGCCGGCTCGCTCATCCGGGCCGTGCCGAGCCGCCTTGGCGTGGGCATCGGCCTGGCCGTGTGCGAGGACTTCTGGCATCTCGCGGTGCCGCAACTCCTGGCCCTGGATGGCGCGCAGGTGCTCATCAACGTCTCCTCGTCGCCGGGCCGCGACGTGGCCGCGATCAACGAGTTCGGGCTGGGCACGGCGACCTCGTGGCGCACGCTGATGCGGGCCTACGCGCAGATGACGACGAGCTATGTCGTCTTCGTCAACCGCGTCGGCGTGGACGAGTCGATCAGCTTCTGGGGCGGTTCGGAGGTCATCGGCCCGGCCGGGGACACGCGCTTCGGCGCGCCGCTCTACGACGAGGGGCTCTACCTCGTGGACGTGGACCTGGCCGACCTGCGCCGCGAGCGGATCGCCACGCCGTTGCTGCGCGACGAGCGGCCGGAGATCGTCCTGCGCCAGCTCGAGCGGATCGTGCGCGAGCGGGCCGGGGAGGTGCGCGACACGACCGCCGAGCCGGGTGCGGAGCCGGGCCTCGACGTCGCCCCGGCGGCCGGATCCGCCCCCCTGGTGCGGCGATGAGCGCGCCCCTCTACGAGCTGCCCGAGGAGCTGCGCATCGACACGGCCATCGCGCGCCGCATCACCGGGGAGTTCATCCGCGGCCAGCTCCGGCAGGCGGGCTTCGAGCGGGTCGTGCTCGGCCTGTCGGGCGGCGTGGACTCGGCGCTGGTGGCGTACCTCGTGACCGAGGCCATCGGGGCCGAGCACCTCCTGTGCGTGCTGCTGCCCTATGCTTCCTCGTCGGCGGCCTCGCGCAGCGATGCCGAGGAGGTCGTGCGCCGCCTCGGTTGCGCCAGCCGGCTCGTCACGATCACCGCGATGGTGGACGCCTACTTCGGCGCCGGGGCAGGGGAGGGTGCCCTGGGTGCGGACGGGCCGGAGGCCACGGCGCTGCGCCGTGGCAACTTCATGGCCCGCATGCGCATGGCCGTGCTCTACGACCTCTCGGTCGTGTGGGGCGGGCTCGTGGCCGGCACCGGGAACAAGACCGAGTCGCTCATCGGCTACACCACCCTCTACGGTGACAACGCCTGCGCCTTCAACCCCATCGGCGACCTCTACAAGAGCCAGGTGCGACAGGTGGCCGAGGCGGTCGGCGTGCCCGAGACGATCATCGTCAAGGCGCCCTCGGCCGATCTGTGGCCGGGGCAGACCGACGAGTCGGAGGTCGGCTTCAGCTACGCCGACGTGGACCGGCTGCTGTACTGGATGATCGACCAGCGTCGCTCCGAGGAGGAGCTGGCGGCGAAGGGCTTCGCGCCCGCTTTCATCGAGCGGGTGGCGCGGATGGTGGCCGGGGCCGAGTACAAGCGCCAGGTGCCGCCGATCGCCAAGATCGGGCCGCGCACGGCGGGCCTGGACTACCTCTACCCGCGGCGGAGGCCCGGCTCGGCGCGGCGGAGCGGGTAGCGGCCCCGTGGCGAGCGGCACGCTCTGGGTGGTGGCCACGCCGATCGGCAACCTCGGCGACGTCACGTTGCGGGCGCTGGAGGTGCTGCGTGCCGTCCCGCTGGTGGCGGCCGAGGACACGCGGCTGACGCGGCGCCTCTGGGCGCGCCACGAGATCCGCACGCACCTCGTCAGCTACCACGCCCGGAGCGGCCCGGGGCGCCAGGAGGAGCTGCTGGCCCACCTCCGCTCGGGCGCCGACCTGGCGCTCGTGACCGACGCCGGCACGCCGCTCGTGAGCGACCCAGGGGAGGGACTCGTCGCGGCCTGGGTCGCGGAGGGCGGCCGCGTGGTGCCGGTCCCCGGCGCCTCGGCCGTGCTGGCTGCGCTCGTCGCCTCCGGCATCGCTGCGCCGCGCTGGGGTTTCGAGGGTTTCCTGCCCCGGAGCGGACGCGAGCGGCGGGAGCGGTTGGCCCGGGTCGCCGGCGACGAGCGCGCAACGGTCCTGTTCGAGGCGCCGGGGCGGACCGCGGCCACGCTGCGCGACCTCGCCGCGGCGTGCGGGGCCGAACGGCGCGGCGCCCTCTGCCGCGAGCTGACCAAGCTCCATGAGGAGGTCCGCCGCGGACCCCTGGGGGAGCTGGCCGCGGGCGCGGTCATGGACCCTCCGCGCGGCGAGGTGACGATCGTGGTCGCCGGGCGCGAGGCGGCGGCGCCGAGGCCCGAGCGATCCGCCGTGGCGATCGAGGCGGCTCGCGCGCGGGTCGCTGGGCTGGTCGCCGGCGGCCTGTCACGGTCGGCCGCCGCGAAGCAGGTCGCGGCCGAGACCGGCCTGCCGCGTCGCGAGCTGTTCCGCGAGGTGTAGGGCATGTCCATCCTGCGCGCGCTCAGCCCGGTCGGCCGCGGCGTCCTCGTCGCGACGCTCGCAGTCAGCGTTCTCTCCGTGGCCATGGAGTGGCTGCTGCACGTCGAGGGCACGCCGGTCTTCCTCGTCAGCGCGCTGGGCATCCTCGGTCTCGCCTACGTCGTCGGTGCGGCGACGGAGCGTCTGGGGGCCCTGGCGGGCCCGCAGGTCGGCGGCATCCTCAACGCCACCTTCGGCAACGTCGCCGAGCTGATCATCGCCTTCTTCGCCCTGGTGGCCGGCGAGCTCGAGGTGGTCAAGGCTTCGCTCACCGGCTCGATCGTGGGCAACCTCCTGCTCGTGCTCGGCTTCAGCCTCTTCCTCGGCGGATTGCGTAACGGCCAGCAGCGCTTCAGCCCCAAGGTCGCCGGGCTCGACGCGACGCTGCTCGTGCTGGCCGTCATCGGGCTCTTCGTCCCGGCCGTCTTCGCGCTCAGCACGGGCGGGTCGGCGGGGGCGGAACCGCGCACCTTGGAGAATGTCTCGGTCGCGCTGGTCCTGCTCGTCCTCTACGCGCTCAACCTCGTGTACCGCCTCCGCCATCCCGAGGAAGTGCTCGGCGGAGGAGACCCGGCCGGTCACGCCGGGCCCGCCTGGTCGGCCCGCGTGGCGGTCCTCGTGCTGCTCGCCGCGGCGGCCCTCCTGGCCGTGCTCTCGGAGCAGCTCGTGGGCGCCATCGACCCGTTCATCGCCTCCTTCGACCTCACGCCGTTCTTCGTCGGCGTCATCCTCATCCCGACCATCGGCAACCTGGCCGAGCACCTCGTGGCCGTCCAGCTGGCGATCAGGGACCGCGTCGACTTCGCCATGGCCGTGGCCATCGGCTCCAGCCTCCAGGTGGCCCTCTTCGTCGCCCCGGTCCTGGTGCTGCTCGGCCTCGTCGTCGGCCAGCCGATGGACCTCGTGTTCACGCCCTTGGAGATCGCCGCCGTTGCGGCCGCGGCCGGGATCACCGCGCTTATCGCCTTCGACGGCGAGTCGAACTGGTTGGAGGGGGCGCTGCTGCTCGGGGTCTACGCGATCCTCGCGGTCAGCTTCTTCTACCTCGAAGGGTGACGCACCGCCCGACGCCCGCGCCGGTTGAGCCGCGGTCCAGCGCCGGGTGAGCCGCCGCCAAGCGGCGACCGCTAGCCTGCATCCCGTCGCCGGGCGCCCGGCGATCGAACCCGCCGGTCCATCCGCCGTCCCGCCGTCCACGCAGGGAGCCGTCGTCGCACGGCTCCGGGAGGTTGCCGGATCATGAACCGGGTGCTGCTCACGGGTCGCCTGACGCGCGACCCCGAACTGCGGACCCTTGCCAGTGGCAAGACGGTCACGCAGTTCTCTATCGCCACGAACGACTATCGCGGCGGCAAGGAGTACTCCGAGTACCACAGCGTGGTGACCTGGGACCGCCTGGCCGAGATCTGCGGTCAGTACCTCGGCAAGGGCCAGCTGGTGGCCCTCGAAGGGCGGCTCCAGACACGCCAGTGGGAGGATGACAAGAAGATCCGCCACTGGAAGACGGAGGTCGTCGCGGCCTCGGTGGAGATGCTCTCGGGGCGGCGCAAGAAGGACTACGCCGCGGAATCGGCGGCCGAGGCGCTGGTCAGCCAGGCCGAGGCGATGGGCATCGAGCCGTCCGAGGCCCTTGAGGAGTCGATCGCGGACGCCGCCTGATCCCGAGCCATCCCCCTGCGGCGGGCGCGGTCCCCCTCCCGTGCCCGCCGCCTCCCCGTGTCCGTTGCGCGAACCTCAGCCGGACGCGGCCCGCCGCGTCCGGCCACTGGCGCGAGGTGGCCCCGTGCGGCGCGAGCCACCCGGCTCGGCCTCGTCGCGCATGCGATCACCGTCGTAGGCGAACCCGATCACGCCGCTCGAGAAGAGGTCGCAGAAGAGCTCCACGAGCCTCGGGTCGAACTGCCTGCCGGCATGGCGGCGCAGCTCGGCGATGGCCCGGAGATGGCCCATCGCCATCTTGTAGGGACGGTCGTGCATCATCGCGTCGTACGCGTCGGCCACGGCCACGATGCGCGCGCCGAGCGGGATGTCCTGGCCACGCAGGCCGTAGGGATAGCCGTCGCCGCCGTAGCGCTCGTGGTGGTGCAGGATGATCGGCACGGCGTCGCGCAGCGAGCCCGCATGCTCGAGGATGAGCTGGCCGACGCGGGGATGCTGGACGACGGCCTGCCACTCGGCGTTGGTAAGCGGTGCGGGCTTGTCGAGGATCTGGCTGGGGATGGCCACCTTGCCCACGTCGTGGAGCAGGCTGGCCACCCGGATGCGGTCGATCTCGGCCTGCGGCAGGTCGAGATTGCGGGCCATCGTCGTGGCCACCTCCGCGATCAGCTCGGACGGCTTGCCGCGGTAGTGCGGGAGCGGCCGGATCACGGAATGGAGGAGTCCCTCCGCCGCCGCGCGTGCGGCGCGTCCGATCTCGATGGCGCTCTCGCGACCCTCGGCGCTGACCGGCGCTCGCGGGATGCGCGAGTCCTCGTCGGGCTCGGCGAACACGTAGGTCTGATTGCGGCCGAGGTTCTTCGCGCTGAACATCGCGGCGTCGGCGTCGCGCACGATGGTGTCGAAGCGCACGGCCTTGCCGATGCCGCCGGCGACGCCGATGGAGATCGTCACGCCCACGGGGGCCCCCGCCTCGATGTCGATGCGCTCACGCATGACGAGCATGCGCAGCTTCTCCGCCAGCCCGGCCGCCTCCTGTGCTTCGGTCTCGGTGAGGATCAGGATGAACTCCTCGCCGCCGTACCGTCCGATGCGGTCGGTGGCGCGGATGTTCGTGCGCAGCAGCTCGGCGACGTGGCGCAAGACGATGTCGCCGGCGTGGTGCCCGTAGGTGTCGTTCACCGACTTGAAGTGGTCGATGTCCACGAAGGCCACCGTCAGAGGCCGCTCATAGCGATTGGCCCGCTCGACCTCGTCGAAGAGCTCGGCGAGCACCGTCGGACGATTGGCGACCTGGGTCAGCTTGTCGGTCGTGGCCGCGCTGTAGGTCTCGGAGAGGTGCTCGGCGATCGTGTTCAGCGACCGCGCCAGGCGGGCTTCGACGGCGCCCCGGCCGACCGGCAGCCGCACTTCGTAGTCGCCCTGCACGATGCGCTCCGCGCCCCGGCTCAGGCGACCGAGACGTCGGCCGATGATGAGCGACACGACGAGCGAGGTGATGCCCACGCCGGTCAGGAAGGCGAGGCTGTCGAGGACCACGCGGTCGGAACCGACCGTACCGCTCAGGGCTGGGGCAAGGTCGGGCAGCAGGAGAAACCGGACGGTCAGGGCGATCGGGGCCAGCAGTCCCAGGAGCCGCAGGAGCAGGAGCACGAGACCTCCGATCCGAACCGGCCCGATCGGCCGCTCGACGGGATCGTGAGCGGACGGCCAGTACGGGAGGGGTGGTCGGTCTCCCGCGACCTCAGGCTATGGGCTGGGGGGCCGTGGGCGGAGTGACCGAAGGTACCGCGACGGCCGGCCGTTGGTCCCGCCCGAGCCACTGCTCGAACGCACCGAAGTTGGGCGCGACAAGCTGCCCGTGCGTCCTGTCACCGGTAAAGAGGGCCTCGACGGCCGGCTCCGCGACGGCCTCGGGGGTCTTCAGGCCGTTGCCCGTGAGAAGCGCCACCACCTCGTCCCCGGCGCGGATCACGCCCTTGGCGCGGGCCTGGGCGAGGGCGGCCACCGTGCAGCCGCCCGCGGTCTCGGTGAAGATGCCCTCTTCCCCTGCCGTCCAGCGGATGGCTCTCACGGTCGCCTCGTCGGAGACCGCCTCGATCGAGCCGCCGCTCTGGCGCGCCAGCCGGATCGCGAACGACCCGTCGGCGGGCGATCCGATGGCCAGGCTGCGCACGATCGTCACGGGATCGCGGACGGGGATGGGCCGGTCGTCGGCGGAGGCGAAGCCCGCCGCCACCGGCGCGCAACCGGCGGGCTGCGCACCGACGAAGCGCACGTCGCGCGCCTCTACGAGCCCATAGTGGACGAGCTCTGCAAAGCCCTTCGCCACCTTCGTGAAGAGCGAGCCGGAGGCGACCGGCGCGACGACGACGTCGGGCAGTCGCCAGCCCAGCCCCTCGGCCACCTCGTAGGCGAGCGTCTTGCTCCCCTCCGAGTAATACGGCCGCAGGTTGACGTTGACGAAGGCCCAGCCGAGCTCGTCGGCGACCTCGATGGAGAGGCGGTTGATCTCGTCGTAGGTCCCGTCCACGGGCACGAGGTGGGCCCCGAAGGCGACCGCCTGCCGGATCTTGGCAGGCTCGATGTCGGCCGGTACGAAGACGTACGAACGTAGCCCGAGCACCGCCGCCGCGGCCGCGACGGCGCCGGCGAGGTTGCCGGTCGAGGCACAGGCGAGCGTGTCGAAGCCGAACTCGACGGCCCGGGCCGCGGCCACCGCGACGACCCGGTCCTTGAAGGAGAGGGTCGGGTTGAGCGAGTCGTTCTTCAGCCAGAGGCGTCCGACTCCGAGCCGGTCGGCGAGGCGCGACCCATCCTGGAGCGGGGTCGAGCCGACCGGCAGCGAGCGGGCCGGAGGCGTCTCCACCGGGAGCAGCTCGAGGTAACGCCAGATGCCCGACCCGCGCGCCTCGATGGCCTCCCGGCTCAGCGTCTCGGCGATCGCCGCCTCGTCGTAGACGACCTCGAGCGGCCCGAAGCAGCGCGGGCAGACGTACGACGGGCCGGTCGGGACGGGGGCGGCGCAGGCGCGGCAGCGCAGGCCGGTGACGCGGGGCATGGGGCGACTCCTCGAGGCGCGGCCTCAGGACTGCCGCGTCCGCCCGAGAATCACTCTTGCTGAGGAAGGGCCGCCTAGGGATCCCTTATCTCGCAGGAGGTCCTGCCCGGATTTGGCACCTTGCCGGCGTCGCCGCCGGTAGGTTGTCGGGCTTCACAGGGCCGGTCCCTCCGCCACTCTTGATAAGCGATCTTCAGTTGTGAGCGGCAGTGTAGCGGCTCCGGGGCCCGTCGGTCAATCACAGCGGTCCCGTCAGACCGGGCGGCGTTGCGCACCAAACACCAAATGGCGGCTCCGGGCACGTGCCGGGCACGGATCGGGGGCCGGCCACGTTCGGGCCCCCGCCGCGAGGCGTGGGGATCGGGTGGTCGGGACGGTCCCGGGTCGTCCGCGGCCCCCGGGCGGCCCCGCTCGCTGTCGTTTGGTGTTCACCGAACAACACGCCCCACGCACCTCGCCTGACTCAGGGGCGCTGGGGATCCCGGCCCTGTCGTTGTGTCGCACCGTCAGGTCGCGGTCGACCCCGTCTCGACAGCCAGTGCGGCGAGGAGCGAGCGGGCCTGCTCGACGCAGGGCAGAACGCCCTTGCGCTCGCAGAGATCGATGGCGGCCCGGAAGTGGAGGGTCGCGTCCGCGGAGCGACGTGCGACGTGGAGAAGTCCACCGAGGGCCATGTGCGCCTGCCCGCGGATCCAGGAGAAGTCGGACGTGTCGGCCAGCAGCACAGCCTCCTCCGCCAGCGCAAGCGCCTCGGCGAGAGCGCCGGCGGGGGCGATGGCCTTCGCGCGTCCGATCCGCCATAGGACCTGAGAGTAGAGGTCGTCGTCGCTCGCGGCGTCACGGCATACTTCCGCCAGGCGGATCGCCTCGTCGATCCGACCCTGGTCGAGGACGACCTGCGCGAGGAGGCCCGCCGTCGTCGAGAGGAAGCCCCGCTCGCCCATCCGATGGAGGACGTCGTAGCCCTCGCGCAGGCGCTGCTCGGCGCAGGCCGCGTCCCCGGCCAGCATCTCGATCAGGCCATGGGCCTGCGCGAAGGCGGCGGCCCGGACGCTCGGGCCCAGCTCCGCCGCGATCCGGCGGGCCGTGTCCGCTTCAGATCGCGCCGCCTCGAAGTCGCCTAGCATGGCCAGCGTGCCGGCGATCAGGGATCGCACGCCGGATTCCGAGAGGGGATCGAGTTCGTCGTCGGCGAGGATGGCGCGACAGCGCTCGAGCGCCTCGGCCGCCGGCGTGGGCCCGAACCAGAGCGCAGCCGCCAGCCAGACCGCCGCCTGACTCTCCATCCGTCGGTCGCCCGCACGCCGCGCGTACTCGGTGGCGCGCTCGGATGCTGCAGCCATCTCGGCGCCCAGTGCCCGCATCGTATGAACGGAGCCGCGGAGCGCCCAAGCGCGCGCCAGGGCGCGATCGTCAGCGGCCCGCTCGAAGACCGGGATGGCTTCCGCCGCGATGCTCAGCGCTCGTTCGGTCCAATCGCCCGGAGTGATGCTCATGCCGAGCAGCGAGCGCTGCACGCGGGCGAGGTGACGCCCGACCTCGTCGCCGGCGGTCTGCGCCAGCCTGTCGGCGTCCTCGAGGGCCGCCTCCGCGTCCGCGAACCGTCCGGCTTCACCGAAGGCGTCGGCAAGATCCACCAGCAGCCGTTGCTGGCCACTGGGATCGGGCATGCCCAGCGCCATCGCCCGCCCCAGCAGGTTCACGGCGGCGCCGAGGTCGGATCGGGCGAAGGCCCGGCGACCGGCAGCCGCCAGCCGCGCCGCAGCGCGGGCGGCGAGGTCAGGCAGCCGCGGGTCGGTCGGCGTCAGCTCGCGCCGGTAGCCGTGGGCCTGCTCGAGGTGGTAACCGATGATCTCCTCGTACTCGCCCACCCGTTCGCCGACGACGCGTTCGAGCCACGCCGCGAAGCGCTCGTGCAGCTCGGCCCGGGCCTCTTTCGGCAGCGACTGGTAGGCGGCATCGCGCACGAGGAGATGCCGGAAGCGGTAGGCGTCGTCGTCCACGATCGTGGAACGCTCGGGCCGGATGAGCTCCTTGCGCACGAGGGTCATCAAGTGTCCCGCGACGGCTTCCCTCGCGGAGTCTGGGGAGAGCTCGGCCACCGCTCCTCGCCAGAAGACGCGACCCGCCACCGAGGCGCGCTCGATCGTCGATCGTTCCCCGGCGCCGAGCCGGTCGAGCCGCGCTGCGATGAGCGCGGAAACGCTGGGTGGCACGGAGACGGTCGCCAGGTCGCCGGTGACCTCCCACCCGCCAGCGCCGTGGCGGACGATGCCTTCCTCGACGAGCATGGCCAGGAGCTCCTCGACGAAGAGCGGGTTGCCCTCGGACGCCTCGCGCACGCGATGCAAGAGCGCCTCCGGCACCGTCTCGCCGAGGAGGCCCGCGACGAGGTCGTCGCATTCATTCCCGGTGAGTGGCTCGAGCAGGATGGTCGTGGCGTTCAGCTTGCCTCCACCCCACGTCGGCCGGACCTCGAGCAGCTCGGAGCGGGCCATGCAGATCACGAGGATGGGCGCTTCGCGAGCCCAGTCGACCAGCTCCTCGACGAGGTCGAGGAAGACCCCCTCGCCCCAGTGGACGTCATCGAAAACGACGACCAGCGGCCGCCGTCGTGCAAGCTGCTCGAGCAGCCGGCGCAGGGCCCGCGCTATCGCCTCCCGTGACGCCTGGGGCCCGAGGCCGATGGCTCCCGCGATCGGCTTTACGATCACCTCCCTCTCGGCGTCGCTGCCGTCGACGAGTGCGTCGAGGCGAGCCATGGCTTCCGCTTGGCCGTCGGAGTCGGCGATGCCGGCCAGGTCTCGCACGAGCTCCGCGACCGGCCAGTAGGTGATCCCCTCGCCGTAGGGGAGGCAGCGACCGCGCCCGACACGAGCCTCGGCGGCGAGGTCCGCGAGCACGTCCCGAACGAGCCGCGACTTGCCGACCCCCGCACTGCCGAGGACCGTGAACAGCTGGCCTACGCCGTCGGCCAGGGCCCGGTCGAATGCCTCGCACAGCAGGCGACGCTCCCGCGTCCGACCAACCATCGGCGCCTCGAGGTTGCGAGCGCGGCCCGGTGTATCGGGACGAACGCGCTCGAGTCGGAACGCCACCACCGGGGCCGCCTTCCCGTGCAGCGCGAGCGGCGCCAATGCCTGGACCTCGATCGCGTCGCGGGCCAGGTCGACCGTTGCCTCGTCCACGAGGATCTCGCCGGGCTCCGCGGCCTGCTCGAGTCGAGCCGCGAGGTTGACCGCCTCGCCGGTCGCGAATGCTTCGCCGCCGGCGGCCCCCTCGGCGACGACCTCCCCGGTCGCGACGCCGACGCGGACGGCCAGCCCGACGCCGTGCTCGGCAGCGAGATCTTCGCTCAGTCGAGCCACGGCGTGGCGCAGGTCGTCGGCCGCACGCACGGCACGAAGCGCGTCGTCCTCGTGCAGGACCGGGATCCCGAAGACCGCCATGACCGCGTCCCCGATGAACTTCTCGACCGTCCCGCCGTGCCGCTCGAGCGTTACCCGTGCGTCCGCGTAGTAGCGGCCCAGGACGGTCCGCAGCGCCTCCGGGTCGAGCCGCTCGCCCAGCGCGGTCGAGCCGGCGAGGTCGCAGAAGACGATGGTCACGACTTTCCTGACTCGTCTGGGCACAGGCCGGTCGGCACCCACCGCCGTGCCGCAGGCGAGGCAGAAGCGCGCCCCCTCGGGGTTCTCCTGGCCGCAGGCGGGGCAGGCCGTCATGGCGCCGAGTGTAACGCTGGCCCGCGCTGCTACAATCCGCCTTTACGGAAGCCCGCGGGCCCAGCCCGCATCCCCGACAAGGGAGGAGCCGTTGCTCGAGGAAGGGGCAGCGTCGGTCCAGTGAGGCTGAGGCGCACCTTCGCCCAGGGGTCCTGCCGAGGCGTGGCGGGACGAGAAGAGGGGCAGTCTATCCCGCAGGTCCCGGCCGCGACGGTCCGGGGCCTCGTCGTTTCCGAGGGGTCGCGCTGATGCCGGCCACGGTGGTCGTCGGGCTGCAGTGGGGCGACGAAGGCAAGGGCAAGACGACCGACCTGCTGGCCGAGTCGGTCAGCCACGTCGTGCGCTACCAGGGCGGCGACAACGCCGGACACACGATCGTCATCGGCGACGAGGTCTTCAAGCTCCACCTCGTGCCCAGCGGCGTCCTCTACCCGCACATCGTGCCGGTCATCGGCAACGGGGTCGTGGTCAACCCGCAGACGCTGCTCGACGAGATGGCCATGCTCGCGCAGCGCGGCATCGATACGACCCGCGTCCGCGTCAGCGCGGCGGCGCACGTGACGATGCCCTACCACGTGGCCCTCGACCGGGCCATGGAGGCGCGCCGCGGCGGCGGCAACATCGGCACCACCAACCGCGGCATCGGTCCCACGTACGCGGACCGGGCGGCCCGCACGGGCATCCGCATGGGCGACCTGCTCGACCCGCCGGCGATCCGGGCGGCGCTGGAGCGGATCCTGCCCGAGAAGAACGCCCTCATGGTCGGCGTTCACGGCGCCCAGCCGATGGAGCTGGAGCCGCTCCTCGAACGGGCGGTCGCCTGGGGCGACGCGCTACGCGCGCACATCACCGACACGACCGGCCTGGTGCAGGCCGCGCTCGCGGCCGGCGACCACGTGCTGCTCGAGGGTGCGCAGGGCGCCCTGCTCGACCTCGACCACGGCACGTACCCCTACGTGACCAGCTCGAACCCGGTGGCCGGCGGCGCCTGCACCGGCGGCGGCGTGGGCCCGCTCCAGATCGACCAGGTCATCGGTGTCATGAAGGCCTATGCCACGCGTGTCGGGTCGGGCCCCTTCCCGACCGAGCTGGGCGACCCGATCGGCACCTACCTGCTCGAGAAGGGCCGCGAGTTCGGCACGACCACGGGTCGTCGGCGCCGCTGCGGCTGGTTCGACGCCGTGCCGCTGCGCTATGCGGTCGCGGTCAACTCGGTGAGCAGCATCATGCTCAACAAGCTCGACATCCTCTCCGGCCTGCCCGAGGTCAGGCTCGGCGTCGCCTACCGGCTCGATGGTGAGCTGGTGGACCGCTGGCCGCTGTCGCTGGCCGAGCTGGAGCGCGTGGAGCCGGTGTTCGAGACCTTCCCCGGCTGGGACGAGGACCTGGGCGGCGTTCGCCGCCTGGCCGACCTGCCGGCGGCCGCGCGCGCCTTCATCGACACGCTCGAGGCGCGGGCTGGCGTTCCCATCGCCATCGTCAGCGTCGGGCCGGAGCGGACCCAGACGATCGTGCGCACCGAGCGGCCGGCGCGCTCCGGGGCCAGCTGGGGGGCCGTCGCCACGTGATGCCCGTGCCTGCGACTCCTGGCCGGATCCTCGTCATCGGGTCGGGCGGGCGCGAGCACGCCCTGGCCTGGCGCCTCGCACACGATCCCGGCATCGAGGTCGTCATGGTGGCTCCGGGCAATCCCGGCATGCATGGCGTGGCGACCGTCATCCCGGGCTTCGACGCGACCGACCCGGCGGCTGTCGTCGCCCTGGCACGGGAGCGGCGCGTCGAGCTCGTGGTGGTGGGTCCGGAGGGGCCGCTCGTGGCCGGTGTCGCAGACGCGCTGCGCGCGGCCGGCATCCCCGTCTTTGGGCCGGACGCCGCTGCCGCGCGGATCGAGGGCAGCAAGGCCTTCTGCCGCGAGGTCGCCGGGGCGGCCGGCGTGCCCATGGCGGAGGGCGCCGTCTTCGATGCCGCCGCCGCCGCGCTCGCCTATGCCGCGCGGCTCGGGGCGCCGGTCGTGGTCAAGGCCGACGGGCTGGCGGCGGGCAAGGGCGTGACAGTCTGCGCCACGCTCGCCGAGGCGGAGGAGGCCATCCGCGACGCCCTGGAACGGCGGGTCTTCGGGGCGGCCGGGGCGCGCATCGTCGTCGAGGTCGCGCTGCGCGGAGCGGAGGCGAGCCTCATCGCGATATGCGACGCGACCACGGCCCTGGCGCTGCCGCCGGCGCGCGACCACAAGCGCATCGGCGCGGGCGACCGTGGCCCGAACACCGGCGGCATGGGCGCCTTCTCGCCGCTGCCCGACCTCGAAGAGGCCGCGTCGGCGGCACTCGTGGAGCGCGTCCACGGGCCGGTCCTGGCCGAGCTGGCCCGGCGTGGCACGCCCTTCCGGGGCGCGCTGTACGCCGGGCTCATGCTGACCGAGGAGGGGCCGCGGCTGCTGGAGTTCAACGCCCGCTTCGGTGACCCCGAGGCACAGGCACTCCTGCCGCGCCTGTCGGTGCCGCTGGCGCGGCTGCTCCTGGCGGCCGCGACGGACCGGCTGGCCGAGGCCGCGGCGGCGTTGGGCATCGGCGGCCCGCTGCTGCCGGCCGAGCCCGGGGCGACCGTTGCCGTCGTCCTCGCCGCCCCCGGCTACCCGGCGCGCCCGGAGGTCGGCGCGCCGATCACCGGCCTCGAGGCCGTCGCCCGGATGGCGCCCGGCGCGCTCGTCTTCCACGCCGGCGTCGCCGCGGGGCGGGACGGCGGGCTGGTCACCGCCGGCGGTCGCGTCCTGACCGTCGTCGGCCGCGGTGCGGACCTGGCCGAAGCCGCTCACGAGGCTCATGGCGCGGCCGAGCTCATCGACTTCCCCGGACTGCAGCGCCGGCGGGACGTCGGCCGGCCCCTGCCCGCGCCGGCGGGAGTAGCGCGGTGATCCCGCGCTACACGCTGCCCGAGATGGGGGCCGTGTGGACGGACGAGGCGCGCTTCGCGGCCATGCTGCGCGTCGAGCTTGCGGTCGCTCGCGCCCAGGCGCGCCGCGGCCTCGTGCCCGGCGACGCGTTGACGGCCCTCGAGTCGCGCGCCGTCGTGGACGTGGCACGCATCGCCGAGCTGGAGCGGACCACCGACCACGACGTCGTCGCCTTCGTCAGCCAGGTGGCCGAGAGCGTCGGGCCGGAGGGACGCTTCCTGCACCTGGGCCTCACGAGCAGCGACGTCGTGGACACCGCGCTCGCTCTCCAGTGCCGCGCCGCGGCGGACCGGCTGCTGGTCGACCTGGACGCCGCCATCGCCGGCGTCGCGCGCCGTGCCCGCGAGCACGCGGGCACGGCGATGATGGGCCGAACCCACTCGGTGCACGCGGAGCCGACCACGTTCGGGCTCAAGCTGGCCGGCTGGGCCTGGGAACTCGATCGCGGCCGATCGCGCCTGCGGGCCGCGGCCGACGACCTGGCCACGGGCAAGATCTCGGGCCCCGTGGGCACGTACAGCCACCTCGACCCCGACCTCGAGGAAGAGGTGCTCCATGAGCTGAGGCTGACGCCCGACCCGGCCAGCACGCAGGTCGTGGCACGCGACCGGCACGCCGCCTTCCTCGCCGCCATCGCGGTGACCGGCGGCTCGATCGAGCGTTTCGCGACGGAGATCCGCAACCTCCAGCACACCGAGATCGGCGAGGTCATGGAGCCTTTCCGGGCCGGCCAGAAGGGCAGCTCGGCGATGCCCCACAAGCGCAACCCGATCCTCTCCGAGCGCCTGGCCGGCCTCGCCCGCCTGCTGCGCGGCTATGCCGCGGCCGGCCTCGAGGACGAGGCGCTCTGGCACGAGCGGGACATCAGCCACTCCTCCGTGGAGCGCGTGGCGCTGCCCGATGCGACGATCCTCCTCGACTACATGCTGGTGAAGTTCACCGGGCTCGTCGACGAGCTCGTCGTGCGTGCCGACCGGATGGCCGAGAACGTCGAGCGCGGGCTCGGCCTGCATGCCTCGAGCCGGGTACTGCTCGCCCTCGTCGAGCAGGGCGGACTGTCCCGCGAGGAGGCCTACGCGATCGTCCAGCGCAACGCCCTGCGTGCTGCGGACGAGCGGCGACCGCTGGCCGATGTCCTGGCCCTCGACGCGGAGCTGACGGCGGCGATCTCCATGCACACGCTCGCCGCCTGCTTCGACGACGCACACCTGCTGCGCAACGTGCCCGCCGTCATCGCCCGGCTCGACCGGCTCGTGCCCGTCGACGAGAAGGAGGGCGCCCGTGCCGATGGCTGAGGGTTTCGTCCGCTCCGGGAAGGTGCGCGACCTGTACCGGGTCGATGCCGGCCGCCTACTGCTCGTGGCCAGCGACCGGCTTTCGGCGTTCGACGTCGTGCTGCCCACGGCGATCCCCGACAAGGGCCGCGTCCTGACCGGCCTGTCGCGCTTCTGGTTCGCCCTGACGGGCGGCATCGTCTCCAACCACCTGCTCGGGGTGGACCCGACGACGTTTCCGCCGGCCTTCGCCGCCGGGGCCGCCGAGCTGCGCGGCCGCTCCATGATCTGCCGCCCGGCGCGCGTCCTGCCGGTGGAGGTCATCGTGCGTGGCTACATCTCGGGCAGCGGCTGGAAGGACTACCTGCGCAGCGGCGCCGTCTGCGGCATCCCGCTGCCGCCGGGGCTGCGCGAGAGCGAGCGCTTCCCCGAGCCGCTCTTCACGCCCTCCACGAAGGCCGAGCTGGGCGCCCACGACGAGAACATCGGCTTCGACGACGTCGTGCGCCTGATCGGCGCCGAGCTCGCCGAGCGCGTCCAGGAGACGGCCCTCGCGCTCTACCGCTTTGGCGCCGCGCGGGCCGAGGCGGCCGGCATCATCCTGGCCGACACGAAGTTCGAGTTCGGCCTCGACGAGGCGAGCGGCGAGCTGCTCCTCATCGACGAGGTGCTGACGCCCGACTCGAGCCGCTTCTGGGACGCGGCGGCATACGCCCCGGGTGGCCCGCAGCCCTCCTACGACAAGCAGTTCGTGCGCGACTGGCTCGAGGGCATCGGCTGGGCCAAGACGCCGCCGGGACCCGAGCTGCCGGCCGAGGTCGTGGCCGGGACGCGCGGCCGCTACGTGGAGGCCTTCGAGCGCATCACCGGCGCGAGCTTCGCGCGCTACCTCGCCGACGACGTGGTGGCAACGGTGGAGGAGCCGATCGCCCGATGACCGCCTACCGCTTCGCCGTCGCCGTCATGCCCAAGGAGGGCATCCTCGATCCCCAGGGGCGCGCGGTCGAGCAGTCGCTGCCCCATCTCCACGTGGCGGACGTCTCCGGCGTCCGCGTCGGCCGGCGGGTCGAGCTGACCGTGGAGGCGCCCGACCCGCTGGCGGCTCGGGCCACCGTGGAGCGGCTCGCCGGGGAGGTCTTCTCGAACCCGATCATCGAGGCCTGGACGATCGAGGCGCTGGCGCCGGAAGGCCGGCCATGAGGGTCGGCGTGGTCGTCTTCCCGGGCTCGAACTGCGATCGCGACGCGCTGCACGCCGCCCGTCTCGCCGGGGCCGAGAGCGAGCTGCTGTGGCATGAGACACCCGACCTGGGTGGCGCCGACCTGGTGGTGCTACCGGGCGGCTTCGCCTACGGCGACTACCTGCGCGCCGGCGTGCTGGCCCGCTTCAGCCCGATCATGGGCGCCGTGCGCGACCACGCCGCGCGGGGCGGTCTCGTGCTCGGCATCTGCAACGGCTTCCAGGTCCTCGCCGAGGCCGGGCTCGTACCCGGTGCGCTCTTGCGCAACGCCTCGCTCCGCTTCGAGCATCGCTGGGTGCGGCTCTCGGTGGAGCGGCGCGACACCCCCTTCACGAGCGCCATCCCGGCCGGGCGGGAGCTGCGCCTGCCCGTCGCCCACGGCGAAGGCAACTACTTCCTGCCCGACCATGAGCTCGACGTCCTGGAGGCGCGCGACCGAGTCCTCTTCCGCTACGCGCCGCCGGAGGGTAACCCCAACGGCTCGGCGCGGGACATCGCCGGGGTCCTGGACGCCGGCGGCCGCGTGTGCGGCCTGATGCCCCACCCCGAGCGCGCCGCGGAAGCGATCCTCGGCTCCGACGACGGCCTGCTCGTCTTTCGCTCGCTCGTGGAGAGCGCGGCGGCCGCCACCTCCGCCCGCGCCGCGGCCGTCGTGGCCTGATGACCATCGCCACCCCGGCCGGGCCGCTGCACCGGGCGCTCGGGCTGACCGACGCCGAGCTGGCGGCGATCCACGAGCGCCTCGGTCGGGATCCCAACGACCTCGAGCTGGCGATGTTCAGCGTGATGTGGAGTGAGCACTGCTCCTACAAGAGCTCGAAGCCGCTGCTGGGCACGTTGCCCACGACGGGCGAGGACGTCGTCGCCGGCCCGGGCGAGAATGCCGGCGTCATCGCCATCGGTGACGGCCTGGCGGTGGCCTTCAAGCTCGAATCGCACAACCATCCCAGCGCGGTGGAGCCCTACCAGGGCGCCGCTACCGGGGTCGGCGGCATCCTGCGCGACATCTTCACCATGGGCGCGCGCCCGATCGCCGTGCTCGACGCCCTGAAGTTCGGCGACCCGTCGGCGCCTCGGACGCGCCATCTCGTGCGCGGCGTCGTGCGCGGCGTTGGCGGCTACGGCAACTGCGTGGGCGTGCCCACCGTGGGCGGGGAGCTCGTCTTCGATGCCTCGTACGCGGAGAACCCGCTGGTCAACGTGATGGCCATCGGCCTGCTGGAGGAGCGCCACCTGACCCGCGCGGCCGCCCCGGGACCCGGCAACCTGGCCGTCCTCTACGGCTCGACCACCGGCCGCGACGGCATCGGCGGCGCGAGCGTCCTGGCCAGCGCCAGCTTCGACGAGGCAAGCGCGGCGAAGCGCCCCACGGTCCAGGTCGGCGACCCGTTCGCCGAGAAGCTGCTCATCGAGGCCAGCCTGGAGCTCATCGGGGGCGGCCTGGTCGAGGGCCTCCAGGACCTCGGGGCGGCGGGCATCACCTGCGCCGTCTCGGAGACGGCCGACCGGGCCGGCACGGGCATCGTCGTCGACCTCGACGCCGTGCCGCGACGCGAGACCGGCATGGCCCCCTTCGAGGTCATGATCAGCGAGAGCCAGGAACGGATGCTCGCCATCGTCCGCCCGGAACGGCTCGCTGCGGTCCTCGAGGTCTGTGGCCGTTGGGCGATACCGGCCGCGGTGATCGGCCGGGTCACGGACGACGGCCTCATCCGGGTCGTGAGCGGTGAAGAGGAGCTGGCGCGCATCCCGGCGGCGGCGCTCACGAGCGAGGCCATCGTCCACCACCGTCTCTCGTCGCCGCCGGCGCGCACCCGCTCGGCGCCCGCGCCGGGCGCGCCCGAGGAACCGGGCGACGGTCTCCCGGAGCGCGGTATGGACCCGGGCGCGGTCCTGATCGCGCTCATCGGCAGCGCCAACCTCGGCTCACGCGCCTGGGTCACCACCCAGTACGACGAGACGGTCGGCAGCGACACCGTCGAGGCCGGCGAGCGCAGTGCCGCGGTGCTGCGCATCAAGGGCACGACGAAGGCGCTCGTGGCCGCCACCGATGCGCAGGCGCAGGTCGCCGTCCACGACCCGTACCTCGGCGCGGCACTGGCCGTCGCCGAGTGTGCCCGGAACGTGGCCGTCACGGGCGCCCGGCCGCTGGGCGTGACGAACTGCCTGAACTTCGGCAACCCGGAGCGGCCGGAGGCCTTCTGGCGCTTCGCCGAGTCGGTGCGCGGGCTCGGCGATGCCTGTCGCGCGCTGGGCCTGCCGGTCACCGGTGGCAACGTCAGCTTCTACAACGAGTCGCCCGTGGGCGCCATCGCGCCGACGGCGCAGATCGGCGTGGTGGGCCTGCTCGACGACATCGGCCTGCGCGTCGGCCCGGCCTTCCGCGCTGCCGGCGACCTGGCGGTCCTCGTCGGCGAGGCCGGTCCGGGACTGGCCGGATCGGCCTATGCCGCCCTGGCCGGCCTTGCCTCCGACGACCGGCCGCCGTCGCTCGACCTCGGACGGGAGGCGGCGCTGCAGCGATTCCTCGTGACCGCAGCGCGCGAGCGCCTGCTCGCCTCCGCCCAGGACGTCTCGGGCGGCGGGCTGGCGGTCGCCGCCGCGGAGTGCACGGCGTGGTCCGGTCTCGGCGCCCGGCTGCAGCTGCGCGTCGGGATGGCGCCCGCGGTGGACCTCTTCGGCGAGAGCCCCAGCCGCGTGCTGGTCACCGCTGCGCCCGACGACTGGGAGCGCCTGGCGGGCCTCGCCGCGGCGCATGGCCTGCCGGTCCGCCGCCTGGGCACGGTGGGCGGCGACCGCCTCGTGATCGAGCTCGTGGGCGACGGCGCGACCGGTGCGGCCGAGGGCCGCGGCGCCGGCGTGGCCGACGCCGTGGACGTCGCGGTCGCAGACCTCCACCACGCCTGGCGGTATGCCCTGCCGCGGGCGCTCGGCGAGGACGCCGACGCGGCCCCGCTCGCCGTCGAGGAGCGCTGAGCGATGTGCGGCATCGTCGGCGTGCACGCTCCCGGCCAGGAGGCGGCTGGGCTCGCCTCGCTCGCGCTGTTCGCCCTGCAGCATCGGGGCCAGGAGTCGGCCGGGGTGGCCGTCAGCGACGGCGAGGGCGTGATGGTCTACAAGGACCTGGGCATGGTCGCCCAGGTGCTCGATGAGCGGCGCCTGCCCTCGCTGCGTGGCCACCTGGCGATCGCCCACTGCCGCTACTCGACGACCGGTTCCACGCTCTGGGAGAACAGCCAGCCGTCGTACCGCCTGGGGCCGCGGCGGGCGGTCGCGGTGGGTCACAACGGCAACCTCGTCAACACGCGCCAGCTGCTCGAGCGGCTGCGCGGCGGCAAGCGCCGCATGAGCGGCACGAGCGACACCGAGTTGCTCACCGCGCTCCTTTCCGATGAACCGGCCGACGACCTCGTGGACGCGCTCGGGCGGGTCCTGCCGGGCATCTCGGGCGCCTTCTCGCTGGTGGTCATGGACGAGCAGCGGGTCGTCGGCGTGCGCGACCCGCACGGCTTCCGGCCGCTCGTCCTTGGCCGGCTGCCCGGCGAGCCCGAGGGCTGGGTGCTGGCCTCGGAGACGGCCGCCCTCGACATCCTCGGCGCCGACGTCGTGCGCGAGGTCGAGCCGGGCGAGATGGTCGTGCTCGGCGAACCCGGCGGCCCGCGCTCGGTCCGCTACGCCGAGGGGCGCGAGCACCTGTGCGTGTTCGAGCTGATCTACTTCGCCCGCCCGGACTCGTACATGCTCGGCCGCAGCCTCTACGAGGCGCGGCGGCGGATGGGTGAGGAGCTCGCCCGCGAGGCACCCGTCGACGCGGACATGGTGATGCCGGTACCCGATACCGGGGCGCCGGCAGCGGTCGGCTTCGCCGAGGCGAGCGGGCTGCCCTACCGCGAGGGCATGGTCAAGAATCGCTACGCCGGTCGCACCTTCATCCAGCCCTCGCAGGCGATGCGCCAGCGCGGGGTCAACGTCAAGCTCAGCCCGCTGCGCGAGCAGGTGCGCGGCCGGCGCCTGGTGGTGGTGGACGACTCGATCGTGCGCGGCACGACCACCAAGCAGATCGTGGCCCTCCTGCGGCGGGCCGGCGCGACGGAGGTCCATCTGCGCATCAGCGCCCCGCCCATCTTCCATCCCTGCTTCTACGGCATCGACACGCAGGTCGAGACCGAGCTGATCGCGGCCCGCATGGACCTCGAGGGCATCCGCGACTACCTGGGCGCCGATTCGCTCGCCTACCTGTCCATCGGTGGCGTGCTCGACGCGCTGCAGCTGCCGCGGGACCGGTTCTGCTTCGCCTGCTTCGACGGCGTCTACCCGGTGCCGGTCCCGTACGACGTCGCCTCGCACAAGTTCGTGCTCGAGGACGACCCCGTGGTCGCGTCCGCGGTGACCGTCCCGTGAGTGCGGCTCGATCGGCATACCGCCGCTCCGGCGTGGACGTGGACGCCGGAGACCGGGCCGTCGATCTGATGCGCGAGCGCGTGGGCCGCACGCACGGCGCGGCGGAGGTGCTGATCGGCCTGGGCGGGTTCGCGGCAGCGGTCGCGCTGCCCGCCGGCCTGCGCTCGCCGGTCCTCGTGAGCGCCACCGACGGCGTGGGCACGAAGACGGCCATCGCGGCCGCCATGCGGCGCTATGACACGATCGGCCGGGACCTCGTGGCGATGTGCGCCGACGACGTCGTCTGCCAGGGCGCGCGGCCGCTCTTCTTCCTCGACTACGTCGCGGTGGGACGGGTCGATCCGGTGGACGTGGCCGAGCTCGTCGGCGGCGTGGCCGCCGGCTGCGAACTGGCCGGCTGTGCGCTCGTCGGTGGCGAGACCGCCGAGCATCCCAGCCTGATGCGGCCCGACGAGTTCGACCTGGCCGGCTTCTGCGTCGGCGTCGTGGAGCGCGACGAGCTCCTGGACGGCAGCGCCGCGCGCGCCGGCGACGCGCTCATCGGCATGGCCGCGTCGGGGCTGCACGCCAACGGCTACTCGCTCGTGCGCGCGCTCCTCGCCGACCACGACCTGGCACTCGACCGGCCCTACCTCGACGTGGTGGGTCGCGTGCTCGGCGAGGCCCAGGTGGCGCGTGTGGCGGCGGACGAGCCGGAGCACCTGCTGGCGACCCTGGGCGACGTGCTCCTGACGCCCACGCGCATCTACGCCCTCGATGCCCTTGCCCTGCGCGACGCGCTCGCCGCGGCGGGGACGCCGTTGCGCAGCCTGGCCCACGTCACCGGTGGCGGCCTGGCGGGCAACGTGCCGCGGGCGCTGCCGGCAGACAGCGGCGCGCGCGTGGACCCCGACGCCTGGCCGGTACCGTCGGTCATCCAGGTCGTCGATGCCCTGGCCGGGATCGATGGGCCGGAGGCACGAGCGACGCTGAACGGCGGGATCGGCATGGTCGCCGTGGTGCCGGCCGAGGCCGCCGATCTGGCCATCGCGACGCTCGCCGGGCGCGGCCTGCCGGCGTGGCGGATCGGCGAGGTCGTGCCGGCCGGCATCCTCCGGGGCGCCCGCTACGCCGAGACCGGCGCCGATGCCTGAGGTCCAGCGCGGCGGCCGCGTGGCGGTCGGGGTCTCGGGCGCCGGATCCAACCTGCGCGCGCTCGTCGGGGCGGCGCGGCGCGGCGAGGTCGGCGGCGCGGTCGTGCTCGTGTTCGCCGACCGCGACTGCCCCGCCCTGGCCTGGGCGGCGGAGGAGGGGATCGACACGGCGCTCCTGCCCGGCGCCGACGACGCGACGCTGGCGCAGACGCTGAGGGCGGTCGCGCCGGACGCGGTCGTCCTGGCGGGCTACATGCGCCTCGTCGGTCCGGCGGTCCTCGCCGCCTTTCCCGGCCGCATCCTCAACACGCACCCGTCGCTCCTGCCGGCCTTCCCGGGCGCGCACGCGGTACGCGATGCGCTCGAGCACGGCGTCGCGGTCACCGGCTGCACGGTCCACCTCGTGGACGAGACGCTCGACGGCGGCCCGATCGTGCTCCAGGAGGCGGCGCCGATCCTGCCCGGCGACGATGAGGCCGGGCTCCACGAACGGATCCGGGCCGTCGAGCACCGGTTGCTGCCGCGGGCCGTGGCGCTGCTCCTGGCGGGCGCCCTGGGGCTGAACGGCCGGCGGGTCACCGTCGACGCGACGCGGGCCGACGAGCGTCAGCCGGTCGCACGGCGGGCATTGCTCTCCGTCTCCGACAAGGCGGGGCTGCAGGACCTGGCGGCGGGCCTCGTGGGCCTCGGCTTCGAGCTCGTCTCCACCGGTGGCACGGCGCGCGGGCTGCGCGAGGCCGGCCTGCCGGTCACCGACGTGGCCGCCGTGACCGGCTTCCCGGAGATGCTCGACGGGCGCGTCAAGACGCTCCACCCGCGCATCCACGGTGGCATCCTGGCCGACCGGCGGTTGCCGGCACACCGCGAGCAGCTCATCGCCGCGGGCATCGCTCCCTTCGAGCTGGTCGTGGTCAACCTGTACCCGTTCGCCGCCGCCGCGGCGCGGCCCGGGATCACCGCGGACGAGCTCATCGAGGAGATCGACATCGGCGGGCCGGCCATGGTCCGCGCGGCGGCGAAGAACCACGCCAGCGTCGCCGTGGTTACCGATCCCGCGGCGTACCCGGGCATCCTCGCGGAGCTGCGGGCCGTCGGCGCCCTCTCTTCCGAGACGCGCCGCTCGCTGGCCGTGGCCGCCTTCCGCCACACCGCGGCGTACGATGCCCGCATCGCCGCCGAGCTGCCCGGGCCCCTCGGCGTCGCCCCGACGGAGCCCTTCCCGGCGTGGCTCGACCTGGGCCTGGAGCGCGTCCTCGAGCTTCGCTATGGCGAGAACCCGCATCAGGCGGCGGCGCTCTACCGCTATCCCGACGCGGATCCTGCGGCCGGTCCCTTCACTCGCGGCGTCGATCAGCGGCAGGGCAAGGCGCTGAGCTACAACAACCTGCTCGACGCGGCCGCCGCGGCCGGGCTGGCGCGCGACCTGCGGGGCCCGGCCTGCGTCATCGTCAAGCACACCAACCCCTGCGGTGCGGCCGAGGCCCCCGACCCCCTCCGGGCCTGGGAGCTCGCCCTGGCGGGCGATCCGGTCAGCGCCTTCGGCGGCGTCGTGGCCCTCACCCGGCCGATCGACGCGACGCTCGCTGCCCGACTCACCTCGATCTTCCTGGAGGTCGTCATCGCCCCCGACCTGACGCTCGAGGCGGCGGCGATCCTGGCCACGAAGCCGAACCTGCGCGTGCTGGTGGACCCCCACCTGGGCACGTCGCCCGTCGCCGCGCGCGAGCTGCGCAGTGCCGGCGGCGGCGTCCTGGCCAGCGAGGCCGACGTGGCGGCGGACGACCCGGCCACCTGGCGTCCGGCCACCAGGCGGGTGCCATCCCCGGAGGAGCTGCGCGACCTCGACCTCGCCTGGCGGGTGGCGCGCCACGTGAAGTCGAACGCCATCGTGCTCGTGCGCGACGGAGCCGTGGTTGGCGTGGGC
>Ga0209751_10000655_pt1 | contig 36975 bp, 45 predicted proteins | sample RifCSP13_1_FD_184019 | JGI IMG/M metagenome (GOLD analysis project Ga0209751, IMG submission 184019) | Soil microbial communities from Rifle, Colorado - Rifle CSP2_sed 13_1 (SPAdes) (version 2) | ecosystem: Environmental > Terrestrial > Deep subsurface > Rock core/Sediment | place: Rifle...
TCCAAGAACCGTCGAACGTGCAGACGGGGAGCGACTACGGTCACTCGACTCGCGCCTCGGGTGACCTCGGTGTTCGCGGCCAGTCCAAGCCGCACTCGCCTCCGGTCCGTCAAGCCGGGACTACGGCTACCAGACGTGCACGACTGGTGGTCTCGGTGCGACCTCCTCTGAAGCGTCGCTCGCCTGGAGTCCGTAAAGCTCCAGCCTTCCTTCGATGATGAACTCGTGCTCGTGCCTGTCCTGCCGAACCCAACGTGTGATGAAGCGTTGGGCGAAGCGAGCTGCCTTCGGGCTGATCGTCGTCAGCCTCGTAGGAGGGCTCCTGGTCGCCGGTGCCCGGGTCGCGTTCCCACCTGAGCGAGAGGCGTGGTTCGGGCGGCTGCTCGTACTGGCACAGAAGGCGGATGCTGAGTACGACGCCCTCTTGCGTGTCGAAGGGGTGGCAGCTCAACCGGAGAGCTGGACCGAACTCTACATCCTCGTGAAGGAGATCATCTATCAGATCGACGAGGAGGGGGCGACCACCCAACTCATCCGTCCCGCCTCCGTCATGTTCGCGGACTTTGGTCCCGGGCGCCGGTCCGCCGTGGCGGGTACCTACGCGACCGCTGACGGCGCCATCGTCCTGAATGAGCGGTTCCTGACACCGGCTTGGGGCGACTCATCGTGGCTGAGCACGCTGATCCATGAACTCGTCCATGCCCAAGGCTACCTCGTCGGAGACTCGTCCACTCTGGAGTCACAGACCGAGATCGTGGCGACCGAAGTGCTCGCGGCGATGGCGAACCTGAACTACCCAGGCGCTCGTGCAGAGCTGCTGGACGGGCTCCGCCGTGATGCGCTCGCGATGGCCTACTACATCGCCCGGTTCGGTGGCGATCCCATCCACACGACCTACACGGAAGACATGCAGTTTTCGGGATGGAATAGCGATCCTGTCCTGATGAACCGCCTGGCCGCCGCGCGCCGGGCCATCCTCACGCCGACCGAGTTGGCCCGCTCCGACAAGCGCATCCGCTGGTGGGAAGAGCGTCCCGCCGAGTACGTGCAGGTGCTCGGCAAGTACGTCGTGACGACGATCACGATGGAGCTGGATGCGGCCTGTGGCAGTGGCACCGTGGCCGAGGCGTTCCAACAGGCGGAGTTCCTGAATCCCGAGCCGCAGTTGACCTGGGACGGAACGGTCTGGGGGATGCAGATGGGCGCGACCTGGGGTTCGACGATCGAGCTGCCTCCGCTGCGACTGGACGACCTCGCCTACGTTCTCGATGGACTGGGGTATTGCTGATGTCCGACAAGTCTCCCGACCGCCTGCCCACTCCCGAGGAGACCGAGCAGACGCTGGCCGAAACAGCCAAGGTACGTGCCGAAACGGCCAAGCTGCTCGCCGAGGCGGAAGAGGCCACGGCCAAGGCCGGGATCGCGCGGGATGCCGAGGCTATCGGACGCCTCCACCGTGCCGAAGTCGAGCGCGGCGTCCGCAAAGAGCTGGCGGATAACGTCCACCACCGCGTCTACTTGTTCTCCGGCGCGGTCGCTGAAAGTTCCGTGAAGTCCTGCATCCGCCAACTTACCGAATGGCACCGTCTCTTCCCGAACGAGCCGATGGAACTGGTCTTCACCTCGCCGGGTGGCGCCATCATCGACGGCTTGGCGCTGTATGACTACATCCAGAGTCTACGGCGTGCCGGTCACCACATCACCACTTCGACGCTCGGCATGGCCGCCTCGATGGCCGGCATCCTGCTCCAAGCCGGGGACACCCGCGTGATGAGCCCCGAGTCGTGGCTGCTCATCCATGAGGCTGCTTTCGGTGTCGGCGGCAAGATCGGCGAAGTCGAAGACACGGTGGCCTGGGTGAAGAAGATTCAGGAGCGCATCCTGACCATCTTCGCCAGCCGCTCACACATGACGCGCAGCCAGCTCAAGAACAAGTGGCTTCGCAAGGATTGGTGGATCGACTCCGACGAAGCACTCAAGCTCGGCCTGATCGACGAGATCAGGTAGGCGGGCCAACCTCGCGGCTCCGGCGTGCCGTTCTCTGATCGAGATTAGCGCACACGCCGCAGTTTCTTGTCTTGGACCGAGCCGGCTCCGGTCCAACCGCTTCCGGCGCGTTGCGCTTGCGGCAGCACGTGTAGTCGTCCTCATCTTGATCGTCGGTCTCTTGTCGCTCCCGGCTTCCCTGCCCGCCCCCACCCGAGCGCGTCCTGTCCCCATCCCCGAGCGCACCTTCGCCCGGATCGCCGTGCTGGCGAGGAGTTTTTCTACTCCGACCATCACAGACGGCCCTGATTTGCAGGTCCCTGTCGGGCCGGGGCCGGTATCGACGGAGACTCCCCCGATCTGGGCGTGGCCGTTGCGCGGTCCGATCACCCAGTACTTCGGTCAGCATCTGACGCGGTACGGCTTCCACCACGGCATCGACATCGACGGCATCACGGGGAATCGCGTCCGAGCGGCCATGACCGGGACCGTTCTCGTGGCGGGTTGGATCAACTGCGGTGGCCTTTCCGTGGTGCTGGACCACGGAAATGGACTGTCGAGCTGGTACAGCCATCTCTCTCGCATCGTCGTGCGTGTCGGCCAGCAGATCGACGTAGGAACGGTCATCGGGCGTGTCGGTAACACCGGATGCAGCCTCGGATCGCACCTGCACTTCGCCATCCAGGTCGGGGATACGTTCGTCGATCCGCTCCCCTACTTACCGCAAAGGTAGGGCCTTGGAAATCATCGTCGTCTTGCTGTTCATCTTCGGGGCACTGGAGCTGGGGCGCCTCTCGGGGCTGGACAAGGGCCGCCGCCAGCGGGCAGAGCCGCCCGTCGTTATCAGTCGGATGCCCCTGACCTACAAGCCCCTTGTACCGCACCCCCCTCGTGCCGTTCCCAAGGTCACGGTGGGCGAAATGTGGCTGGGGGCCGTGCCGGACCAATCTACCTACAGAGGAGAACCTTCGTGAGACGACTCATCTTCGCGGCCGTTTTGGCGGTCGCCCTCATCATCCCCGCCACGGCCAGTGCGATCGACCCCCCGCCCGCTGATTCGGTGCAGGTAGCCGCGCTGGCGAGTCCCGATGCGGTCTACACGCCCGCGGTTGTCCGTGACGAGACGGGTGCCGTCGTCGGCACGAACGCCTGCGCCATCGAGTTCACCCCGAACCTGGCCCGGAGCTGGTGGACCGCCTACTTCGCCGACCCAGTGGACCTCGCTGATGTGCGACCTGGCCTGATGCCCGGCTCGCTCGTGCTGTCCGCTGCTGAGTACGCGGCTGCCGTCACGCTGAACGCCCGGGGCAATACGCTGCCCGATGCGCCGCGCGACTACAACCCGCTGGCACTCGCGACAACGGCAGGCCTCGTCGGCGCCGATGGCGTCGCGTTCTGTCCGACGGACTCCGCTGCGCCGCCCGTGCCGCTTGGGGTCGCGGTCGCGAGCGTTGCGCCAGCCTCGAAGTACGCTACGGCGATCGCTAAGCTGAAGGTGTACATCGCCCGGTTGTCGCTCAACCCCGTCCGCAACGCGGCGAAGCTCGCGTTGTACCGCGCTCGGTTGGCCGACTACCTGTCCCGCTAACCCTTCATTCCCTTTCCCGCTGTGAAGGGTTTTCGCATCCTCCGGCCCGTGCAGGAGTCCTCCTGTGCGGGCTGTGGACGGCTGCTCCGTGAGCGCAAGCGTCGCCCCTGTCCGATTTGTGGCTCCCTGAGCCGTTCCCTTCAACGTAGCGTCACTGAGCGGTTGGGAGCCGCAGACATCGCCACCTAGAGAGGTAGCACCAGTTCAACGTGGGCCGCCGGTCGGCGGCAACGAGGTTCCATCACGATGCGTCTACTCCGCACACGACCGCGGTACGAGGTTGAACCCCTCGCCGATGGCGCGCTGCTCCGGGTCGTGCGCGGCCACCGTGTCATCGACACGATGCGCCTCGGCCCCAACGAGGTCCATGCCGTCATCACCCATGCCGACGGCACGACGACGGACCTGGGTATCAGTTACAACCTGCTCATCACCGCCAGCGCGGGTGGCCGTGACCATGCCGCAGCGGCATTGGGCGGGCTGCTGGCGACCGGCGGGCAGGGTTCCCCGGCCACGGCTACCGGCGCCACGAGCTTCACCGCTACGGCGACGCCGTGGACGACGAACCTCTTGGCGGGGATGCAGGCCGTCTTCCCGGTCACCGGGATCACGACTGCCCCGGTCATCGGTCGGATCATCAGCAACACCTCTTCAGTGGCGACCATCGACAAGTGGAGCAACCCGGACGATACGACCGGCACCACCCCGGCCGCGACCAACGCCTTCATCATCCTGCCCGGTGGTGCGCCTGCGCGCTACATGGCGCTGACGGAGAATGCTGGCGCGGCGAACGCCTCCGATACCGTGCTGACCGGCGAGATCACGACCGGCGGCTGCGGACGGGCACTGGCGACCTACGCGCATACCCTCGCGAGCGCGACCTACACGCTTCAGAAGGCGTACAGCGTGACGGCCACCTTCCCGGCCATCCACAAGATGGGCATTTTCCTGTTCTCCACGGCTTCGACGGGAACCCTTTTCTATGAATCCGTTTTGAATGCCGACGCCTCAGTGGTAAATGGGGACACCTTGACGGTGACCGACACCGCGACGATCAGTTAGGGTATCGTCACATCCGACTTTACCTCGGCTCTCATGCGCCTCGTCCGAAGAAGAACCGCGACACGCTGCACAACGAGGCGTGGCTTCGCGCCAAGTACCTTGACGAACGGCTGGGTACACATGACATTGCTCGGCTACTCGTCTGTTCGGTTCCGACTATCTGGCATGCACTACGCAAGTTCGGTATCCCGACTCGCGGGATATCCGAGAGCAAGATGGGTCGGCGGATCAAGGCGGCTTCAATCATTGAAGGCGACAACCTGAGTTCCGTAGATCGTACTCGAAACAATGGTCTCGTTGGTCAACTCGCTCTCAAGGCCGAAATGATCGCCGCTTACGGCGACAAGTGTGCTTGTTGCGGTGAAACTGAACCGGTCTTTCTTTCCTTGGAGCACGTCAACGGAGGCGGGTACCAAGAGCGGAAGGTTGGCGGCGCGATGGGCGTCTGGCGACGACTCCGCGCCGAAGGGTGGCCGAAAGATGGCTACCGCATCCTCTGCATGAACTGCCAGTTCGGGACCAAACTCGGCCGAACCTGTCCCCATAAAGCTACCCCTTAGGAGCTAGATGGCCCCGCTCCGCTGCACGGCTAGGTCCGCCTGAATGGCGACGCCCATCTTCTGTTGCGGAGGCGAGTGCGGGGTCGCCGCGTCTGCAGGTGTAGTTCACTGGTCAGGTATATCCGGCACGGGGTCGTTCTCCACGACCACGGTCCGGTCCGGTCTTCGCTCTTTCCGTTGTAACCCATCGGCTTCAGTGGGTTATTTCTCATCCGCCAACCTGGCATCGACGACCGACTGGGTTGTGCGGGCGTATGTCCGCTTCGCGACGTTGCCGGACGCAACCTCACGTATCTTCGCGCTGAGCTCCGCGGTCGCGCAGGGCGTCTACTTCAACGTCTCTGACAGCAAGCTCTACGTTGGCGATAGCACGTCCAATCTCGGGGCGACCGGCGTTGCGATCACGACGGGGGTGTGGTACCGGATCGACTTCAAGGCGACCGTGACGACGCTGGACGCTCAGGTCGATGGCACGGCGGTCGGGCAGCTCAGCGGAACGTTTGCCGCCAAGACGAACCTGCTTATCGGTGAGCCTTCGGTATCGACGACGCGGGACCAGTTCACCGATGATGTCCTGGTTTCGCAGACGCTCACCGACTACCCACTCGGCGCGGGCTACGTCCTCTCCTACATCCCCAACGCCGACGGGACGCATAACGTCGCCGGGGCCAACGACTTCGAGCGGACCCTTACCGGGATCGACATCACCAACGCCACGACGGACGCGTGGGAACTCATCGACGAGCGTCCCCTGCCGACGACCGAAGTGGAGTTCATCAACGGGAAGGCCCCGTTGAACGCCACCGATTACGTCGAGTGGCAGTACGAGGATAGCGTCGAGGCCAACGCCCCGCGGGCGGTCGAAGGGCTGATCGTCTACCACGACGCCGGCGGAGCGGGGACCAACAACTTCAGCGTCACGCTACGCGAGCATGCCGGCGGGACCTCGGCCAACATCATGGCGCCAGCCACGCGTAACGTCGGGGCCACCATCACCTACGCGCGGGCGCAGTTCGCGACGGTGCCCGGCACTTCCGACGCGTGGACCACCGTCAAGTTCAACGCCCTCCGCTCTCGCTTCCTAGTCAGCGATGCCTCGCCCGATCCGTACATCGACGCCGCGATGTTGGAGGCGGAGTTTCCGTCTGGTGTTGAAGGCATCTTCCGCACCGTCACGGACGCCCTGACAGCGGCCGACTCGGCAGTTCGGGCCTTTGTCGGGGCTCGCACGACCACCGATAGCTTGACTGCTTCCGATAGCCCGGGCCGAGTCGGACAGTTCCTCCGCTCGACTGCCGATGCGCTGGGCCTCTCGGATGCGCCGACACGAGTCATTGCGCTCGTCCGGTCTGTCGCGGATGCGCTCGGGCTTTCGGATGTCCCCACCCGTGCTGTCACGCTCGCCCGTTCCGTCAGCGACGCCCTGACGGCAGGTGATACGGCAGCTCGCGCCGGGACATTCCTGCGCGAGGTCGCGGACGGGCTTGGGCTCTCGGATACCGCGGCGCAGTTCAAGACGCTGTTGCGAACGGTGGCAGACGCACTCGGTCTCACGGATGCGCCGACTCGTGCGGCGACGCTGTTCCGAACGGTCGCCGACGCGCTGACCGCAGGCGATGTGAGCGCTCGAACGCTCGGCCTGCTGCGCTCGGTCGCCGATGCCATCGGCCTCAGCGATGCGGCCATCGCGTCCAAGACATTCCTGCGGAGCGTGTCCGAGTCGCTGGGCCTTTCCGATGCGGCCACACGGACAGGCTCCTTCCTTCGCACGGTGAGCGACAGCTTGACGGCGGGCGATGTGGTCGCTCGTGCGGGCTCATTCCTGCGGACCGTCGCGGATGCCATCGTCCTCGCGGATGCGGCGATCGCCGAGAAGACCGGCAACGTCATCCGCACGGCGACCGATGCTTTGGGGCTCTCCGACGTTGCGACGCGGACCGGCAGCTTCTTGCGGACGGTTACCGATGCGCTGACGGTAGGGGACGCGGCGACCCGCGTCGTGGCGTTTGCCCGGGCCGTCACGGACGCACTCGGCCTGTCGGATGTACCGGCTCGTGTCGTTTCCTTCCTCCGCACGACGACCGACGGGTTCTCGGTCAGTGACGTGGTAACTCGTGCGGGTTCGTTCCTGCGGACTGTCGCGGACTCGCTCGGGCTCGCCGATGTCGCCGAGGCTATCAAATCCGGTGGCGCAAACCTTTTCCGGACTGCCACCGATGCTATCGGACTGGCCGATGTGGCGACCCGAACCGGCCAGTTCCTGCGAACGCTGACCGATGCGATCAAGTTTCTCGACAATGCGGCGCGGGGTCGCAGGCCCAAGGTCACCCTCTCGGAGTCCTCGCCGTTCTCGCTGGTCATCGCCGATCTTCGTTCGCGCGCCACGGTTTTCCTCTCGGACGCGCTCGTTCCCGCAGTAGCCATCACGGAGTAGCCCCTTGGCAGTCATCAACCAGTACCACGTCGGCGCGAAGCCGAGACTGACCGCGACCTTCAAGTTGAGCGGCACGTTGACCGACCCGGGCGGGCCGACGTTTCGCATCACGAGTCCGACTGGCACGACCACGGTCTACGTCTACCCGACCGATGCTCAGCTCGTGAAGGACTCGACGGGCATCTTCCACGTGGACTGGCCGATCCCGACGACGGGGAAGGGCAACTGGTGGTACCGCTTCGAGGGTACCGACCCCGTGCAGGACGTACAGGAGACGTACCTAGTGGCTAAGGAAAGCAGGTTCTTCTAGTGGCTTACAATGCCTTCGCAAACAACGCGCCCGTTGACTTGGGCGATTACTACCGGCGAGGCTTGGAGCAGGCGCAGCAGTCGGTCACGCAAGCCGCCGAGCAGGCTCCCGCCCAAGCGCAATCATCGCTTTCTGCGGTGATTGCGCAACTTGCCGCTCTCGGTATCAAGGACCTCTCACAGCTCGTGGGCTTGTCGGATGCCGACCTGATGAACCTCGCGACGGCCTCTACGCGGCAACAGAACGCGCAGGCGACGGGACAACCGCAGCCGTTCATCCCCCCTCCGTCCTGGGCGGCCGGGATGCCTGCGGTCAATCCTCCGAACGTGCAAGACCTGACCGTGCAAGGGACTGACCAGAACGCCGCGATGTTGCGCAGCGGTGGTCCTGACCTTTTGAGTGCTGGTACGGCCGGCCCGATCGAACGAATCCCCGGTACCTCTGACACGGCTTGGGCACAAACCCAGTCGGTTAACATGCCGCTGGCGGACTGGTTCCGCTATCAGGCGGCGAAGGGCACTCCGCAGACGAGCTACTACGGTCCGACTGCCGGTGCCCCGCAACTGGCCTTGGAGCAGGCTGCTCTGGCAGAGGCGACGGCTTCGCCCTGGGCCGCTGCTGCTCCTGCCGCTCCTCCCACGGTTGCGACTCCTGCTCAGTCCGCACCGGCCCAGACGGCACAATCGGCGACGCCCGCTCCCTCGGTTGTTGCGCCTACTACCGTGACGCAGCCGACGCTGACGGCGGCCCAGCTTGCCGCGCGTGCTGCCGCTGTCCCGCAGGTCCAGACGTACATCTCGAATCTCTCGAAGGTCACACAGCCGACGACTCAGCAGTCGGCGGATTTGGCGATGTACCAGCAGCGTTTGGCCGATTACCAGAAGAGCGCCTCGCTCATCACGCAGCCGTAGGTGCCTTTCAAAGACCCGGTGAAAGCTCGGGAATATCACAACGCTTGGCAGCGCGAACACAAATCCTCAACGCGCTCTTATCGCATTTACCCCGAGCGCCGGGCTAAGCAGCGGGCGAGAGACCTTCGAGTCTATGGACTTACCCCTGAGCAATACACGGAACTCGTTTATGCGCAGCGCGGGGTGTGTGCTATCTGTCTAAAGGCTGAGATCGAGATTGGTAATGGGGGTGGTGTCCGGGGCCTAGCAGTGGATCATGACCATGAGACCGGCCAAGTCAGGGGTCTTTTGTGTCGTAGATGCAATGTTGGTCTTGGTCACTTCAAGGATGACCCCGCCCTCCTACGCCTAGCGACGGCGTATTTGGAGAGGGGGTGATGCCCATGAGTAGCGAGACTGCCGTTGAGCCTGCGAACGCTGGATACGGTCGAATCGGCTACTGCTGAAAGGTTTGCTCCAGCCCGTTAGCTCGGGACATCAACCGGCTCCTGAAGAACGGGCAGAACGCCGGGCAGATCACGCGGTATGCCGAGGCCAAGGGCCTGAAGCTGCATCGCGAGACGATCTACTCGCACCGCGATCACGTGACGGCCGGGCAGGACAAGCTCGTCAACTGGCGCGCGAAAGCCCCGGTCGTCATTCGCAAGACGACGAACCAGCAGTTCCTCGAAACGGTCCGCGACATCGGGATGTCAAAGGCGATGTCGGACCCCGACCTCGTTGATGTGAACCATGCACTCAAAGCCGTTGCCCTGATGGAAGCGAAACGCGACCGGGGCGACAGCATCACGCTCATCCTCGCACAGATCGTGACGGGGCATCGTCCCGCCGACCTCGTGATCGAGGGAACAGCAGAGGAGATCGAATAACGGTGGCGAAATACAACCTCCATGTCGTGCGAAAGCTAAACCTGGCTGAAGTTGAGGACGACACGATCGCGTTCCTTGTCGAAAAGGAAGGCTTCGACGTGCGTCATCCGTGGGTCAACAACGACAAGGCCCGCGATGTCGAGATCACCGACTCCCTGATGGCGGTTGCGGCTGGCTTCGGCGTGGCCGACGACAGCGGGCGCATCCTCGCCGAGTTCGACACGCTCGCGGAAGCTGACTTTGCCCGGGACCACGCCACGATCGAGTTCAACGTCTCCGTCAGCGCCAACAAGAAGCAGTTGGCGACGGTCAGCATCGACGGGTGAAGTGAGCGGGTACGCCTCCTTCGAGACGCTGGTCGATGACCGCCGTCTGGCGCGGGTCGAGGACCAGCTTCGACGGGTGTTTCCGACCCTGCCGGACAGCTCCCTCTTCGTGACGTTCATCCAGCCTGCGACGGTGGCGAATACCGAACAGGGACCCGTGGACGTACCCGACCTCGCCACCCTCGCGGTCATCTCGAAGAACCCGCGCAAGGGGCCGGACATCATGACGCAGGGACAGATGCTCCTGACGGTCTGGCGGACCGAGGACGGGCAGTACCGTCATTTCGTGGGCGTGCAGGACCCGCTCCTGTTGGTCTATCGCCCCATCCTCCGCAATCACCTGGAGTCGCTCGCGAGCCTGCGGGAGCTGATGAACTGATGCCGCTGAAGAAGGGCAAGAGCCGCAAGGTGGTCAGCCAGAACGTCAGGACGGAGATGGCACACGGGAAGTCGCAGAAACAGGCCGTCGCCATCTCCCTGCGCGTGGCGGGTAAGGCGAAGAAGAGGCGTTAGGGTGGCCCGCACCGGCTTCTTCTCCGGGCCTTCGACGCCGTACGGTCAGCCCATCTCCGTCGTCCAGCCGACCGATAACGTGTTCCAGCCGGGAGGCAGTTCCACGACGAGTGGAACAGGTGGAACAGCTACGGGCGGGCACACGACCACGACGGCCAGCGCCGACTTGCAGGCCCAGATCACCGCTTTCTACGACTTCCTCCACGCTGCCAGAGGCGCGGCGACCGCTCCGTGAGGGTCGATACCCAGACCGGAGAACTCTTCGAGCTTCTCGAACGGTCGGTCGATCCGGTCATCTTCGCCGAGGCGCTGGGCATCGACCTGAACCCCGCGCAACAGCGCTGGTTCCGGCTTCTGGCGAATGGCCCACGATGGGCTCACAAGTTCATCGTCCACGTGGCGGCCAACCAGATCGGGAAGACGCTCGGTCTCGGCATCATCATCTTGTGGGCCTGTTTCCACAAGATCGGCATGGACCGCTCGGACCCTGGGACGTGGCTCCGGCTCCAGTACCAGTGGTTCCATCTCGCGCCGTCACAGCAGCAGGCGTACCTCGTCCTGCGCGACATCACCCTGCTCCTCGACGGCATCCATCCGGCGCAGCGTCGGAAGCCGATGCTTCCCCAGGGTCTCGCGACGGCCGTCAAAGTCGAGCAATACTATGACGGGTTACAGCTATGGAACGGCGCGGTCGTCCAGTTCCGCACGACCGAGGAGAAGGCCAAGGCTCTCCAGGGGCGTCGGGCGGCGGGGATCAGCTTCGACGAGTGTGCCTTCGAAATCTACCTGAAGACCGTCGTCAACGAAGTCCTGATGATGCGGCTCATCTCGACGGGTGGCCCGCTCCTTCTCGTCTCGACGCCGAACGGCATCAACGACTATTTCGAGATCGTCCAGCAGATTCTCGACACGGGGCAGGCGCAGGAAGACCACACGTGGACTGCCGGTAGTTCCGCTCTTGCGTGGTCCACGGTCACCGATAACGTGGGTTTCGGGATCAGTCAGGCGGAAGTGGACCGCATGGAGCGGGACATCGACGAGACGACCCGGGAGCAGCAGCTTCGGGGAGCCTTCCTCGAACCCTCCGAGGCGTTCTTCGTCCCGGCTGTGCGCACCATCGAGGCGTTCCATCCGCTGCCCGAGCTGGTCCGTCCCCTGCCGGGACATCGCTACGTGACGATGTGGGACCCCTCGGTAGCGTCTGACCCCACGGCGATGATCACGCTCGATGTGACGAGCGAGCCGTGGACGGGCGTGAACTTCAGGCACTACCCCCGCCCTCCGGCGGTCAACCAGCTCCTGCTCGACATCGAGTCCCAGCACGCGCTCTACAACTCGTCGGCCACGGGTCCCGAGATGAAGAGCAGCAACCTGACGGGCTTCGACTCGACCTCGATGGGCGGGGTGATGCTGCGGCAGCAGTTGGGCCATCTGCGGCCGAGCCGGGCAATCAACTTCGGCGGTCCACGGGCCAAGATGGACTACCTGACCAATCTGCGGGCGGCGCTGCTCAAGGGCCGCCTCGTCCTGCCTGAGAGCTGGTACCGGCTCAAGCGCGAGCTGCTCAACTACCGGCTCGATGACAAGAAGCTCCAGCAGGACTGCGTGATGGCCCTCGCGGGAGCCGTCGAGCTGGCCTCTCGTGGCTTCTCCGGGAAGACATCCCGACCATTCCAAGTTTCCGGTCGCGTGGCCGAGCGAGCCCCTTGGCTCTAGGAGAATGTGGAGCACCAACTGAGTCCCGAACTCGACGCCATCGCTGACCTTGGCGGACTGAGCGATCTTGTGAGGATCGCCGAGGTCGAGGCGCAGGCGCGCGACCACTACACCGAAACGGACTCCTATCAGGCGAACCTCGCATCGAGGTACCGCCGGTTGCACCATTACTACGCCCCGTTCATGGGCGATCAGTGGCCCGAGGATGCTGCGACGCGCCCGGGCAAGATTCACATTACCGCGGATGTCTGCAAGGCGGCGGTGGACGTGGATGCCCGCCTTCAGGCCATCCTGCCTCGCATCTCCAGCACGCCTTCGGCCATCGATCCCGGGGCGCGCAAGGCCGCCGAGAGTGCCGAGAAGGTCATTCTGCGCTTCCTCGAACTGTCCGAGTGGGACATCTGGCTGTCCGACCTCGCCAAGACGAAGTGTGTTTACGGCAAGGGTGTTCTCAAGCCCTTCTGGAACATCGAGGAAGGGCGTCCCGACCTCATCGTCATCGAGACGCCGGAGAACCTCCGGCTCGGTTGGGGCACGTCCGACTTCCGTTCGCTCGACTGGGCGCTGTACGAGTACGCGATCAGTCCGCTCGAAGCGATGCGGCGCTTCCCGGACATCGAGGTCTCGTCCGAGCGAGGCGACAACGTGTTCGTCGTCCGACGCGGGGGCGATCATGCCGACCCGCTGGATCAGATGCTCCCGACGGGCGGGCGCACGAGTATGCTGGACCGCCCGACGCAGTACACCCCGTCCGAGTACGAGCGCAAGCAGGTCCGGGTGTGGGACTACTGGTTCCGCGATGTTAGCGACGACGTGTGGAACGCGACGCTCGTGGAGGGCGTCATCGCCGGGGACATCAAGAAGCATCCCGAGATGGCCTCGTTGCCCTTTATCGTCATCGAGAACGACCACGAGCCGGGCAGTCCCGAGGGTATGGCGACCCACGAGCTGCTCATCGACATCCAGATCGAACTGAACCGGGCACTCTCGCATTGGGCGCAGCTCGTCGCCGACGAGATCGACCCGGCTTTTCAGTTGGCCGGTGAGAACGCCGATTCGGTGCCCGATGGCATGGTCCCGCGCGGGGGCGAGATCATCGCGACGGGCATGGGCAACGAGATCAAGCCCATTCCCAAGGGCGTCAACCTGTTTCCCGTCCAGCAGTTCGTGTCGGAACTCTGGCAGGAGTACCACCGTATCAGCGGTCTGGCCGAAATCCTCTTTGGTCAGTCGCCTGGCGCGCAGACGACGGGTCGTGCTCTCGCGGTACAGGTCGAGGCGGCGGCCAACCGGCTCGACTTCAAGCGTCGGCGGCTATATCAGGGCTTGCGGCATCTCATCCTGTTCTGGATCGGGATGCTCGAAAAGGTCAACCCGAAGGTCACGGTCGCCACGCCGGAGGGCGGGACGGCCGAGATCGGTCTGGGCGATATCGTCAAGGGCGTCTACCGCTGGAAGATCATCGCCCCGGAGATCACGCCCAAGGACGTGATCGAGAACACGGGCAACGTCATCAACAAGGTCAACGCCAAGATCATCAGCTTGAAGTCCGGGCGGGACGAGCTGGGTATCGACAGTCCCGAGGACGAAGAGGACCTCATCGTCGAGGAGCGCTCGAACGCGCACCTGTTCCCCGGCGACGTGCAGACGTTCGTCGCGGTCATGGCCGCTCTTCAGGCGATGCAGGCGCAGGCTGCCGCGCTTCAGCAGCCCGCAGGTGCCGTGCCGACGGCGAATGACCAGACCGGGCAGAACGCCGCGACGGCAGCGGCACAACAGGCCCAGCCGACGCTGGGTCAGGACCAGAATCAGGGCGGTCAGCCGATGACGCAGGCGGGCATGGCACCGCCCGGTGGCGGACCGATGGCACAGCCGGGTGCTCCGCCTACGGGTGCCACCGCGACTACGCTCGTCCGTTCTCAGCCGACTGGTCAGGCCGTAGCCCTGAACCAGATCGCCTACAAGCGGCCGCTCTAGATGGCCCGCTTCAGCTTCGGTGGCGGGGACTACTCCGGTCTCTTCGCCGACCTGTACCAGCAGCAGGAGAACGAGGCCAAGCGGCAGGCGGCCGAGACGAAGGCCCAGCAAGCGGCCGATGACCAGGACGCCTACGACCAGTGGAAGAACGGCCTGACCTCCGATGAGGAGTGGCTGGCCTACATCGCCCGACGGCGAGACGAGACGGTCGCCGAGCCGAAGGAACATGAGAAGTGGGTGAAGCTGGAGCGCCAGTACACCCGCTCCATCGCCGACAACAGCGCCCAGCTCGACTACGAGGCGGGCCGTATCAGCGCCTCGCAGTACATCGCCTACCAGCAGGGCGTGCTGACTGAACTCGATCCGGGCTCCGAGGCGTATCGGGAACGGGCCGCGTCCGTCCAGCAGCTCCAGGATGCCGCCGCGCAGCGGGATGTCTCGACACGAGCACAGGAAGTGCTCGATGGCATCGCGATGGGCAGGAACACGACGAAGGACTTACTGACCGTCTATCGGGACGGCTTGAAGGTCATTCGCCCCGGCAGCGACCTGTACAAGCAGGTCCAGTCCGAGATCGTCAAGGTCGAGGCGCAGATTCGCGACGATGGTGCGCGGGCTGCGTTGGAGAAGATTCAGTACGACTTCTCGTCGAACAAGCTGAAGGGCAAGGATGCCGGTGCGCGCATCCGGGCCATCGCCGAGCAGTATTACAAGAACGACCCGACGAAGTATTACCAGGTGCTTCAGAGTGCCATCGGGTTCGAGAAGTACCCCGGACTCTACGGGGCGGGCACTGGTGGTGGCGGTGGCAGCGCGGTCGCGAAGCACGTCGATACCCTGAAGGCGAACATCGAGCGGCTAGACAACATCACCCGGCAGTACCTCCAGTCTGGCGGCCAAGGCGCGGGCGTGGACCCGATGACCGGCGCACCCATCGACTTCGACGACCCGTCCGTTATCAATGCCATCCAGCAGCAGGGCCTGAAGTGGTACGACCAGCTCAAGGCCACGTACCTCGCGGACGGTAAGAAGAGTCAGGCGCAGAACGTCGCCACGGCCAAGACGCAGTTCATTCTCGACCGCGTGCAGCCGATCAATACGATCCCGAAGATCGAGCAGGGGCAGAATCTCATCGAGGCAGCCAATAAGCGCCTCGACGCGGCCTCCCAGTCGAACGACCCGAGTGCGGTGCTCGACGAGGCGCGGCGGATCGGCACGGAGTTCCTCAAGTGGACCGACCGGATGTCGCAAACTCTCGTGCCTCATCAGGGCGGTGGCGAGGGCGGTCTCATCCCATCCGGTCAGGCGCGGTCGCTCCAGTCCCAGCCCGAGGCGGACTTCCTCGCCGAGATGCGCGCGCGGGGGCAGGCGTACATCGACCTTGCCAAGCCGGGACTGACCGAGGCGGAGGCGAACTCGACCTTCGACCTGCTCAACAAGGCTACGGGCAAGTACTTCCCCGATGCGCTCACCAAGGAAGGCTTCACGCTCGTCGCCTCGAACAACCAGATGGCCGAGGGCCTGAAGACCGGAAACGCCACCTATGTCGTCACGCCCGACGGTTTTCAGGTCGTGGGCTACGTGGAGCGCATCCTTCCCGCGCTCGACGCGAACGGCCAGATGGTCATGCGCTCGGATCGGGTCGTCGATATTTCGTCCGTCAAGGGCGCGCAGACGGGGGCCGAGTTTCAGGACGCGATCATCGACGTGAACGGCAAGGCGACCAAGGTGCAGGCGATGGTCGTGCCGCTCTCGCAGACGGCGTACAGCGTCTGGGTTTCTCAGGTGACCGACGAAGGTCTCGGGCTCAAGAAGGGCCAGATCGTCAACTCCGAAGTCGTCCGTAATCTCAGTGGCGGGAGAGGCGGCAATCGGTGGGAAGCGCTCGTCGCTCGCGGAGCCGTCGCGGAGCAGCCGTATGACTTTGGCTGGCAGGTCATGGTCATCCCCGAGTACACCGACAACGGCAAGATGTACGCGAAGCAGGTCTGGGTCGGGGACTCGAATACGGGAACGTGGTGGCAGGGTGCCTCGCCCGTCAACTTCGTGCATCTTCTTTCTGACGGCACGGTCGAGGTCAAGGATGGTCAGCCAGTTGTCAACTGGAAGGCATATGGCAACGCCTCCTATCTTCCCGTGCCGATGTCGGGCAGCGACAAAAAGGGCGCAAACGCTCTGGTTGCGTCAGGAGTCATCAACACACAGGGGATCAAGGTTCTCAACGGGCAAGGTCAGTTCGTGGATGCCCCTCCCAACTACTTCAACGGTGCCTACTACGATCCCAAGTTCGACCGGATCGACCCCTACGATAAGTCTGGACTGCGCACCTTCTGGGATAATGCTGCTCGTCTCGCTCGGTCGGAAGACCTGAAAAAGATCGACCAGGAGCGTCAGCTTCGAGGGCGGCCCGCTCCGGTCCCCCCGTCGTCATTCGGGCCTGTTCTTGATCGAGTCGAGCAGCTCGCTCGACAGTTCGGTATCAACACCGGGCCAGCGCAACAGACCGTTCGGCCGCAAACGGGCCAGCCGTTCGTTCCGTCGCCCACGACGATGGTTAGCACCGTTCCGCGCATCTCGGCGCCCATCCCGAGTCCGACTCGCATCTACGAACCCGTGACGGCTCCGGGGTCGCTGCCGACTCTTGCTCCGTCTGCGCTCCCGTTGTCCATCCCGTCTGCCCCCATCCCGAAGGGCATGAACCCGTTGTACGAGCCCGCCCCTCTTGCGCTCACGACGACGACCACGGTCAAGAAGCCCGTGCCGCTCACGACGACGACGAAGCCGAGAATCCTCTAAGTGGCCCTGATCGACTCCTACACGTCCTGGGGCAAGGCATCCGGTGGTGGCGGGACAATCATCGGGAGTCCCGATGTCAAGGCGTATAACCCGCCGCCTTCCTTGCCTTCCTCGATGGCAACGACGACTTCGCGGACGCGGAGCTTCCCCGAGCGGATCGACGTGAACGCCATCGGGGCTCAGACGACTGGTGACTTGGCGTTCAACGCCTTTGCCACGCTTGGTGCCGTGCCGGGACGAACGTTGGAACTGCCGTTCTCGGTGACGAACCAGTTGACGAAGTTCGGCGGTGAGCGGGGCGTCATCGACCGTATCGGAGATGTCCTTTCGCCCGAGGGCGGCATCCCGTTCCTCAACATCGTCGGCCATGCCGGTCGCTTCCTCAATGACTTGACAATGGTGGGGTATACGGCCTCGGGTGGGGTTCTCAACTCGGCAGACGTGCAGGCGTTGAAGGATACACAAGGGCAGCCTGATTCCACGATCGTTGGTCCGACAAACTGGTCGTCACCTTTCTCGCGCAAGGGGACGACGGTGGGAGAGTTGAAGGCTAACCTTCAGGAGCGCGGGTTTTCACCAGAGGACTTCGCCGACATCGCATCCGGTCGGAAGTCCACGTTCGACTACGGTGAGAAACTGATTTCCACGAATCCGATCGCCGAACTTGGTTTGCGGCTGGCATTTGATCCGACGAACGCGATCTTGCTTCTCGGTCCTGCCAAGCTTGCCGGAGCGGCTGCGTCGGGCTTCCGGCTGGCGACGAAGGGCGTTGGTCTGTACAACGGACTGGTCGCAGCGAATGTGGCGACCCGGGCAGTGTTGAGTCCCCTAGCTGCCTCACGGGCGTTCCAGGCGGGGCAGACGGCGCAGATGACCCTGAAGGGGTTTGGCGAGTGGCTCCTGAGTCCGCTGGACCGTCTGCCAGCCCTGCCGAAGTTCTTTCTCGACCCGCGCGGCTACGCCTCCGTGAAGGGCTACACAGCGCGGAGCATCGGCCTCGGGCTCGGTCTCGAAGCGACCGGCTTCACGACCGCGGAGATCAACCGGCACCTGACGCCGGGTTCAGCGGAGTCGGGCATCGTCGGTGGGCTCAACGGACTGGCCGACGACATCCTCAACGACCGGCCGTTGTCCGAGAGTTCGGCGTGGAACCTCGTCGCGGCGTTCCACTTCCCGATGCGGGCACTCGCGAGCGAGACGAAGGCAGCTCTCGTCCTGCGCAAGAACGTCTCCGCGGGTGCCGGAGGTATCGCTGAACTCGGACGCTTGTGGGCTCCGGCGGGAACGAAGAACGGTGGGGGCTGGCTTCTTGCCAAGCTGGGCAGTCGTGCGGAGGTCCAATACCTCATCGACCACGTGGACCGCAACATCGCGTTCAACAAGCTGAACCCCGCCCGTGCCGGCGCGCTGAGCGACATCAACGCCCCCATTGACCGTTATGCCCGTCTGAGCGCCTCGCTCGACGAGATCGTCGGTCGCTGGCGCGCTGAGGGGAACCCGCTCCTCTCCAACGCGAACCGGGCCAAGACATTCAAGGAGTGGTTCGGGGAGCAGGGGAACTTCGCGCGAGAGGTCGGCGGAAAGCCAGCGCCGGGTGTGCGTCTCGCGTGGGACTCCGAGGTGGCTTTCGACCATTGGGCGAATGTTTGGCGGCCGAAGATGGAGCCCGTTGCGCGGATGTTCAACGAGCGTGGCGATGTCATCCTCAAGTTGCAGGATACGGTCACGCAGGAGCATCTCGGCGACCTCGGCAAGTTCTTCCGCAGCATCAAGAGTGCCGACGGCACGGTGGCCGTGGCGGACATCCGCAAGGCTATCCTGCGCTACTCCGGACTCAATGTCGTGGACCGGGCCTACTGGTCGAAGTTCGGCCTCGAAGACGCGAAGCCCGTAGCCTACGCGAGCCTCCAGAAGAAGCTCAAGGCGATGGAGAAGGACGCTCCGACGCAGGCCGAGGTCTTCCACGAGTCGGCCGCTGTCGAGGCCGGTGCCCCGCAGAGTCCGCCACCCGTCGTCACAGCGGCCGATGCGGAGCTGTCCGCCCTCAAGGCGCAGTTCGTTGGCGACCCGACGTACAAGCTCCATCCCCCGCCCAAGCTGGCGACACTGCTGAAGTCGAGTGATAGCGTCGTGCGCAAGGAGGTGCTCGAACGGGAGTCCCTCTGGGCGAGCATCCTCTACGACGGTCCGCTCTCACCCATCTCGCGGCTTATCAGTTGGGCGCGCTCGCCCGTCTCGGGCGTAGAGGCGCGCAAGGCAGCCGAGCAGGCCGTCTACAACTTCGCCATTCCGCGCGGAGCGACGCAGCAGAAGATCAAGCGGGTGCTCGACGAACTCAACGCCGATGCCAACAAGCCCGTCATCAGCGTCTTCGGCGCCCGCGTGCCGGTCTTCCGCGGCATGACGGCCCTGCCTGCCACGCAGATCAACGGGGTGGCCGAACGTATCCTCGGCCTCAAGGTCTACGGCCAGATTCGAGCCGACTTCGGCGGCTTCGATGTCCTGCTTGACCGGGCCTCGAACCGGGCCGTCCGGGCGCTGCACACGCTGGGGCGCGAGGGAGGCACGAAGGGGCAGCTCGCGCGCGTGCTGGAGAGTGGCTGGGCGGGAGTCGCTCGGACGACGTTTCCCGGGCATCTGGGGCGGATGGCTTCTAAGACGCTCTATCACCTGTTCCGTTTCGTTCTCGACCCGCGCTGGCACCTGATGAACGCGCTGGAGGGGGACTGGCTCGGCGGTGCCAAGTACGGTGTTCGGGCCACGGGTCTGAAAGGCGCCCGACAGGCGGCGCCCTCGGTGGCCACGCTGACGCACCAACTTGGTCGAGCACCGAGACAGACGGAAGCTGCGATGGTGGCCTTGGAGCTGACCGACACGGCGATGGGCGTCACGGACTTTCTCGCGACGCGCTCGTATGGCGGTTACGTGAGTCGGGCCTTCGATGCCAAGCGCGTGGACTCGATCGCCGATGGCCTCAACACGATGGGGAAGAAGCACCCGGTATTCGTCGCCCTGCGGCAGAAGTTCGGAACCGATGACGTGCGGACGATGGCCGAACAGCTCGATGCCCAGGTGTACCAGTTCGACACCGTGGGCGTGAAGGCCACCATCGAGAGCGAGGCGCGCAAGCTGGAGCGACAGGGGCTCTTCGACACGAAGGAGATGGCTCCGATCGTCCAGAAACTCTACGAGCGTAACGATCAGGTCTTCCGCGATGTAGTCGGGACCTTTTACGGCAACACCCAGCGCTCGAACATCGAGCGGATCATGAATAGCTACTGGCTGTACTGGCCCCTTTCCTACCAGCTCAAGGCTGGTAAGTGGCTGTTCGACGTGATGACGAAGCAGTTTGGCGGCCGGACCACGAACTTCGCCGGGGCGTGGACGTGGCAGCGGCTGTACGACCACCACCTCGACCAGATGCAGAACAATCCCGAATACGCCCGGATGCTCGATGAGAACAAGGACATCTGGTTCGCGGCGCAGATGATCTTCCCCATTACGCCCATCGACATGGGCGTGTCGCTCTCGCGTATCCCGCGCTATGTAGGCGGCGCGCTGGGCCTGTGGGGCGAGTATAACCAAGCGTCTAATCCCCTGTCCGCGGTGGCTGCTGTAGCGAATATGGGGCCGATTTACACGGCCGACCTGTTGCAGCGTATTGGGCGCAATCTCGAACAGCCTGCGCAGGAGAACTTCACTCCGACGATGATCCGGCCGCCACTGGCTCCGGGAACTTCACTCAGCCTACCGAACATCGCCCCCTGATTCAGAGGGCACCGAACATAGCCTAAAGGAGTCCCAGTGACAGAGGAACTCGCCGACCAGCCGACCGACGAGGCGTCAGCCGAAGAGCTTATCGAGCTTGACGAGCCCGCCGACGAGGCCGCTGGTATCGAGACACCGAAGTCCGAAGCGGACGAGCGCATCAAGGGCTTTCAGCGCCTGGTGGCCGAGCGGGATCGGAAACTGGCGGACCTGGAAGCACGGTTCGCTCAACAGGAAGCTGCGCTCGAAGACCAAAGACTCGCCGGGATGACCGACGAGGAGCGAGGTACGGTCACCGAGCAGAAGCGATCGACGGAAATCCAGCGCCTGCGAGCCGAAAACGAGCTGTTGAAGCTCGGCATCGACTATGGCGCGGAGATGCCGCTGTATCGCAAGCTTCTCAATGCTCCGACCGCCAAGGATCAGCTTGACATCATTCGCGAGCTGGCGGCGGCCACGAGCGCAAATCCCGCGTTGCCGGTCCCCAAAAAGGCCGCCGACGTTCCTGCCGTTGACCGTACCAATCCCATGCGGCAGCCCTCCGAGGGCATCGTCCTCTCCGATGGGAGCACGATGACCGATGACATTGCCGACCGGATTCTCAAATCGATCCGGCGACCGCTTCGTCAGACGAGGAGCCGCTGACACGATAGCCAGGGGCACGGCGTCCCTGACTAGGTAACCCAATGGCTCAAACCACACAGAGCGCCCTGTCTGCTGCGATCACCTTCAAGGTGCAGCGCAAGGTGCTCGACAATCTCCGCGCACGCATGGTCTTCGCAGACCCGGCCTACGCGGACTCCGGCGACTTCGATGCCGGGCACGACACGCTGACGTTCATCGGCGTCCCCGACATCGCCCTCAACGTCACGGCCCTTACGGAAGGCACGAAGCCGACCTCACAGGCCCTGTCCATCACGACCGTCACTGTGTCTACCACGCAGTACGGCCAGACGGTCAGCATCACCGATCTTGCCAAGGTCAAGAGCCCGGTGGCTCTCGTTGACATCGGGGCCGAGCGGCTTGCCCGTCAGGCTTCGGAGTCGATTGACCAGGTGACTCGGGATGTCATCGCCCTCGGTGGCACCGTTCTGTACCACACGGGCGTCGCGGGCTTGGTCCGCAGCGATGTCGCGGCGGGTGACCTCGTGACCAGCACGGAGCTGAAGCGGCTCCGGGCCAAGATGTTCAAGAACAAGATTCCCCCGTTCGGGGACGGCTACTACCGGCTGTTCGTTTCGCCCGGGGTCGGCTACGACTTGCGGACGGATACCACGACCGGCGGATGGATGGACGCCTGGAAGTACACGGACGCGATGCCGCTCCTCAAGAGCGAACTCGGTCGGATGGATGGGTTCCGCATCATCGAAGTCGTGAACGCTCCCACGTTCTCGTCCACGGTGACGGTCCATGCCAGTATCGCTGTCGGCGACATCAAGGGTTGGGGCGCTGGAGACCTCCAGACGCTCCGTACTTACCACGTGACCCCCGGTGGGGACCACAGCGACCCGATCGGTCAGGAAGAGCTGCTCGGCTGGAAGGTCAACTTCGGTGTTGCCGTCCTGTCCAACAGCTACTACTACCGCTACGAGAGCGCCGCAACGGCGATCTAGACCTGAACGGTTCCGGGCTACTGGCCGTGGCCCGGAACCGACTCAATCAACTTGGGGTCAGGGGGACTCGTGAGAGTCGTAGTAGGTCGGCCAGACTGAAACAGATGCCCAGAAGATAACCCCAAGAAGGAGACTCTGTAAATGGCTGCAATCGCACGCCGGAGCGTCATGGCCCCGGTCTCGCGAATCTTCACCCTGGCGACCGCTGACGACATCAACGGCGTGCAGGACAACACAAAGTCCTTCGACGTGACGGGCGCACAGCGCGTCATCATCGTGCAGGAGAACACCGGCACGGCCGGTACCGCCGGGATCGACGTGGTGTCGATCAGCAAGGATGGCGGCAAGCAGTGGGCGCCTGCCACCGATGGCCTCGCGATCGACTCGGATGACTCGACCGGGACCGTCTTGGTCAGCGGTGCGCTCAATGCGGCGGGCGTCGAGCCCGTGCAGGCGGCCGTCTTCAAGTTCGGTCCCTACGAGGGACCGACGGCCATCCGCGTCTTCCGCTACGTGACTGACGAGGCGGCTTCCGCCGCGTGGGTCACGGGCGCTCCCAAGGTCTTTGCGTTCACGATCGGCCAGACGGCCGGTCAGTTGACCGCTCTCGCATAGATGTAGCGGGTCGGGGGAGGCTGTCACCAGTCTCCCCCGCGCCCAACAGGAGTACTCATGGCGACGATCCAAGGCCCCCCGATCTACGGCCTGCCGCCCGCTGCCTCGACGGTCAACCTCGGGACCTCGCAGACGGGTAATGTCGATACCACGAACACGGCTGACCGGGGGAACTTGGTCAGCGGCGCTTACCTGAAGATCGTCTCGACCGTCGGGTCCACCCCGACCGTGACGGTGAACATTCAGGGCTCGATCAACGGCACGGACTTCTTCAATGTCCCCTACGCCCTGGTTGCGACGCCTTCGACGTTCGTGATAACGGCCATCACGATCACGACGGCCACGACGAATAACTATCTGCTCCAGTCGGCTCAGGCGTGGAAGTACCTCAAGCTGGTCTACTCGGCCAACACAAACGTCACCCTGACGGCCGATGTCTGGTTCCCTGCTGTCTAGGTTCTTCACTCAGTAGTGAAGATGCACCGCTTCTTCAGGAATGTGACTGAAGTGTTGAGTACACACGTACTCATGCACGAGTACATGTAGGAGTCCACGTGGCGAACGACATCGACACCCTGCTCCCGGCGCTCGAACGCGCCTTGCGGGACGAGTCCGACCCGCAGACGTGGATGAATCAGGAGAAGGCCGACCTGATTCGCTGGGCGATCGCGGACCTCTGGCCGCGCGTCAGTCGCGAGATCGACCAGACGGCCACGGCCAACAAGATCACCCTCGTCGCAGGGACGTACTTCTACGCCCTGCCGGCGGGCGTCCTCGCCGTGTCGCGCGTCGATTACGTCGATGGTCAGAGCAACGAGGCTGGTCCCCTCGCACCGGGCTCGTGGGAGGTCACGGGCGACCCGCTGGCAGCCACGTCCACGGCCAAGCTGCACATCGCGCCCTCGGTCGCCGAGGCGGGCGGCAGCCTTCGGCTCATCGGGTACGGTCGCTACGACCTCGTGACGGGGGCGAGCGGCAACCTCATCCCCGACGAACTCGTGCCGCTCGTCCTCGCCACCGCGCGCGCGGAGGCGTACCGGCGCATGGGTTCCGACCGCGCTCGCTTCGAGGCGTGGCTGACGCGTAACCAGGTCGAGAACATCTCGATCAACGAGCTGGTCATCCTCATCAACGAGGCGGACAGCGAAGCGGAGCGCCTCTGGCGGCGCCACAAGAAGTGGCAGCGGCCGGTTCCGGCGCGGCATCCGTAGATGATTTCGCTCTTCGACGGTACGAGGAGACGGCTGGCGGTCACGTTCAATGGCTTGACCTTGAACAATCCTTCAGACGTGAGTGACGACACCTACGAGTTGAACACCGTGGCCGGGATGACCGTCGTCGATGCCATCGCCGAACTGCGCCCCGAGGGCGACGGGATGGAGGTCTACGACGCGCGCAAGGTGTCCCGGCTCGTGCGCATCGAGGGCGTTATCCGGGCGCCCACGCTGGCCCGCTTCTACGACAAGGTGAAGCTGCTTGCCAAGACGTTCGACCCGGCGCTTGTAAGCCTGAACAACCCCACGGTCAACGGTTTCCTCGCCCTCGACTTCACCGTGCTGACCGAGGACGATGCCACGTATCCCGATGGCCTTGTCCTTTCGCGCTACTACTGCCGTCCCCGGACGCTGGTCGAGCCCATCGACAGCCAATATTCGGGTACGGCCTCGGCGTTCAACATCGAACTCCAGTTGCGGGACCCGCGGCGCTATCTCCAGACGACGACCTCGCTGGCTGGTACGGGCACGGCTGCGAACACGAGGGCCGACTACCCCTCCTTCCCCACGGTCACGATCACCGCCACGGGAGCCGGGTCGGCGACCTATTCCGTCGCCAACACGACGCTGGGTAAGACCCTGACACTCAACCTGTCAGGCCTCGTCAACAACGATGTCGTCGTCGTGGACATGGAGAAGAAGAGCATCACGAAGAACGGCACGGCCACGCCGAGCCTGTACGTCTCGGGCGACTACTGGCGGCTTGACCCCGGCAACAACACGGTCACCGTGAGCAATCCGACGAACGTGACGACCGCTACCGTGTGGCGTCCAGCGTTCTGTCTCTGAGATGACCGCTCCGTCGTATCGGGTTCAGGTGTTCGATGTGCTGGCCGGCGGGACCTACGGCATCGGCAGTCTTCTCGCCGAGTTCGAGAATAGTAAGTCGCTGGGCTGGGCGGACTACCTCAACGACGTGCCGGAAGCCTTCTTCACTGTCAACCAGGACGACCCGAAGCTTTCCCTCGTGGCGGGCAAGCAGGGCAAGGCCCATGTCCGCATCTACCGCAACAGCGACCTCGTGTGGGCGGGCTGGTTCGGCATGGAGGTGGATGCCAACGAGACCGATGTCATCCTCTACTGCTACGGCTACCTTGCCGGGTTGTACTGGCTGGCAAGCGACTGGAACGTCCAGTACACGAGCGCCCAGATCAACACCATCGTCTCGGATGCGTGGACACGGGCCAAGACGGGCATCACCAGCTCTCCGGTGAACTTCGTCACCACGGGCACCATCGAGGCCCCGGTCACCACCTCGGGTGGGGCGACGGCCATCGTCCTGCCGACCTACAGCGAGTTCTACAAGCGGCTCCTGTTCGTGATGCAAGAGATGGCCGCTCTCGGCATCGGCGACACGACGAACACCGTGGTCTTCGAGATCACGCACGCTGCCGCCCCGACGTTCAACTTCTGGAAGAACCGGGGTACGGACAAGGCCGATGTCGTGTGGCGCTACGGGGACGGGCTCGTGCGCGGGTTCCGCGACTACCAGTTGCCGATCTACCATCGCAACGACATCCTCGCCGTCGGCTCCGCCCCGAACAATACCCTGTTGCGCTATGAGTGGTCCGACGCGACGGACATCACCGCCTACGGGAAGCGTCAGGAGCCGCTGTACCTCTCGTGGGTGCGCGACCAGACCGAACTCCAGCGCGGTACCGCCAACCGTGGGGCGATGGCGCTGCGGACGAATGTGGACATCATGGTGCAGCTCTACGCCAACTCGGTCGTGCCGCCCGGCGCCACCGGAGCGGGCTTTCGGATGTCCGACCGGGTGAAGGTCGCTATCCCGCGTGGCATAACGAGCATCGACGGGTACTACATGGTGTCGGGAGTCAAGGTGCTGTTCAACCGGGGAAACGAGTACATCCGTGCTCTGCTCCAGCAGCGGCCAGGTAGCTGATGTCCGAGACGGATCAGCTTTTCGACATCCTGCGCGGCAACGTCTTCCGTGCCGACCCAAACCAGATTCCCCAGGAGAGTCTTGCTGGCGGAGGAAATGCCCAACCGGCAGGTTGGTATGACCAGTATGGGTCGAACTTCGCCGTCGGACAGTCGAATCTGCTGGGCGATCCGTCGATGGAGTCAATCTCGCCTGCTTCTTTCACGGCGAGCGAAGCGCGTAACTCGGTCGATTGGTACCTCAAGCGCGTCTTGACATCGGGCACGGCCCCGACGACGAACACGCTGGAGCAGGTGTCGCGGGCCGTCATTGCGACGAACAGTTTTGGATCGTCTCTGGCGGTCATGGCGATCACAGGCGCTGGAGCCGCTTGCGACATCACCAACGAGTTCTACACCAAGACGGTTCTGACGATCGGCGCGAACAGCGCCCCCTACCTTGTCGGCGCCATCCGCGTATATCGCTACACGACGCCGTGGAACACGACGGCCGTCACGACCTTCACACTGACGCTGGAGCTGGTCAAGAACATTGCGGGAACGCCGGTCGTGGTGGCATCCAAGGTTGTTGACCTTCTGACCTTCGCGGCGAACGACCGCCAACTCCTCTCGGTCGCCGTTGCCTCACCGCTCACGGCTTCCGACACCTACGACCTGCGCGCTAAAATCCGTTTCGTCTCGACGGGTTCGGCCTCCACGAGTCTTCAGTTCGGGACTGCCGAGCCGCAGTTGGGCTGGTCGAACACGGCCGAACCCCTGCCGTTCCTTCCCGAGCGGCTCGTGGAGTTCACCTTCGGTGGCGATGGCTCCGACGGTGCGGTCGTCGTCAACTCCGGCACCTTCAGCTCAGGACCAATCACGAGCAACGCCCTGACACGGGATGCATACTTCACGAACCTGACCATCGAGTCCACGCGCACTCTCGATACCAAGGGCTTCCGCATCTTCTGTACTGGGTACGCACTCATCAACGGTACGCTCCAATGTAACGGCGGTGCGGGTGGGAATGGCGGGACCGGGGCGGGGACGGCCGGGACGGCTGGGGCGGCTGCGAGCGCCTCTGGTGCCCCGATGCCGTCGGTTGCCGGTCAGGCTGGCGATGCTGGCTTTACCACCCCGACTGCGGGCGCACGCACGAGTGGTCACAACGCGGTCCAAGTGCTTCCCAGTGTCGGGTCCCCTGCTAAGGGGGGCGGGGGCGGTGGCGTGGGTGGTGGCGGCGGTTCCGTGACCGCCGGGACGGATACGTCGCAGGCCGCCACGCCAAACGGATCGCGACAGTTCGTCACCATCGTCAACTGGGCCACGCTCTACAGCGCCGCGTGGGCCATCCTCAATGGTTCGGACCAGGCGGGTTCAGGGGGGCGTGGCTATTCCAATGGGACGGGCCAGAGTGGCAGCGGGGGCGGATCGGGCGCAACAGGCGGCAACATCGTCCTTGTGGCGCGACTCGTTTCCGGCTCGGGAGCTATCGAAGCCAAGGGTGGTAACGGTGGTAACGGTGGGGACGCTTCGGGTGGTGGCTCTAACGGTGGTGGTGGGGGCGGCTCCGGCGGCTCGGGAGGCGTTGTTTATCTGCTCACTTCGACCAACACCTTCGCGGGGACGATCTCGAAGACCGCGGGAACGGCAGGGGCTCCAGGCCTGGATGGTGACGGCGTGACGCAAGCAGGCTCCGGCCTGAACGGGCTGGGTGGTACCGAAACCTTCCTCTACATGATGCGACGTCTGGCGTTGGCATGACCGGCCCCGAACGCTCCGAACTCCATGCCTTGCGCGAGGACATCCGCGACTTCCGTGAGGAGGTCAACGACAAGCTCGACAGGCTGGGAGAGCGCACCGCTTCGCTGGAAAAGACGCGGGACAGGGCGGAAGGTGCTGCCGATGCCAACCAGCGCAGCGCGGAGCGCATAACCCAAGAGCGCCGTTGGCGCATCGGTCTCGTCGCGGGTGTCCTCGCATCGGTGGGGATCGGACTCTTGAACTTCCTGCGGGTCATGTGAGCTACCTCAACGGAATCGACATCTCCAAGTGGCAGACGACGACGCCGAGTCTCTCGGGGCAGTCCTTTGTCTTCGTTCGTGCGACCTACGCCCTGACGACGGACCCGAGGTACGCGAAGCACACAACGATCATCCGCTGGAGTCCCGGAATCGTCGTGGGCGCCTACCACTTCGGCGTCGGGTTCGTCCCGCCAGTCGAACAGGCGCAGGCGTTCCTCGCGGTCGCCAAGGGCGCGGACCTGCTCGCCCTCGACCTTGAGAAAGACTCGACCGAAACGATGACGACAGCCCAAGCCCGTGCCTTCATCGCCGAGGTTCACAAGGCGGGCCGGAAGATCGGCCTGTATCACAGCCGCTCCGGCTTCCCGAGTCTCGGCCAAGACTGGAACTGGATCGCGCAATGGGGTACGACGCCTCCGAACATGCCGTGGGCGTTCTGGCAGTGGCAGGGCAGTCCGCTCGACCGCGACATGTTCAACGGCGACCACACCGCACTGCGGAAACTTGCTCAGGAGGTCGAGATGACCCCCGCCGCCATTACCGACGAAACGCTGTACTTCATCGACACGCCCGCCAACGCGCCGCTCTACGACCATGACGGGCTGACGAAACTCTCCACGCTCTACACCGCCCTGACGAACCGTCTCAGTCTCTACGGCGTCGGAGCGAAGCGCGCGATCTTCGTGACGACCGGGGGTCTCCGTCGTGTCGCTCTCGTGACCCCGAGTGCGAAGCGACAGGCTCTACCCGCCGACTGTACGGCGGCCATTAGCGCGGCCGTCGCGCCGCTCAATGCGAAGATCGCTGCGGCGAAAGACGCTCTGGTGGCGGTGCAGGTTGCTCTGGCGGAGGCCACCGCGTGAAGCTTGTCACGTGGCTGACCTTCGTCGTGGCGCTGTTCACGGGGCTTGTCGCCCTCGTGCGGCTTCTGCCAGCGCCTGGCCGACCTTTTGGTTTCCTAGTGGCAGCCATCGTGTTCTACAGCCTCATCGTGGCTGTCTCAATCCTTTTGCAGCGCAAGCGATAGGCTGCGTCTGCACCAGTCTGTCTGTCCCATTAGATACGGAGGAGTAACTTACCCGTGAGTACCTTACCTGTCTGGTTCCGCCGGTTCCTCTTGGATGCGGTCCAGGGCGCGATCACCGGCATCGTCCTGCTCAATATCGTCATCCCCGGCTCGCTGGAAGAGGCGCAGTCGCAGGCCCTGATCCTTGGTGCGGCGGCCATTCGAGTCGTCATCGGGGCCGTCGCGGCTGCCGGGACGCAGGCCATCCCCGCCTTCCTCGCCTGGCTGTCCGCCAAGCTCAACTTGCCGAACAGCGATACCTAGTTTCGGAACATCTGTTTCGGGTCGAGCGTGAACGCCCTTCTAAGGTAGAAGGAGTAATCACCTGAGCAACTCTTCCTGGACAACCGAGTCCGAGTTCACACTCCTGATTCTGGCCGACCAGCACCCGGGTCAGTGGACGACGATCGCCACGACCCTGACCGATAAGACAGGCATCCCCTTCACGGCGGATATGGTCCGCAACAAGCTCCGCCGACTCACCGAGGCGACAGACGCCTTCGAGCGGGCGGCCGTGGTGCCCCACGATGAACAAGACTTCGCCCCTGTCGCGGTCCCGAAGGAAGCCTACGTCGGGCCGCGACTCGCGTTCTTCGACCTCGAAACGACCGACCTGAAGGGGAACTTCGGGCGGCTCTTGGCTGGTTCCATCGCAGACAGTTGGGGCCACGTCACGACCTTTCGCTACACGGACTACCCCGGCCAGACCCTCATCGACGACTCGGGCCTCGCGGTCGCCATTCGTGACGAGCTGGAACGCTATGACGAATGGGTCTCGTGGAACGGCAAGCTCTTCGACGTGCCGTTCCTCAACGCCCGTCTCCTGCGTGCCGGTCAGGCTCCGCTGCGCAAGGACCGCATCCACGTGGACTTGATGTACTACGCCAAGGGGCAGTTCACGCGCTTGGGTTCGGCCCGGCTGGAGAACGTCTCGCGCTTCTTCCGCACGGAGAACAACAAGACGCCGCTGACGCCTGAGCTGTGGGCTCTCGCCTCGGCTGGCAGCACGCATGCCCTCGAAGAGATCGTGGAGCACTGCGAGGCCGATGTCCTCGTCCTCCGCGACGTGTACTCCCATCTGAAGGCCCACCTGACCGTGAAGCACCGCTGATGGGTCCATCGACGGAGCAGATAGCCGATAGGGCGAAACGTACAGCCTACATGCGCATCTGGCGGAAGGCCAATCCCGAGAAAGTGCGGGCAGCCGGCCGAGCTTATCGCATAGCTCATCGAAAGGAACTAGCGGCTTACGAAGCGGCTCATCGAGAGACGCGCAATGCGCGCGATCGCGTTTACTACGCGGCTAACAGGGAGAGGGTGCTGGCCTATAACCGTACTTATCGCTCGGGGTTAGGCCCTATCGTTTACGCCTGGTTTGCGCCCGATGGAACAGCGGAGTGGGTCGGTCGGGGGACGCGCTATCGGGCCACTCAGCATCGTATGAAGCCGTGGTGGACACCTCAGCACCTTCTTCTTTCGATGACCTGTGACTCGGAGTGGCAGGCGATGGAATACGAGGGGCGTTGGGGAGCGCGCTATCAGCCCGTACACAATCGGGAGGGATACCGGCATGCTCAAGCCTGATCCCACACCTGACGCCTCAAGTACGTTTCAGGCGGCCTTCGGCAATCTCTTCACGGAAACCTTCGAGCTGCTGGTCGAGCGACAGCGGAAGTACGGTCCCGAGAACGTTCGTAGGCTCGGCATCTTCGGCGTCTTCGGCCGCTTAGCGGATGACAAAGTAGAGCGTATCCGCCATGCGCTGAATGGCCGGATCGTGCATGGCGAAGTCGTGCTCGACAGTCCGACCGACTTCGATGACGAGTCGTTCGAGGACGCCTTACTCGACATCGCTAACTACGCGCTCATCATCGTCGCCCTGAAGCGTGGGTTATGGGGCCTGCCACTCGGAGAGGAAGCCCCGTGAACGTCTACCTGGCAGGCGCGATCGAGCTGATCGACTTGGAGCAGGCGCGACAGTGGCGCAACGAGGCCAAGGTGCTTTTCGAGATGCACACGAACGCCCGCGCGGTGAGTCCCCTCGATTACGAGCCCGAAGAAGGGCCGTACAACGACGAGCAGATCGTGAACACCGACAAGGCCCTGCTCGCGCGCTGTCAAGCCGTTCTCGTAGATGGCCGACAACCGGGCTGGGGAACGGCGATGGAAGTGCTCTTGGCGAACCAGCAGAACATCCCCGTGGTGGTGTGGGGCCTCGACCGTGAGCACGCGTCCATCTGGCTGCGCCATCACGCCACGCTGTTCGTGCCGAGTCTGGCTGAAGGGGTCATCGAAGCGGCGGGTCTCGATGTCTAACGAGCTGCCGACGCTCGAAGACTTCGTGAGCCTCGCCGATCTTGCCGCGTATCTGGGCGTTGCACCGGAGACGGTCGTCCGCCTGCACGGGCTCCGTCACATCAAGCTCGGACGCTCCCGCGTCTATGCCCGGGCTGAGGTCGCTGCGTGGCTCAAACGGCGTCAAGATGGGTCCTAGCACCACTCTTCACGCCCGACCTCGTTTGAGGCCCGTTTCCTCCGCGAAAAGGCCCCTCCCGTCATCGTTTAGTGGCGCCTCGCGCGACCCGGCGCCTCCCGTGGTCGTGAGTGATTGGAAGCCGAACTGGCGGGAAACGGCATGTCTTTGTAGCTGCCATTTCTGGCAGCCCGAGTGCGATCTACGAACTTGCCTCTTCCCGAATGTGGCCGAGGCTCCTGGTGCCTGATCCCAAGGTGCCGCTAGAGCGCCGCGCCAAGCTCCCGCCGTATTACTGCCCGACCTGCAAGGAAGAGGGCAGCTACTACGGACGGCTGGTGTTCCCGAACGAGCGCGAGGAGCCGCGCTGCCCGCATCACCGCAAGGTCGCGCTCATCCCCGTCTAAGCCGCCGAGCTTGCCAGAAAGGCCCTCCCTGACCCGGAGGGCCTTTTCTGTTGTCAGAAGCCGCCGAAGATGAGCCCGACCAGAAAGTTGAAGAGCCACCACGCTGCGACGAGGCCCAGCGCAAAGAGCAAGAGCCACGCGGCCAGGATGAACAGGCCCGCGAATAGCCCCCATGCCTCTAGCGCGATCCGGTGACGTACATCCATCTCACTCCTCCACGAGTTCCCTTTCGGTTGCCACCCGCAGGATGACGCCCAAGACCGTGAAGCCCTTGGTCCGGCGTTCCTTGCGGCCGTTCTCCAGAAAGACGCCTCCCGCTTCGTCATAGAAGGTCCACGCGGACAGCTTGCCTTCGACGTTCACCACGACGCCCTGTTCGGAGACGGGTGTGCGCTCCGTGGCGACGATGGCCTCTCCGACGTAGGGCTCGTTCGGCGCTCCGGTCAGGTCGATGATGAAGGCAGCTTCCTTCTTGCGCATGAGGCGCTGGCGGGTTCCGGCGGTGCCACCCTCGACTGTGCGCACGGGCAGCGACTGGACGACCGGGGCTGGGGCACCCACGAGCTGGCGCAGTTGCTCGTATGCCTTCTTCATCTGGTCCTCCGTCGCGTGGCCAGCCGCCGGCAAGACCACATCGGCGGGAAGTTGAAGCGCCTCCGCCATCCGTCGTGCCGTCAGGGCGGATGGTGTGACGGAACCGGACTCGATGCGCGAGACGAAGGATTCGCCCGGGGAGCCGCCCATCTCGCGACTGAGCGCCGAGAGCGACAGTTCCATGTTGTTGCGTCGGGCTTTCAGAACCAAGCCGAGTTGGGACTTGCTCACCTTGACTCCCTTCTCTCCGGACCGTCTGCTCCGAAGGCGTATGTCCTAACGATGCACCCCCGACGATCGTTTGTCAAGATGGGAACGTTTGTCCCCCGCAAGGGTATTGACACACGTATCGGGGACCTGTACCGTTCGGGTGATGCGTTCTGACACCGCTTTCTCATGACCGACGCTTGGGCGGTCGAATGGCGTAGCCGCAATCGCCTTGATGGCGAAAAGCGACACCTAATCTGGGCCCCTGAAGCCGGACCGGGGAACTACCGGTTATTCCGAACACGCGCGGCGTGCAGGTCCTATATCGACGACCGCTACGGCTACATCCGAGAGCGAGCAGACCTCCGTGCCGAACCGTTTGGATGGCGGCTGCCACAGGCTGTTCGGGTTACAGTGGCCGTCCGATGACCTTCTCCGTCGCGACGGCCTTAGATGACCACGTGCGCGGCAAGTTCGACGAGCGTGAACCGGATGGTCTGTGGCACCCCTCATCCATCTCAGGTTGCCTACGCCAGTCCACCTACGCCGACCGTGGAACAGCGGTGACGAACCCGCGCGAGGTGCGCTCCATGCGCATCCTCCGCGTGGGCCATCTGCTCCACGGGTTCGTGCAGGATGCAGTCCTCGGACAGATCGGTCAGACTCTGCGCCGGTACTTCCCCGAGATCGCCGTCGCGCATGCACGTCTCGGTATCGTCGGTCATACTGACGGTCTAGCGGAGATGGACAACGGGACGTGGGAAGTCCACGAATACAAGACCATCAACTCGATGGCCTTCAAGTACAACGACCTGCCCAAACCAGACCACGAGCTTCAGGCGTGCGTCTACCTCAAGTGCATCCGCGAATACGGCCTCCCCGAGTTATCGGTGCCTCCGCTCGGGGAGGCCCTTTCGCGTGCCCGCCTCATCTACGTCAGCAAGGACGACCTGCGGATCGAGGAGTGCACGGTCTTCTACACCGAGGCCAAGGACCAGGAGATCGAACGGCGGATCGGCGTGCTCCAGTTGCATCGTGAGGCGGGGTCCCTGCCAGCGCGGTTGCCGATGACGGTCAAGAAGGGCGTAGAGACCCGGGCGTGGCAGTGCGGCTATTGCCCGTATGCGACCAAGTGCTGGGACGAAGACGATGACTGACGACCGCGGCGCTGCGGCGCTGGCGGAGCGGCTGCGCGCCTTCGATGTCCCGTCCTCATACGACGAGTGGTTGGCCCGACACGATGCAACCTACGAAGGCGACGCTGCCTTTATCCTCGGCGAGCATGGCGTGTTCCTGCCGGGCGGCCATTCGGGCTGCGACATGGATATTGCCTACGAAGCAGGTGTCGAGGACGGCGAGGCCGAGGTCGAGCGGCTGCGGGACGTGCTGGACGCTATGCGCGAGTATGCGTGCCATTCTCAGCTCTGTACGTTCGTCGTCGAGATGGACATGCTGCCCGACCCAACAACAGGCGCGCGCGGCCAATGCGACTGTGGCTTTGACGCTGTTCTTGAAGCCCAGGAACGTGCCGCCCTCTCCCCGGAGCCGCCCCGTGCCTGAGAGCTGCGCGGCCCATGACAAGGCGGGATGGGCCAACGAGATGCTCTGGCAAGCTTCCCTTGACCCGGGTCAGGATGGGCTGTTCTGGTGCGAGGCTGGGCGGCACTACGTCCGTGTTCCTGTGCTCGCACTCTCCGTGCTGGCGATGATGCTGGCGTCACTACCGCTTCTCCACGGCCCTGAGTACCTAGGAGGCACATCGTGAGTCCTCAGACCCGGGTCTATCTCGTCTACGAAGGCACGTATTCCGACAGGTACTTGCTTGGGGTATATGCGACCTTCGTATTGGCACGCAGAGGAGCGGAAACGAACGCTCGGCCCAACTGGCAGACGCATGTTCACGAGTGGCCCATGGAGACGAGTGATGAGATTTCCGAGCGCCGTTGGGCATGCGAGGGGTTTGATAGAGCCGAGGGTGTCTGGACTGGTCTTAGACGGTTTGATTGCACGTTCGAAATCGAGGAGCGGACCGTCATCGCCGCACTCGCTGAGCAGAAAGGAGCATCGTGACCACACCTGTCCGACCGGCCCCGATGACAGGGGAGACCATAGACGATTGTCTGTCCCTCCTGCGAGCGCCCTTCCCGCCCGAAGTCGTCAAGTGGCGACCGGGCACGAAGACGAAGGATGGCACGAAGGCTCTGGCTCTTGCCTACGTCGATGCCCGGGACGTGATGGAGCGGCTCGACGCCGCCCTCGGTCCGCAGGGCTGGTCGGACCGTTACAAGGTCGTGGACGAAGCGAACGGCGTCGTGGAGTGCACGCTCGCTGCGCAGTACCCCGACCTGCGCGCGACCAGCAAGGTCGATGTCGGCTACCCCAATGGCGGGATGGACGACGATGAGCCCTTCAAGGGCGCGTACTCGGATGCCTTCAAGCGCGCGGCGGTGAAGTACGGTATCGGGCGCGACCTGTACGACACGCCGAAGTTCTGGATCGCACTCGACGAGTACAAGCGCTTCCCGGCCATCCCGCAGTGGGTGGAAGGGAAGGGCTGGGTGGCTCCGGGTGAGCCGAGAGTCGTGGCAGACCCGGTAGCGGCTGAGGGCTTACGCCGCAAGATGTTCGCCCGTTTCGGGGACGTGGGCCTCACAGCCGACCAAGCTAAGGCAGCCGTAGCCGTCGTGGTCGGCAAGCAGAGTACGAAGGGCCTGACAGTCACCGAGGTCGAGAAGATCATCGGGTATCTCGATGACCAGACCTTCGTTGACTCGATGAAGGAAGTTCAGTCGGTGGTGGCGGCGGCATGAAGCGCTGCGTTTACTGCCACGAGCGGCTGATTCTAAACTTTCATTGGACCTCGTTGGCGTTCGGTCTCTTGGCTGGTATCGCGACATACATCGCGATACAGATAGTCTTGGTATGAGCGCACGAAAGTCCATCCGGGTGACCGCGCAACAGGCCCTGCCCCTGATGGTTGGTATCTACTTGGATAGCACGGCGCATGGCATCGCGCCGACGCAGCGCACGCTTCTCGCCATCGTCCAAGCGTTCGGCGTCGAGGCATTGCTCACGGATGCGTGGAGTGAGGAAGCCCACAAGGCACTCGGCGAGTTCTTCACGGCGCTCTCCGCCCCCGATGTGGAGACGAGACGAGAGGGCAAAGATGTCGTCGTCGAGCTGGAAGCCGAACAGATCATCCAAGCGGGAGCCTACGCCCACGGACTCATCATGCACTACGGTGTGGATACGAGCTGGCTTTCTCAGCTTCCGTATCGCATCCTGACCGACGAAGAGTTCATCGCCGCTGGTCTGAACCTGAACCCCGACATCGAAGTCGAGAGATTGCGGGATGCGGTCATCAAGGACCGACAAGCACGGAGGATGGCATACAACTAATGACCCACCCTATCGACCTGCTGGACGAAGCCACGTGGACGGGATGGCCTGAGAGCCACTGGGAAGACAGTGAATGGCTCGTCACCGACGCTGGTATCGCCACCGTGGGCGACCTCCGCCGCCTCCTCACCCTGGCCCGGGAGGCGGAGCGGCTGCGGGAGGGCATCGAGACCGTCGTCGTTATCGCCGCCGACACCCGGCCCGTTGAGGACGCGACTGCCGTCATCGTGCGAGTGTCGGAGGCGGCCCGTCTCCTGCTGGGCTGGGAGAGCGGAGGTCCGACGCCGCACCTCTCGCCGGACGAGCGTGCCGCCCTCGAAGGCACCGACCGATGACCGATGACCGTGGCGCTGCGGCGCTAGCCGAACGGCTGGCTACGTGGCGGGGTGACGCTCATGCAGATGGGGACGATTTCGCGGAGGCCGCTGCCATCCTCGGCGAGCGTGGCCGGTTTCTGCCGGACGGACGACGCTGGGATGACCTCGTGGAGACTGTAATGAATATGCGTCTGGCGGCCACCAAGCGGAAGGAGACGAGAAAGTCGTGAACGGTCCGCACAACAGTCAGGCCGAAGCCGCGCTCATCGCTCGCCTGCTGTAGACCCGG
>Ga0209751_10000658_pt1 | contig 36915 bp, 33 predicted proteins | sample RifCSP13_1_FD_184019 | JGI IMG/M metagenome (GOLD analysis project Ga0209751, IMG submission 184019) | Soil microbial communities from Rifle, Colorado - Rifle CSP2_sed 13_1 (SPAdes) (version 2) | ecosystem: Environmental > Terrestrial > Deep subsurface > Rock core/Sediment | place: Rifle...
TATCTCAAGGTTGCCGACTCAGAAGCTCCATCGAAATTGCTGAGCTTCTGAGTGTCACCCGTGTTCTGAGTTGGTATTGTTGAAAAAAAAGAAGGGGGGTGGCGCCTCTTTGTAGGTGGGATCTAAAAAGCACTACACACTGCCGTGTGTAGGATCTATTGTTTTTGACACAGTCTCTAAAGCGTACGGTGTCTGGAGTGGTTGGAACAAATGGAAAATGAGAAATGAAAAATGGAAAATAGAAACAATCTATTGATCATTGGTCATCGGTCATTGGTCATTGATCAATTGGTCATTGGTATCTGGCCTCTGACCTCTGACCTCTGCCGTATTTTACAGGTGGGCATCTGTGGCAAATATGCTTGTCATCCCAATTGAAGCCACCCCATTCTTTAGGGGCATATCGACAATATCCCAGGCTGAGCGCACCCGAAGCAGTTTCGACATGAGACCCGCATGCATTATGTGACCACTGCGTTCGGCGACCACGCGCCCCAATATCGGCATACCCAGCAACGCCAAATCGCCAATAATGTCGAGGATCTTGTGGCGGACGAACTCGTCCGGATAACGTAGCCCCGTCGTATTCAACATCCCTTCCGGCGTCAGGACGATCGCATTATCGAGCGAACCGCCGCGTATCAAATTTGCCCGTCGGAGCGCTTCAATCTCTTCAGTGAATCCAAAAGTGCGAGCAGCAGCAATCTCACGATTGAATGCGCCATTGCTAAGGTCAATCGCAAACTTCTGGGTTCCAATCAGCGGATGCGGGAAGTCGATTAGACAATCGATCTGGTAGGTGTCAGCGGGTTCCACGCTGATGCGTCGGTTGCCTTGTTCGAAAGATACCTTTTCGCGGACCAGAAGAGCGCGGCGGGCCAGGGGCTGCGTTTGGACGCCGGCTTTTCCGATCATCTCCGCAAACTCCTCTGCTGATCCGTCGAGGATTGGCACCTCTAAATTGTCAATGTCTATGAACACGTTGTCGACGGCTAGACCCCGCAGTGCCGACAGTAAGTGTTCAACTGTCGATAGCATCACGCCCGTGCGCATCAAAGTCGTGGCGTAGCCACAGTGGGCCACGGATTCGACTGTTGCCGGGATCTCGAACCCGCCGAGATCAATCCGGCGAAATACATACCCAGTGTCGGGTGGCGCTGGGATTAGACGCACCTTAACAGGAACCGCTGTGTGCAGTCCGATCCCCTCGGTCTCGACAGCTGAGGCGAGTGTTGTTTGTTTAATCAAGGGAGGTTAACCCGTCGCGGTACTTTTGCAGAGCCCCATTGAAAAGCAATGCTTGTGCCAGCACGGAGGGCTACTAAAATGGTAGCCGCAGATTTACTAATGTTGCGTAGAGTCAACGAAAATGAACGCCAGTGGTGTTTAATCGCAACAGCCTTTGGAGTGCGGCGGTAGGGCGCCTAGCCCGCACCGCCGCTTTTCATCGATCCTTGTGACGTCAAGCAAAAAGCGGCGGTGCGGGCTAGGCGCCCTACCGCCGCACTACAAAGACCGGTTTGACACCCTGAGTCAGTGCTCCTTATGATCCAATGCAAATGCCAACCAAGCAACCGTCGAATGGGTCACGCCCACTCGAACGCGTTTTTCTGATCGATTCAATGTCGCACATCTTTCGCGCCTTTTTTGCGCCGATGGCGAACCGTGCGGCGCCGCTTGCCAACTCAAAAGGTCAGGTGACGCAGGCGATATTCATCTTCACAAACATGCTTCGTAAGCTGCTCCAGGATGAAAAGCCTCATTACATTGCGGCCATCTTCGAATCTGGAGAGAAGACCTTTCGACACGAGACCTTTGCCGCCTACAAAGCCAACCGGCTCCAAATGCCCGATGATCTCGCGTCACAACTCCCCTACATCCTGCGATTGTGCGAAGTGCTGAACATTCCAGTGATAAATGCTCCTGGCTACGAAGCAGATGATGTTATCGGAACCCTCACCTGCCAAATCGCCGACCTGAAGATGCAGGCCGTGATTGTTTCAAACGACAAGGATATGTGCCAACTTGTCCGCGACCCCTATATCGTCTGCATGCGGCAGAACTCTCAGGTGGTAAAACGTAAAGAACCGGTGCCGCCGGTTGAGTGGTGCGACGAGGCCTGGGTCGAGAAGAAGTTCGGAGTTACAGCTGAAAAGCTCGTCGACTTGTTGGGTTTGATGGGTGACTCGATTGACAACATACCGGGTGCTCCGGGTATTGGCTCAAAAGGTGCAGTGCAGATCATCCAGCAGTTCGGCTCGATTGAGAACGCGCTCGTAGGCTGGGAATCCGTCAAGCACAAAACTTATCGCGAATCCTTGCGGGACAACGCGGAGTTGATCCGTAGCTCCCGGGAACTTGCGCGCATTAAATGCGACATCGACATTGAATTGGATCTGGAACTGCTGAAAGCTCGGCCTGCAGATCGATTGGCAGCATACAACCTTTTTAAGGAGCTCGAGTTTGCTGCTCTCACGCGGGAATTTGCAGATGCCGCTAAACCTGTTGAAGCAAGTGGAGCGTCACTTCAGTATGAGATCATCAAAGATCAGAATGCCTTGAACGAGTTGGTAGATCGTCTCTGGAGCGCTGAAACCGTTGGTGTCGCAGTAGCCGATCCAAAGCAGGCCGAATCCGAAAATGGTCAGTGCTCGTTTGCCTATGAAACCACCGGGGGACTTGCGTTCTCCCTTGGACCAGGTGTTTCGGCTTTCATCGATTTGCAGAGATTTGAGAACGGAGCTGAAGCCGCACTAACCATGCTTCGCGAGGTGCTGGCCAACGGCATCGTTGGAAAGTCCGTTCACGATTTGAAACGCGCGGTCGGCTTGTTGGCAAAGGTCAATGCCACTTTAGAAGGCGTGAAGGACGATACTCTTATAGCTGCCTATCTCATTGATCCAAACCGCAGCAAGTATGAGCTGTTGGATTTGGCACGCGAGGCGTTGAACATCGACGAAATGCCGCCAACCCCCACCAGTTGGGGAAATGAACAATGGGCCACCGCATTTACTGCTGATATCACCGCCCGGGTCGCCAAGATATTTCACCAGCGCATCCTCGAAAAGAAACTGGAGACAATTTATACGGAAGTTGAGCTCCCCCTGGCGCCGCTCCTTTACCGCATGGAACGCGCTGGATTGAAAGTGGACCGCACGGTATTGGCCGACCTCTCACGGTTTTTGGGTGATGAACTGCTAAAGTTAACTGAGCGTATCTATAAGTTGGCAGGAAGAGAATTCAACATCGGTTCACCAAAGCAGGTAGGCGAGGTTCTATCTGAGCTGGATATTAACTCCGGCAGAAAGACTTCCACGGGTCGGATCTCAACCAGCAAAGCCGTTCTGGAAGAGTTGGCCCAGACATATGAACTGCCAAAGTTGATCATTGAGTATCGTGAGCTGGACAAGCTGAAGAGCGTGTACACAGACGCACTGCCACACCAGATCGCAGCCGATGGTCGAATTCACTGTTTACTGAATCAGACTGTTGCCGCAACCGGACGGCTGTCCTCAAGTGAACCCAACCTGCAAAACATTCCCATTCGCAGTGAATTGGGTCGTCGCATCAGGCGGGCTTTCGTGGCTGAAGCGGGGCACAAGATCATCTCGGCCGACTATTCCCAACTCGAACTTCGTCTGCTGGCCCACATCACGCAGGATCCGGTGATGCTCGAGGCCTTCCAAAAGGGTGAAGACATCCATGCCCGAACGGCCCGCCTGGTTTTTGGTGCGCAGACGGCCGAGGAGCTAAAGGAAGCACGTCGTTTTGCGAAGATTGTGAACTTTGCGATTGCCTATGCCATCGAACCCTGGGGCTTGTCGCAGAGGGTCGGCATTTCTCGTCAGGAAGCTAAGAAGGTGATCGAAGACTATTACAATACGTACAAGGGCGTCCGCCGCTACATGGAGGAGGTGCCAATCAGGGCTCGCGAACATGGTTATGTTCGTTCGATTTATGGTCGCATTCGCCCGCTTCCTGGGATCAATGATCGCAACGCAAATATTCGCCGGGCAGCAGAGCGCGAGGCGATCAATATGCCCATTCAGGGCACCGCGAGTGATATTGTGAAGATCGCCATGCTTCGAGCGGATGAGGAGTTTAGACGAGCCGGACTGAAAGCACAGATGCTGATGCAGGTCCATGATGAGCTTTTGGTAGAAGCTCCGTCGAGCGAGGTTGAGACTGTCCGCAGGCTTCTGAAGCAGGAAATGGAAGGCGCTGTAGAGCTTGACGTTCCCCTGGTTGTCGATGTTGGCGTTGGGGATAACTGGATGGATGCCAAACCGTGAGGTGACCTCTGACTATTGAACTGATCGCGATAGATCAAAACGGCAATCTTCAATTGGCAATCTTCAACTGTTGGCCCTTCGCTTTGAAATCGAATATAGTTTTTCCCGCCGTCCCCCAGCATTCCTCCACTGTGCTTCATGGCTAAAACGGAAACCGAGAGATTTGTGACCGATGAAGCTGAAAGCGCCGAGGCGCCCGCTGCACCTGTCTCGCCCGCTGAAACCCTCGATTCTGAACCGTCAACGCAGTCTGAGTCGGTTTACCGGCGTATTGATCCTTCACCGCGCCTTCAACGAACCCCCGGCCGATCCCTGAATATCCGAACGCGAGCCCGAGAGCTGGCGCCGACAGTCGTGCCACTGCTAATCGGCTTTGCGCTGCTGTTGAGCCTGATATTCATCATCGGATATCTGAGCGCTAAGAAGATGGATGCCCTGAACCAGGTCGTGCTTGAGCTGGAGGCTCAGCATGCCGCCAGGCTGAGTTTGGTGCTCCGACTTCGGCTGGCTGTGACCAAACTCAATAATGAAGCTCGGGCCCGACATGAAGCTGAGTCTCGTGACGAGCTAAAGCCTCCCTTCGCGTTTGCGTTAAGCATGTCAAGAGATGACGTGATTGCGCTCGCTCGCGAACTGGAACGGCCACCACTGACAGAGGAAAAGACTTGGAGTGAGTTTCATGGTGCGTTAACCGCTTACATCGAAGTTACTCGAGACCTGCGGCGTTTTTCACTCGAGGGCAGATCGAAGTTCGATGCAGTTGACGCGTTGTTGGACCAGCTCCTGATGGAAGCGACTGCGCAGCAGGACCAAATCCTTGCCGAGAGCACTCGTCTTGAGCGGGAAGCGGTGCGTTCGATTGAGCTCTGGACCACAATCGCTCTAATCGTTGGTGCACTGGTCGCGGCGGCAACGATTTGGGAAGTGCAGCGCTGGTTCCGTCGGATGCGCATCAGTATGCTGGAAGCCAGTCGCGAACGTGCCTTTACAACACAACTTATAGAAGGAATGGTTAGCGCGGTAGCGGCAATTGATGAAAACGACCGGATTCGCAGTGCCAATGCTTCTTTCTTCAAAATCTTTCCAGCGGCGAGCATTGGAGCATCAGTTCATGAGAGCTTTGGGCCGGCTGATGCTATGAAGATGCTTGAGGCAGTAACGTTAAATCGAGTGGATACTGCCTCGTATCTTGGACGGTGGATCACTCGGGTGGATGGTGACGCAACCGAGAAGAGTTTTGACATTTACTCTTCACCGTTGGCGATCGACGGTGACCGGGGACAGATTGTAACTCTGGTCGATGTCACTGAGGCTGCCGAAGCTGAACGAGTGCTCCGCCGCAGTGAGTCACTCGCCGCAGTGGGACGAGCGACGACCCAGGTGGCACATGAAATTCGGAACCCATTGGGCAGTATTCGTCTCGGTGTCTCGATGTTACGTGACAGCGTCAACGATCCTGAGGCCCTGAGAACCATCGAACTAGTGGAGCGCGGTATCAAGCATTTGAACAAGTTGGTGGTTGATGTTACTCAATTCTCACGGCAAAAGGCACTTGAACGTACGGAGGTTGACCTACACGATTTGCTTGAGCGGAGCCTTGATTTGGTGGCCGATCGAGTAAAAGAGAAACAGACGCCGGTTGAGAGGCAATTCCTTGGACGACGACTGGTTGGTGAATGGGATGGTGACCAGCTGAGACAGGTCTTCGTGAACGTCATCGCGAATGCTGTGGATGCCAGCACCGCGAAGATGCCACTAACTATTGAAACTAGAGTGGTAAGGCATGGAACCAGCGAGAACGGCGGCAGGTCATTCGCGCAGGTGACGGTAATCGATCAGGGCAGTGGCATGGATCAATCGACCTTAGACCGCATATTTGAACCCTTCTTCACCACCAAGAAGAGGGGAACGGGCTTGGGCTTGGCAATTGTGAAGCAGATAGTCGAACAGCACGGTGGAAACATCCACGTTGACAGCGAGGTCGGGGAGGGATCGCGCTTCATTATTCAGTTGCCGCTTTAGTTGAGAACCAACGAGATTGCCGAACTTACCTAATCGAGGCAAAGGCCTTGCGCGAGGCGTCAACCGTTGTTTCGATTAACTCATCGGTATGGGCGAGACTGACGAAGGCTGCTTCAAACTGCGAGGGTGCAAGATAGACGCCTTGCTCCAACATCGCATGAAAGAACTTTCCATATAGTTCGCGATTGCTGCTGCTCGCCGACTGCCAATCCGTAATTTCACCTTCGGCAAAAAACGTGGTCCACATAGATCCGACCCGATTCGTTACCGTTCGCACGCCAGCTTCGGCCGCCGCATTGCGCAATCCCTCACATAACTCCGACGTCGCAATTTCCAATCGCTCATACACAGCCGGATCTTGTAGACGTTTCAGAGTCACTAGTCCAGCGGTCATCGCCAGCGGATTACCAGAGAGAGTGCCAGCCTGGTAGATCGGTCCGGCGGGAGCGATGTTGCGCATCAAATCCTTGCTGCCCCCGTAAGCACCAACTGGCAATCCACCCCCAATTATCTTGCCGAGTGTAGTGATGTCGGGCTGGATGCCATACCGTTCCTGAGCTCCGCCTCGTGCAACGCGAAACCCGGTCATCACTTCATCAAAAATGAGTAGGGCGCCGCCCCGTGAGGTGAGATCCCGAACGGATTCGAGATAGCCGGCACGAGGCGCCACGCATCCCATGTTGCCAACGACGGGTTCAATAATGACGGCAGCAATGTCCTGGTGCTCATCGAACACAGCCTGCAGGGCCTTCACATCATTGAATGGCACTGTCAATGTGTTTTGCGCCAGCGTTGAAGGAACACCGGGACTGTCGGGCAGCCCGAGGGTCGCCACCCCCGATCCGGCTTTCACGAGCAAACTGTCGCCATGGCCGTGGTAGCAACCTTCAAACTTCACCAACTTGTTTCTAGCTGTCACTCCGCGTGCAAGGCGAATGGCAGACATCGTGGCTTCCGTGCCGCTGTTAACCATTCTTACCATTTCGATTGAGGGAACAGCGGCGGTAATCTCTTCAGCCAGTTCAACTTCCAGTTCATTCGGAGCGCCGTAACTAGTGCCTCGGTTCAACGCGTCAGCCAACGCATCGAGGACTTCCGGATGGGCATGTCCCAGGATCATCGGTCCCCATGAGCCGACGTAATCAATGTAGGTAACGCCATCGACGTCAGTGATGGTCGCGCCACGTGCACTTCGTATAAACCGCGGCGTACCACCGACTGCGCGGAAGGCACGTACCGGGGAATTGACGCCACCGGGCATTAACTCTACTGCTCGATTAAATAGCTCTTCAGATTTAGCCATTCCCAAAACTGGTGGTGATCAGAATGTCTGAGTCTCCATTGATGGCAGCCAAAATACTACGTTTCTTTGAAAGTAGTGAATTCTGGTAGGGCGTTTTCGATGCTTCTATCTCCTCCTCCGAAGAGACAGGGACAAAATCGAAACTTTCTCTCACGAACATCGTTTAATGACTGAAAATCAAATCTGGTCAGGAGTCAGATGCGTTCTTATGGTTAGCGTAGGCGCAAGAGAAGACGTACGGGACGCCATCCTCGATGCTACCGACCGGCTGTTGTCCCGGTTCGGGTATCGCAAGATGACTGTTGAAGATATCGCCACCGAAGTTGGCATTGGCAAGGGCACTATTTACCTCTACTTCAACAGTAAAGAGGAGGTTGTACTCTCCCATGTTGACAGGATTGTCGAGAGATTAAAGGAGCAGCTCTGGGCGATAGCTCGCTCTGATGAGACCGCCGCAGAACGTCTCCGCCAGATGCTTTTGACGCGAGTTCTTTTTCGGTTTGACAGCATTCAACATTACACCCAAAGCCTCAACGACGTGTTGGCTGCCTTGAGGCCCGGCCTGCTTTCTCGCCGTGCCCGGTATTTTGACGAGGAGGCACAAATCTTCGCGACCGTCCTTAATACCGGGCACGACTCAGGCGAGTTGGATTGTCCAGACACACTAACTGCCGCGTATGCACTACTTCATGGAACCAACGGACTGCTGCCTTACAGCCTCAGTACAACTGAACTTGGCGAGCGTGCCGACGTCGAACAGAAGACTGCATCCGTTGCAAATCTGATGCTGAAGGGACTTTTGACCCGGAAGTGATACTTCTCAGCTTTGATCAACAAGGAGATTCTCAAGATGTTCAAGTTTTCAACGGCGAGATTAACCATCGCCATAATGTTGGTATTTGCATTCGCTCCGCTTTCGCTGGCCCAGGAGACTTCACCACCTGACCGCACTGTGGATGCGTCCACACGGAAGGGGATTATCGACTCCATTCTGCAAAGACTTAATGATTCATACGTGTTTCCTGAGGTCGCAAAGAAGATGGAAACCTCCATCCGGGAGCGGGTGGCTAAAAATGAGTATGACCAGATTACGAGTGCCCGATCTTTTGCTGAAACCGTGACGCGAGACCTGCAGGCCGTCAGCAATGACAAGCACCTCCGCGTGCGTTATTCACATGAACCGATTCCCGTTCGGGAACCTCGTCGGGAACCTACCCCGGAAGAGCGTGAACAACAGCGTCGTGAGCTTGGTTGGATGAACAACGGTTTCAACAAAGTCGAACGAATGCTTGGAAATATAGGTTATCTGGAGTTCTCGGGATTCTTTGATGCAGAACTTGGGGCCGACACCGTAGCGGCTGCAATGAACTTTGTGGCGGGCACCGATGCCTTGATTATCGACCTGCGACAAAACGGTGGAGGTAATCCCCACATGGTTGCGCTGATCTGTTCTTACTTGTTTGGCCCAGAACCAGTGCACCTGAATGATCTCTATTGGCGCGAAGGAAATAGGACACAGGAGTTCTGGACCCGTAAGGAGGTACCGGGTAAACGCTATCTGGACAAGGACGTTTACGTTTTGACCAGCAAACGAACCTTTTCGGGTGCTGAAGAGTTTACTTACAACCTGAAGAATCTGAAGCGGGCGACTATCGTGGGCGAAACCACGGGCGGTGGTGCGCATCCAGGTGGTGGTTTCCGTCTGCATGAACACTTCAGTGCGTTTGTGCCAACTGGTCGCGCGATTAACCCGATCACTAAGACGAACTGGGAGGGCACTGGCGTGACACCTGATGTCGAGGTGCCAGCCGACCAGGCTTTGGTAGTAGCCCGGCTGATGGCTCTGAAAAAATCTGTGACAAGTATTACGAGTCCTAATTTTAAAGCCGGCGTTCAGGGAGAGATTGCGCGGTTGGAGAAAGAGTTGGAAGAACTGAAGGCGAAGAAGAGCGGGTGATGGAGGATTTGAAGATTGAAGACTCCTACCCACTCACACTGCCGATTGAAAATGGCAAACGGCAATTGGCAATCTTCAATCTTTCACCGGGTCAGCTGTCTATATTTAATGCGATGAGGCTGATCAGCGGCTGCCCCCAACCGCTGTCTCCGATCGGCTTCGTATTCCGAGTAGTTGCCCTCAAACCAGACCACACGGCTATCGCCTTCGAATGCCAGCATGTGGGTAGCCAGGCGATCAAGAAACCAGCGATCGTGTGAAATCACTACCGCACACCCGGCAAAGTTTTCGAGCGCTTCCTCAAGTGCTCGCAGCGTATTTACGTCCAAATCGTTTGTGGGCTCGTCCAACAAAAGCACGTTTGCGCCCTCTTTCAGCATCTTTGCCAGATGTACGCGATTGCGTTCACCCCCTGAAAGCATTCCGACTTTCTTCTGCTGGTCTGAGCCTGAAAAGTTGAACCGCCCAACGTATGCTCGTGAGTTGACCTCACGATTGCCCACCTTCAGAAGATCATTGCCACCTGTAATCTCTTCCCAAATCGTTTTGTTTGGGTCGAGGGCCCTGCTTTGGTCCACATAACCGAGCACCACCGTATCCCCGACGCGTATGGTGCCGCTGTCTGGTTGTTCCTGCTGGGTGATCATTCTAAAAAGCGTGGTCTTGCCTGCGCCGTTTGGACCAATTACACCGACGATGCCGCCAGCCGGTAGTTTGAAATTGAGATCATCAATCAGCAGCCTCTCGCCGTAACCCTTTCCGACGTGGTCGGCCTCAATCACGACGTTGCCGAGCCTTGGACCTGCCGGGATGTGAATTTCGAGGTCCTCGCGGCGTTTTTCAGACTCTTTGTCTAGAAGCTTCTCGTAGGCGTTGATACGAGCTTTGCCCTTTGCATGGCGCGCTTTTGGCGACATGCGAATCCACTCCAGCTCACGCTCGAGGGTTTTCTGTCGTTCTGTTTCTGACTTTTCTTCCCGCCGTAATCGTTCTCGCTTTTGTTCGAGCCAGGAACTATAGTTCCCCTTCCAGGGAATTCCCTCACCGCGGTCCAGTTCGAGTATCCAACCAGCAACATTGTCGAGGAAATATCGATCATGGGTGACGGCTATGACTGTTCCGGCATAGGTTTGCAAGTGATGTTCGAGCCAGGCAACGGATTCAGCGTCGAGATGGTTTGTGGGCTCGTCAAGCAGCAGGATGTCTGGTTTCTGCAGCAGAAGCCGGCACAAAGCGACGCGTCGACGTTCGCCGCCTGAAAGTATTTTTACTGATGTATCAGGGGGCGGACACCGGAGTGCGTCCATTGCCATCTCCAGACGGGCATCAAGATCCCACGCATTCAGATGGTCCAGCTTCTCTTGCACTGCCCCTTGTCTTTCAAGCAGTGCGCTCATCTCCTCATCCGACAAGGTCTCGCCAAACCGAGAATTGATCTGGTCGAACTCTTTGAGTAGCTCGATCGTCTGCTGCACAGCTTCCTCAACCACTTCCCTGACGGTGCGGGTGTCATCAACAAGTGGTTCTTGTTCGAGAAACCCGACTGTGTGACCGGGTGACAGATGAGTCTCACCGTTGAAGTCTTTGGCGACGCCGGCCAGAATGCGTAACAAAGAAGACTTACCGGATCCGTTCAATCCTATGACACCGATTTTCGCGCCATAGAAGTACGAGAGATAGATGTCTTTAAGTATGGGTTTTTTGTCGTAGAACTTGCTTACTCCAACCATGGAGTAGATGACTTTGTTTGGTTCAGTAGACATGACTCTTCGTAATCAGGATTTGATGTCGTGCCAAATGTACACTCCAAACGGTATACACGGAAGCAACCAGAATCCTAAAGCAATTAAAGAAGCTAATACTACACACGGCAGAGACTGTGTCAGAAAAATAGATCCTACACACGGCAGTGTGTAGTGCTTTTTAGATCCAACCTACAAAGAACGCGCCACCCTCCTTCTTTTTTTCCACAATACCAACTCAGAAGATGGGTGACATTCAGAACACTCAAACGACCCCTCCCCAATTTCGAAAGAGCTTCTGAGTCGGTAACGTTGAGATAAAAGAGGGGGGCGTTCGTCTAGTAGGCTGGATCTGAAGAACACTACACACTGCCGTGTGTAGGATTCTTTTTCTTTAGCTTTGCAGAAACCCCTCCAGATCCTTAACGAACTTTTCAGGCTCCTCCCAGTGCGGACTGTGCCCGGTATTCGGGTAAACCTTCAGCCGAGAACCGGAAATTGCAGCCAACAACGCATCCTGCTCCGTCCGCGAAAAGGTCGCTTCCTTATCGCCCCAGATGATCAGAGTGCGCGCCCGAATCTTCTCCAGTGGCGCTACTGACTCGGCTGTTACGAACTCATTAACGACCTGTTGCCACACTCGAGCCGGTATCTTCAGACTCTCCTTCACGATGCCGTTCATGAAGTCATCCGGTAACTTACGCGCGACTGTGCTCTCCTGAAACTCACGCGCATATCTCTCGGGCAATGGGTCCTGAAGCGAATTCACCTCTTTCTGCAAGGCGCGCACCACCTCGTTGTGTAACGATGCGGCTGATCCTATTAGCACGAGGCGATTCACGCGGTCGGGCGCGGTTGCTGCAACGTTTTGTGCAACAAAACTGCCCATTGAGTGACCCACGATGGTCGCGCTCTTTAACCCTTTTGCGTCCATAAACGCTAACACGTCACGAGCGAAGTCGCGCATTGAGTACCCGCTTGCTGGTCGTTCTGAATCCCCATGACCCCGCTGATCGAGGACGTACACCCAATAACGCGACCGCAATAGCGGCAGCACGCGACTGTAGGAGAACCAGGAGTCGGTGTAACCATGCAGCATAATCAACGGCTCTCCATTGGGATCGCCTTGTTCGGCATAATTCAGTCGCACACCTGTCTCAAGATCGACCCCAGAAAAGCGCACGCCGGGCATAGCGTGATGAGATGACGCGACCGTCCTGGCCTTGGCTCCGGCAAGAATCTCTACTGAGAGCTGTGTGTCGGCGTTGGCCCAGGCTTGCGCAAACTCACGTTGCACCAGGCGCGCTGAACTCTCTTTACCTTGTCTCTTCAGACTCTCCACCAAACCAAAGAGTGCTCTCCCGTTGCGTTGGTGCTTGGCAATCTCAGCGCGAAACACCTTTTCAGCTCCTGCATGCTCTCCCAGCGTAAGTAATACTCCACCGAGCAACTCCCGGGCGGGAATGTCCCAATCGGCCGGCTCATTGTAGTTGACCTGATCTTCGGCAGTGACCGCATTCTCCAGGAGCGTCATCGCGACTGCCTTGTCACCGCGTGCGAACGCAATTTGGCCCGCAAGCATCTGCTCAGCAACCTTAATCACACCTCGCGCTGTGCTGTTACCCAGGCCCGCGTCTTCTGGAATCGTAGCAAAAACTGCATGCAGCGACTTTAATTCGGCATCAGCCTTATCGGCATCGCCAGTACCGGCATAAGCCATCCCTCGGCCGAAGTGCCAATAGGCATTTGTAATCTTTAGATCACCGTCGGGCTTTGGCACCTGCAGCATCTCATCCCACTTACGAAAGCGAACAAGCGTCACCGTCGTGTAGGGCATAAACATCTCCAGCATCGGCATTGCCTTGAGATGAGGCTTTACATTGGCTTCGAGCTCGCGCGCCGATTTAATCGCATCGGCATAACGTCCCTTCATTGCATTCGCCGCTGCCAGGAAGTGGATGTTGTGGTTGTAATACATCATCGGGTAGACACCCTGGGCTCCCGATTTCTGAATGTACTCGCGGTCGGCAACGATGGCATCCACGTTCGCTTTGGCCGCCTCGAGGTAATCACCAGTTCTGATGTAGATGTGCGACGGCATGTGGACCAGGTGTCCTGCTTTAGGAGCCAGCTTGCCCAATCGCGAGGCGCTTGCTAGTGCGCGTTCGGGTGATTTGGAAGCCTCAACCGCATGTATGTAGTAATGGTTCGCGCCTGTGTGATTCGGATTGCGGCGCAAAACCCCCTCAAGCACCGCGACTATCTCCTCCGTACCTTCGGCAGGCTTGCCATCGAGTGTCCACAGCTGCCAGGGGCGAAGGTTCATCATGCTCTCGGCATAGAGCGTGGCAGCATCGAGATCATCCGGATACGCGGCCGTGAGTTCCTTCATGGCCGTTCGGTATTCCAGCGCTAGCTTCGTATGATCGGCTTGTGGATCTTTGGAATACCTCTTTGCGAGAGCCTCGATGTAGGCGCGTTCATGTTCTGAAGCTTTTGCGGCCAGTCTCTGGGCCTTTTCAAGATTTGCATATGCTTCCTGCAATTTATTCTGGTCTGCTCTCAGGTTGTAGTTTGAACCTTGGGCCAGCGCCATGCCCCAATACGCCATGGCGAGTTGCGGGTCCAATTCAGAGGCACGTTTGAAAGAGCGCACCGCCTCATCGTGGTTGAACCCGTAGAGATAAGCCAGGCCCTGGTTGAAAAAATCTTGTGCTTCGGGGTTTGCAGTGGAAATCGGGTGATCTACTTCTCCAACACCGGGTTCTAGATAAGCCGCCGGCGCCGGTTGGTGCCCAGCGTGAGCGTGTTGTGCGGCAATCGGAACCGCAAACGCGATTAAGAGAGCGATTGCTACTAGCATCAACTTCATATTCAATCTCCTTTGTCGCCTGCTCGACGACGTAATACTCCCTTGAGGAAGCAAAAAAACACCTCTGGCACATGCCAAATGCATGCACCAGGAAACGAAACCGTCCATACCTTAACGCGTAAATAGTGGCATCAGATCAATCAGCGAGCATCATCAACGAATGCTCAGCCTCGCGATCCTGCCTTCAGCCCCAGATGCCCAGGCAATGACTCTTGGCGGACTTGCCTGTCGGGAACGCAACTGCTTTTTCAGCGAAGCGCCAACATTAGGCGCGAAGCCAAGCGTGTCAAGGCCGGGGCTGTTCTCAAGAGGCTTCCAGGTGAGGCCGCCATTCTCAGAATAATCGGCGCCCCTGGGTCCGACCGACACCATCATTGCGCTCTGCGGCACGTACGCTACAGCTGAGCGGTAACCACTTAGCCCTTTCACAAGTTTCCACGTCGTGCCGCCATCGTCAGTGACGGCCAGGTTGTCGAGTGCCTCGTTCTCTTTTTGATAGTCGCCGCCGACAACCACACCACGTAACGCATCGCGAAAAGCAATTGAAAAGATCCCGGCAGATGGACCTGCCCGTAACGGAGTTTCGTTTACTGACCAGGTCAGTCCCGCGTCCGAAGTGCGTAGTACACGAGCTTTTTCAGCAGCTCCCGTGCCGATCCACGCATGTGTCTTTCCAAAGGTGGCAATGTTGGTGCCGCTGGCCGCAAATGCGCCTTCATTTGGGAGAGGCTTTGGCAGATGATTGGTTTGCACTCGACTCCAAACCTTCCCTCCATCGTCGGTCCTGAGGATGTAGAACTGGCCGTTCACCGAATCACCAAAGGCGAGGCCATGTTCTGCATCCCAAAAACTCATCGCGTCCAGAAAAACATCTTCGTCTTTGGCCTTGAACTGTAGTTGCCACGTGACTCCGCCATCTGTTGTTTTGTAGATCCGAGATGCAGATCCTTTTCCTATGCTGAGGACGTAAGCCCTGTTGGCATCGACAGCATCAATGTCACGAAAATCGAGTTGCTCATCCGTGACACGCAGCCACTCCCACGTAGCGCCGCCATCGATAGAGCGCAAGACCGTACTTTGGCTACCACTAACCCAGACTACTTGCGGACTGACGGCGCTGATGCCGCGTAGACGAGCCGTCGTGCCACTGTTGTGAACGGTCCATTGAAATGAAGTCAGAAGAAGGAGAGTAATGATGCTGAATAATGGCATTGTCTACCGCCTGATAATGCGTGCCGAGAAAATAGCACATTCCAGAAAACCGAACTCTACTTCCCATTAGTCGTGATTTCGGCAAAACTATGCAACTCTCTCCGGTCGCCTGGCTTTCGGCTAGGTTTGCAAAGGGCAGCTTATGACACCTCTTATCACGAATGATGCGATTGTTCTGGGCATATTGATGGCGATTCTCGCTGCGGTGTTTGTTACCGCGGGCAGCGATCGCCTTTTCTGGAAAAGGTTTTATACGTAAACTAGTTTGATCCCTTGAAACCTTAGGCGCAACGGTTACGTACGCTGTGTTATTCAATGGCTCTCTTCTGTAAGACCTTAACCGAACTTCATCCAAAAGCTCCCGAACGAGAGGCAATTGCGGTGGAGTTTAGCTGCCCCAAACACACGAGGATGCGATGAAAAGAATCACTCTAAGCCTATTGACGCTACTGCTCTGTGCCATGGTCGTCATTGCCCAGAAGGTGCCTGTGCAGGAAGTCGTCCTGGAAAACGGGATGCGCCTTCTGCTAGTGCCCCGTAAAGGTGATCCAAATGTGGCCGCCGGTTGGATTGCACGCGTTGGATCAGTGAATGAGCGGCCAGGCATCACCGGCCTCTCCCATCTGTTTGAGCACATGATGTTCAAAGGAACGCACGCAATTGGCACAAAGAACATCGACGAGAATCTCAAACTAATTAAGGAGATGGACGCTGTTCGGGCGGAGCTGCGCCAGGAAGAACAATCACTGATTCAAAAAGCACGTCTCGGCGAAATTGCGAACGCCAAAGATCCACAATATCGCTCGGAACGTCACAAAGAATTGTTGGCGCGGTTCAACGACCTAACAAAGAAAGAGAAGGAGTTGATGGTGAAAGACGAATTTGACCGCGTCTACACCAGTGCCGGTGGCTCAGGCATGAATGCCGGCACCAGCAACGACTTTACTGTCTACTTCATTAATGTTCCGGCGAACAAACTGGAACTATGGTTCTGGATGGAATCAGACCGTTTGCGCAACCCGGTCTTCCGCGAATTCTACTCAGAACGCGACGTGGTTCACGAAGAGCGGCGACTCAGGACTGACAGTACTCCAATAGGAAAATTCAACGAACAGTTCGATTCGATGTTCTGGCAGTCGTCACCGTATGGCTGGCCGGTAGTTGGCTGGCCGAGCGATCTGGAGGGCATCACTCGTGAGGAGGCGCTCGATTATTTTGCAGTGAATTATGCGCCCAACAACCTGACGGCGTGTTTGGTTGGCGACATCGATCCAGTTCGTGCGGTCGAGTTGGCCAAACTCTATTTTGGTCGACTGCCTCGTGGCCCGCGTCCGCCTGAGCCGGTGCGTACGAGCGAGATGCCCCAACTCGCAGAAAAGCGCATGCGCGCATATGCGGAGACCAATCCGCAGGTTAGAGTGCGCTATCACACGGTCGCGGAAGGGCACCCGGATTCATTTGTTTTAGACATTCTTGGAAGCCTTTTGAGCGGCCGCACTGGACGCTTCTACAAGTCACTCGTTCTCCAGCAGGCAGTGGCCAACAGCGCCAGCGGCGGACAGAACTCCCGTAAATATGAAGGTCTGTTTGAAGTAAATGGAGTAGCGAAGCCCGGCAAAACACCCGAAGACGTCGAACAAGCCCTCTATCGCGAGCTGGAGAAATTGCAGAAGGAGCCGGTGGATGCCAAAGAGTTGCAGAAGGTTAAGAATCAGTACGCCGCAAATAACTTTCGCGGGTTGCAGTCAAACTTTGGCCTGATGGTACAACTGCTGCTGCGTGATGCAAACCGAGGTTGGGACACTATCAATACTGACCCCGCACGGTATCAGGCGGTTACCGCTGAAGACATTCGCCGCGTCGCCAATACGTATTTCAAGCCAGAGAACCGGACTATCGCAATCTACTACACGAAAAAAGCCTCCGGCCCCGAAGACCCGGCGCTTGCTGGACTGAACGATCAAGAGAAGACCCAGGTCAATCAAATGAAGGCGGTGCTGGCGCAAGCGAAGCCGGAACAGATCAAACAGATGCTGTCGCGCATGGACCAACAGGCCGCCTCAGCACCGGCTGAAAAGCAGAACTTTTTCAAGGTGGTCAAAAAGATGCTGGAAGATCGCCTCAAACAACTCGAAGGAGGTAATCAGTGAACATGCAAAACAGGAAAACACTTTCAGCATTTCTAGCTTTAATGTTGCTAACCTTCTCGTCTTGGACCTTGTTGGCCCAGCAGCCAGCTGCAATTCCCTCTCATCCACGCGAGTTAAAGTACACGACACTTAACTTCACTCCGCCAAAACGCGAGCAGTACCGGCACGTGCTTTCCAATGGTGTTGTGGCTTATCTGGTTGAGGACCATGACCTGCCGCTGGTAAACGTAGTAACTGGGATCCGTACAGGACAGTATCTCGATCCAGCAGGTAAGGAGGGTCTGGCAGCGCTGATGGGAAGTCAAATGCGCGCCGGGGGAACAACCTCGAAGACAGCAGAAGAATTTGATGAAGCTGCGGATTTTCTGGCGGCGAGCATCAACAGCACAGTCGGCGCGACACAAGGCACCGCAAATCTAAACCTCTTGTCCAAGGACATCGATCAAGGGCTGGCGCTCTACTTTGATATGTTGCGAAACCCGCGTTTTCAGGAAGACCGGTTGACGCTCGCCAAGAGTCAGTTACTGCAAAATATGGAACGCCGGAACGATCGCACCGACGCGATTGAGGGAAGGGAATGGTCTCGCCTGATGTACGGGGCAGATCATTTTGCGTCAAAGGAGACTACCAAAGCTTCTATAGATAGCATTACCCGCGAAGACTTGCTGGCTTTTCATCAAAAGTATGTCCAGCCTGGTGGGTTTATCCTGGCAATCTCTGGAGATTTCAATACGAAGGAGATGCTGGCGAAACTCGAAGCAGCGATGAAGGGTTGGCCCGTTAGCAAGCAGACTGTTCCGGAGGTACCGAAGCCGACAATAACTCCGGTCGCTGGGCTCTACACTGTTCATAAAGCTGACGTAAATCAGGGTCGCGTGAGCATTGGTCACACCGGGTCTTTGCGCGATAACCCGGACTCCTACGCCATTAGCATAATGAACGACATTCTCGGAGGCGGCGGATTCACCTCGCGTATCACTTCGCGAGTGCGCTCAGACGAGGGATTGGCGTACAGCGCCGGTTCGAACTTTGGACTCGGTGTTTATTATCCCGGAGTATTCCGTGCGGCATTTCAGTCGAAGAATCCAACGACATCTCAAGCAATCGACATCGTGCTCGAAGAGATTGCTCGAGTTCGCACGACCAAGGTTTCCGCGGAGGAGTTAGAGACGGCCAAGAACTTTCTGATCGAAGTGTTCCCGCGCAACTTTGCGACGGCCGGCCAGATCGCGGGCGTGTTTGCCGGGGACGAGTTTACAAAGCGTCCCCCAGATTACTGGGCGACGTATCGGGATCGTGTTCGTGCGGTAACCGCCGACGATGTGCTTCGCGTTGCTCAGAAGTACCTGCAACCAGAGAAGCTTGTAATTCTCGTCGTAGGTAATATTGAGGAGATAACGAAGGGTAATCCTGACAGACCGCAGCATTCGCTGCTTAAGATCGCAAAGGATGGACAACTGCGACGTATTCCATTACCCGATCCGTTAACGATGGTCTATCCAAGCGGCCAGTAGTTTCTTGGAGACAAGTATGCTGGATGTCATATCGGTCGGCTAGAATAAAGTAACAACTGTTAAGGAGAACCGACAATGACACACGCAGCCCGAGTCCGTAGGTTTATGCCGCCATCCACAGATTACACAAATTACGCAGATTAATAGAGGCGCCGCCCCCGCTTTCCGATTCGCATGATGCCGTTTCAACAATTTGTAAGTGTCAGCCACGAAGAAAACCGCTGAACTTGTTGCTCCGACGCGGCAAGGCTATAATCCAACGCGTTTCCGGAGTCTTTTCCTCTCTTTTACACATCCGACTAGGCTCCGTCTGTAGTTCACCAGATGGTAACAATTGCAAAAGGAAACAAAGAAGTCTGATGCCATCCGGCGCGGTGGCGATCTTTTCATCGTGGACAATAGCGGTACCGAGGAAACACATCAAGGACACTCATTTGAAGAAGGTGCAGGCACCGCAGGGGGGGTTAAGCCGACGCTCAAAGCCTGGATGGAGCTTTTGTAGCCAGACTATGATGAGGTAGAGGTAATAATCATGAAGTGGCGTGTCCTTTTGGAACGAGATGATGAAACCGGCGAATGGGCCGTGTGGTGTCCGGAATTACCCGGATGTGCATCAGCCGGTCACACCGAGGATGAGGCGCTGGAAAATATTCGCGAAGCAATTGAGCTCTATCTTCAACCGGATCCAATTGATCTACCCGAAGACGCCGTGTTACGTGAGGTTCTCGTTTAATGGGCGAGCGTATTCGTCGAATGACGGCTCGCGAAGTAGAACGCCTGCTTAAGACTTACGGATTTGAACTTATTTCCCAAAAGGGCAGTCATCGCAAGTGGCGCCACGCGGAAAAGAGACTACAGGTAATAGTTCCCGAACATCGCGGTCGCACCTTACCGCTCGGCACTCTGCGCGCCATTCTCAAAAGCGCAGAGATCCCCGAATCAGAATGGATGTACTAACTCTCACAAGGTTGAGTATTCCCCTATGAACGAAGACCTGAACGCCTTAAATCAATCAATACTCTAGACCAACTGTTTAGTTATCTTCGCGACGTTCTCGAATGGGAATTCAATAGCGAGGACAGTGAGGACCTCACCTATGACTGTACGGCTGCTGAGTAACTGAGGTTGAGCCCTGCCTCAAAACAAATGGAAACTGGGAAATGGAAAATGTTCTTATCATTTCATCCGCAGCCGTTGCGCTTTCACCAGACGATCTTCAGCCTTCAGACATGACTCGATCATACTTCTGCCGGCAATCCACACACTGCCACAGAGGATCCTCCCCGGTAATCACACACCCGCCAAACACAATCTTTCCCAACTCCTCCTTCCGCATAAGCTCGTCATCAGAGAAATTGGGTAGCCCATAAAGGATCACCGCCACCCGCTTGGACCCACACTCCAAACACGTCCTTGGTTTTCTGTTGACCTTAATCACCATGATCAGTTCATCCTGGAGAGCCGCTTGCAATACCACCGACTTCAGAGACTGTGTCAAAAAAATAGATCCTACACACGGCAGTGTGTAGTGCTTTTCAGATCCTACCTACTAGACGGACTCCACCCTTATTTCACGTTGCCGACTTTGAAGCTTCATCGAAATTGAGGACGGGTGAAGTTGAGGGTTCTGAATGTCAACCGTCTTCTGCGTTGGTATTGTTGAAAAAGAGAAGGGGGTGGCACGTCTTTGTAGGTTGGATCTGAAGGGACTACACACTGCCGTGTGTAGGATTTGGTTGAATGTGCTCCAGTCGATTTGGTCCATGTAAGAAAACCATCATACATACTGCCGGGTGTAGAATTTCCTTGGTTCACCAAGACAGCGGATGACCCCCGTAGTTTTTACGATCCGACCGGGACCACCCGCTAAGTTGGGGGGGTCAAGTGTCTTCTCCACGGGGGAGGGTAGGTGGAAGGTAAAGATCCCCCGACCTTCAGTCGGTGGTCCTTTAACTTCGACCCCCCCTAATTTGTTTTCTCGCTTACCCAACCTCATGCTTTGCGATCCCAAGGTTGTGACTCGCCTAAACCAATTCTCAGTCAGAGCCCCCGGTTTGGTGTCCGCGTCGCGCCTAGTACTCAAGTGTTTCAATACAAGCAAAAGCGGTGGCGCGTCGCTGGCGCTCCTTGCCCCCGCACTCCAAAACCCCCGCGCCGCCTCCACTCCAAAACACACGAGCCGCCTCCACTCCACGTCTGGCTTTCTTTCGTTGGCGGTTCCGCTTCTGCTCAGAAAAGTACAAGTCAAAAGCGCAAACGTGAGCCTCCACCGGGCAAGCCGGTGGTATTGAACCGTCAAATTGCTGCGAAGCTCCCTCTCTTGACGGCGGTTTCATCCGCGACCAATTTCAATCGTTAAACCTCTGCGGCCTCAGTGCCCTCTGTGGTGATCCTCAAAACTTCGATAAAAGAATCCTGTTCGATTAAGGAATCCTTGCATCAATTCCCACTCAGAGTGTTAACCTCCGCGGTTCAAATGAGGCGAACGTGCGAACGGCTTGGGCGGCGAGTGCGCGTCTGTCTACCAGAAAAAGAACTCGCTGACCGAATCCCGATTTCATCAACCGATAGACCTGATTGACGAGCGCAAAGGTCTTGCCGGTACCTGTTGCCATCGCAACAAGCATCTTCCGCTTTCGGTCCGCAATGGCCTCCTCGATCGCGTTATTGGCCTCAATCTGGTAAGGCCGCAGACGGTAATGGTTGTTCGGATGAGTCGTAAACCAGTCGCATGCCGCGTCAAAGTCGCGTTCGAGTAATTCTGTTAACGCCGCGGGCGTATGAAGGCGGACGATTTGGCGTGAGCGGCTGCGCTCGTGGCGAACGTCGTGAAACCATACCACTTCGCCATTGGTCGAATAGAGAAACGGAACATAATAGCCGTGGAAATGGAAGTGGGTGTTGTTTAGACCGCGAGAATAACGCTCGGCTTGCGTCAGTACGTTCTGAGGGCCAAGCGTGAGTTTCTTTGCCTCGACGACACCGACGATCTTGCCGTTTATGCAGAGAGCGTAATCAGCGGGACCATTGGTGGTTGGAAATTCCTCGATGGCACAATTCTGTAATTCAGCTAATGGTTTGTCCGGATCAAACGAGACAATGCTCCAGCCGAGGTTTTTCAGCAGAGGATCGATTCTTTTCTTGCGGGTCAGCCGTTCGGATTCCATGGGTGACGAGGACGCGAGAAGTCGAGTTTTGGGAGTGAGAATCTACCACAGATGCCAGATTTTTGGCATCTTTTGCGCACTTTTAGCCACAGATTACGCAGATAACACAGACTAAACATTCCCGATTGCCAATTGTGGACCTTTGGGGTGCCGCCGCACTCCAAAATTAACGTTCCATGTAGCGGTGCTCGACCATCAGGCAACGATCTTGAACGACTTTGATCCCTGCCTTGGCTAGCTTCTCCGCAACTTCATCGTTGCTAATCCCTGACTGCAGCCAGACAGCTTTGGGTTTCTTTGCCAGGATGTCCTCCACATGTCCGGGCACATCCTGGGACCGCCGAAAGACGTTCACCAGATCCACCTCAGTAGGAATATCGAGCAACGTGCGATAAACCTGTTTGCCCAGAATGGATGTCGCTTCTGGGAAATAGACGGGCACCGGGATGACCTCGAACCCGGCAGCCTGCAGGTATTTGGGAACGTAATAAGCGGGTTGCCACGATTGCTCTTCAGTCTTGATACCGAGAACGGCGATTGATTTCGTTGCTCGAATGACTTCTTCAACCTCTCTGTTGTCATTAAGAATATTCTTTTGCCAATCCATTACCCCGCCTGCTCCTTAACGAATACTCGTTCGATGGCTTTGCACAAAAAATATGAAATAGGCTTTTTCTCTGTGCGACCTCCGCGTCCTCTGTGTCTTAGTGGTGAAGAAACTCGCCGAAAACACAACCACAGAGCTCCCCCTGCTCGTCTTCGACGGGCAGATAACAAGAGGTAACTCCTGGAGTGCAAAAATAGGGCATTTCTCGCTGAGTTACTAAGAATTCACAAAGAACACAGAGGTCCACAGAGAAGACATTTGAGCGGACACTTTTTGTGCAAGGGCTCCGTTCGATAACCATGTTAACACGCAGCCAAAGTGGGTTCAGCGCACTTGTACTGGCCAGATTACATGATCCGCTCAACCGCTTCCTTTGGCGTTACGGTGATACTCTTAAATCTCGACAGTCGCACTAAACCCGGTGCAGCCCCTTTCGGCTTAGCAAGAAATTTACGATGAGTGTAGTTAACCTTTACTTTGCTGTCATCGCCAGCTTGACTGAATTTTGCCGCAAGCTGTGCCGCCTCAACGATGGTGCGGTGTGGAACCTCTTTACGGCTACTGTTGCGGACGATGACGTGCGAGCCGGGATAATCGGAGGCGTGAAACCAAAGATCGTTCGGCCGGGCAATCTTGAACGTTAGCCGGTCATTTGTCGTCGCAGCCTTGCCGACGAGAATCTCATACTCATCTGACGAGCGATATCGACGGATTCCGGGGAGCTTTTCTGGTTGAGGTTGCTTTCTCTGTCGGGCCCCCGGCAGGGCAAGTTCTTCTTCAAGTTCGCACAATGCATCCGCGTTGTGCGTCGCGACAATTTCATCAAGAACCGACTGCGCCGTCGAAAGAGCTTCTATTCCATGCTTTGTTTCGGCGAGCCTTCGCTGAATCTCTTCCTGCGCTCGCTTCGCTTTAGCGTAACGAGCAAAATATCGAGCTGCCTCCTCCTGCAGGCTTGTTTTCTCATCAAGTTCAAGCTCGAGCGTGGGCGTTCCTTCGGAGTAATAATCTCTAAGCACCACCTTTCGCCCGGCGCGTTCCGCTGTTCCAATGTTCGCCAGCAATAGATCGCCAACTCGCTTGTGTTCGAGAGCATCGCCGTGTTTGCGAAGGTCGTCGTGCAGATTCAGTACCAGCTTCCGTTTCTGAGCAAGTTGGCGTTTATATCGCTCCTGTATAGCTTGCACCCGAGCAACGAAACGCTCTTCACGTTCGAGTTGGGTGAAATATTCGTCTAACGACGCCGAGACGGAGACCTCATTTTGAAGGTGCATCAACTCTTGGATTGAGCTGACGTTTGGTGGCGGCCGCTGGTATCGGTCACCAACCTGTTGCCCTTCGCCCTTAGGGCGCCGCAATGCCTGTTGAATAACCCCATCCGCACTCACCAGGAAGAGGTTTGCAGAACGTCCGGTAAGTTGGGCCACTAGAGTGTGGCGCTGCTCTTCTCCAGTTTCCTGTTGTTTCCTGAATGTGAGCCAGACGATCCGCTCGGTCTCGTCTGGCATTACCGAAATCAACTGCGCACCACGTAAGGCACTCACAATAAACTGCGCGAATGGCCCAGCGCTGATAGCGGCCTTCTCAAGCTCTCGCGACCGTCGTGTGATCAAGTACATTCGTGGCCGTTTCGGATCGGTGCTTATCAGGAGAAATCCATTCTCGCGTAGTCTGAAATCCAGAACGAGAGTGAAAGTATCCAACTGATGGACGGCAAATAGGAAACGGCCCTGGAGAAGCTGTTCGACCTCACTCGCGACTGATTTTATGATTTCGAGATTCACCGGTGGGAACTGAGGCTAGCAGCCTTTACCGAGCATTACAAAAAAGGCACCGCTCTTTAGGAGCAGTGCCCTTTTTTGTGCTGCTGGGTTTGCGGTTGCTGAAACACTAACAAGCGATCACGTCTGTCTTGGTAAATCTGTCGTGGGCTGTGCGACGGTCTTCATCGAGCAGGGCGTATACCAAGACTAAACCGGCAAACAAGCGAGAATAAGTAGAGCAAGGAACGGGCTGCTGACTGACTTCCCGTTGGGATCAAGCCCGTTCGTGAGTCCACCACCCGCAAATTTAACAGACGCATCCCAAGCGTCCGTCCCGTCAGCGCGGTTGCAACTGTCGAATAGAAAAACCCCATCACCATCACGGTCGAGACAGTAAAGAACGCCGCCTGCGGATTCTGCCAAGGTAACAATGCCTGGTTCAAACTTGCGATCATTGGCAGACAGAGGAATATCAGCACGATCAGATCTATTAGGCCAGCCGCAAATCTGCGAGGGACGGGAGCACGATGGCTTACGTCCTCAACGCGCAGAGTCGTCGGAACAGAATCGAGATAGTTCAGTGCGGCGCTGTTCAAACCGTCACTAATGACTCTACGCGGCTTTGCAGCGCGAGGTGGCTGAACCTCCTCTGTTCTGGTAACCGTTGGTACGACCGTCAGGTTATGAGTCTTTGCAGATTGCTCTGCATCGGCGTTGATCTCTGCTTCAGTGATTAAAGTTGGCTGTAGCACCGTTTCTGGTGCAATCTCTACCAACGGCTGGTATCCGTTGTCAGGTGCGTATGCGAGAGCGGTCACCGCTCTGGAGGGATTTAAGATCTGACTGGGAGAGTTTGTGTGGGCGCGCTCAATTCGCTTTAGCGCCGCTGCTACAAGGGGATTAATCTCAGGCGTCTCGACCTGACTAAGCAACTCGAGCTGGGGTGCCGCATTACCCTCAGCTCCGCCGTTGGTTTCCAGGGCCTCACGGGCTTTTCGCTCCTGCGCCTCGCGAACGCGTTCGGCGATCTCTTTTCGCCAGAGCGGAACTGCGCTCTTGGGAAGTCCGGGGAATTCAATCAACCGAGAGGCCGGTGAGGGATCGTTGCTGGTGTGGACGCTTTCGCCGTCTGGCCCATTTTCCGAGTTACGAATCTGGAGGGAATCTGCATCCGAAACTGACCGGTGGACACTTAACTCCTGGCCGCACTCGCTGCAAACGTTAAAACCGTTTTGAAGAGCGCCGCACGAGGGACATCGCATACCAAAATGGCTCCGAGGGACAATTATCAGGCTTGCAACGTGCGACAGGGACAGAGTTCAACGGTGAACTCGCTGCACATTGCCGGGCATGCTATCAGGAATAACTTTAAGTGGTCAATCAGAAAATATTCGAAGGATTGAAGTTGTCGGCGCGGGCAGTGAGGGGTTAGAGGGCAGAGATCAGGGGTCGGAGGTCAGAGGGCAGAGGTCAGCGGTCGGAGTTCGGGTCAGTGTTACATCGTCAGTGGTCAGTGGTCAGTGATCGGTGGTCATTGCTCATTGCTCATTGGTCATTGGCATCCAGCGCCGACCTCTAACTTCCGACCTCCGACCTCTGAATTTTCCATTTTTCATTTGCCATTTTTCATTTATCTCCGTGTCTTGGTGGTGAATCTCGCGAAGCAAAAATACGGGAACCACAGAGCATCCGAGCCATTTTCGACGGGCAGATAACAATGTGTAGCTTTCTCCTCCTCTAATAGAATCAACCACTTAGAGGAGTAGTTACTAAGAAGACGCAGAGAAGAACGGAGACACGGAGATAAATAAAAAATGGGAAATGGGAAATGGGAAATGGGAAATGGGAAATGGGAAATGATAAATGGAAAATTGGGCATTGCTCATAATTGCATAGGTCTTAGGTCATTGTAGGTCATACGTCATTTCCTACCCCTGACCTTGCCAGACCTCAACAACTGGTTCTATAACGGCGTCCGACCAGCGAAGCCGGCGTCAACGTCATGCCACCATTCCACGCTGTCTCCTTCACCGATCTGCCAACACAAAAGCACCACTCTCCCTTCGCGAAGAGAGGGGAAATCGATGAGGCCCCGTGCAAAATCTTTAATTTGCACACCCAAAGCTTCGAGTTCGTTGATTGAAGCAGTCAATTGCATCAGGAGCTCGGCATAACGCACGCCAGCTGATATTCCCCCACCGCCGTGTTCTGCAGCTTCCGCGGCCAGTTTCGCGGCATCGTTGAACTTGGAAAGCTGTCGGTGGCTGCGCTGAATTTTCAACAGCTTGCCGCGAACGGATGGAAGCAGGGCGTTGGCTTCTTCAACCGTGAATATCTTCATTATCCAACCTCAATTAGGGGCGGCCGCCGGCTCTCAATGCTCATCGGTTATGCGAATGAATTCGGCCGGTGATGAGAAGCTTTCTGAACAATCGTCGCCAGCGGGTGACATTGAGACGCCAATACCAGGCTCGTAACTCCCCGCGCCGGGTTGGTGAAGTGGAATTTCATCCCCCAGACAACTGGGCTGTATTTCTTCGTGCAAGTCTCGCTCGTCATATCGAAGGCCCGGTGTAACTTCTTTACGCACCTTGTCGGCGATTTCACCCAGATCTATGAAATAGTCCGCGACGTCTATTAGCTTAGGAGCTGTGTTGGATCGAAAGCCGGCCAGTTCCACACGACAGCCTTTGTAGGCCACCGCGTTGACTGCATAGACAAAGTCTTCGTCTCCTGAGACCAACACTGCTGTGTCGTAACGACCAGCCAGCGAAAGCATGTCGACGGCAATCTCCACGTCCAGATTGGCTTTTCTTGACCCGTCATAAAAAGTTTTCAACTCTTTCTGTACGACCCGGAATCCGTTGCGTCTCATCCAGAGCAGAAAACCCTGTTGTCGTTCGGCGCCTGCATCAACGCCAGTGTAAAAAAAAGCCCTTAACAAGCGCCCGTCCCCAAGCAGAACCCGCAGCAGTTTGTTGTAGTCTATGTCGATGTTGTGAAAACGGGCTGCGTGAAACAGGTTGTTACCATCGATAAACACCGCCACTCGTCCGCGATGCCCTAATTGCCAGGAAATATTGTTCGTAGGATCAAAGTTGTGCATTGATCGGAACTCCAACATTTGTTGTTTTTATTGGTCTAAGGATGCGTCGCCCGATCACCTTTGGTCAAGTTGCGAACCAGCCTGCCCGGCTATTCGACACTCAATACTTCGGCCCTGACGGTATCCAGATAGAGTATCTTTACCGCGGCGTCGGTCAACTCGACCGCCCACGCCAGCCGAAATTCAAGCGCTTCCTGGGACCCCTTAACAAAGAATACAGGCTCTCGTACCTCCACTTGCTCTTCCGTCGGATTAAGCGTCAGGGTTCGGCCAGTTGAGTCCGTGAAGGTCACCCCGTTTTGGAGTAGGTACTGCGCCGCGTCCTCTGGTGTAAGGCTCGGAGTGATTGCAGCCAGCATGGCCTGCATAGACTCGGCATCCGGGATGCACGTGCTCGTGATGTTCAGGATTCGGCGGTCGTTACCAAAGTGGATTTCAAGATTGCCGAAGCCGCCACGCAGCGGGTGCCGAAAAGGACGCTGCTCGTAGGTTGCTACCTGGGTGCCGTTCGGCGTGCTCTCACGACGGACCAGAGACAGATGCGTAGGGTCGGCCCCAATTATGTTTTGCCAATCGATAAGAAAACGACGCAGTGACTCGCGTGTCTCATCTTCATTCATCACGGATCCAGTTCCAAGCTTTGGCAGGTAAAGTGGTAGGGGCTGGTTTGACCGTAGACTTGCAATCGTCGCGGTTACCGGTTGAAGCGTGATGTTTGCAGCAGAGGTGCTTCCGGCCATGACTCGTGCGGCCGCGTTTAGTGTGGCCTCGCGCCGTTCGGGATCTTCATGCAGCAGTATTGGATATGTAGGTTGGGTTGGCTGTGGACCACCAGTGTCCGTCGGCGGGATGGCAGAGCAAGCTAACCCCAGAGCTGCTGCTGTAAGACAGAAAGCCACGAACAGGTTAATCTGCAGCTTCTCGTTCATTCGCTCATGCGCCGCTAGAGGGAAACTATCGAAGAATCCTTTCGAAGCTCATATAATCCAAAACCTTGGAGGAGCTGTTGCCTAAAGATCACGAAAACATTCCCCCGCTCGACCTTGGTCCAACGGTTGATCAAGAACAACAGAGGTTTACCGCTGAAGAAATGGTTGGATGTGAAAAGTGCCAGCGCATAAATCCTCCAACCAGAAGCAATTGTATTTATTGTGGCGCTCCTTTCGCTTTCGACGAAGAGCGAGCAAAGCTGCGAAAGCCTGAACTTAGACCGTTGGAGGAGTGGGAGCAGGGAAACACTGTTGTTTTTGCAGCGAGCGGTTTCGCACTGTCTCCCGACCAGTCGCGTGAGCTAGGCGCCCTGCTGAAGATCACTCCCGAAGCGCTGTTGCAAATATTGTCTTTTCAACGTCCATTACCGTTGGCCTGCACGGCGACTGCTGAGGAAGCAAGACTTGTAGCCAGTTGCGTAAATCAATATGGCCTCAGCGCGTTAATCATAACCGATACAGACCTCGCGTTTCAGGATTTTCCTGCTTTGCGGATCCGGGCGCTCGATATAAGTGAAAAGGGACTGTTGGCCCATCCTAGCGGGGGTGATGCACCACTTTCTCTTGAATGGCTGGAGGTGGAATTGCTGGTTCGCGGAACGCTACTTCGGAAGAATCAAGAGTTCTTGGAAAGAAAAGGCGGGCGGCAGGATGGTGAAATTTTAGACGCTGTGGAAACATTCGGCGATGAGGCAGTGGTGGATCTCTACTGGCGTGGCGCAAAGACCAACTTACGGATTCTCGCAAAGAGTTTTGATTTTTCATGCCTAGGCTCGACAAAGACCTTGCTCGCACACGACAATTTCCGGAGGTTGGTCGATCTGATTAGATCACGGGCTCCGCATGCCGTGATGGATGATTCATACACAAAGGCCCGTCATGCGCTGGAGCACGTATGGAGTTCGACTAAGATTACACAGTCGCGTGGCTGGCGGCGCGAGCGGCCTGGAAAGCTGACAGTGGGTGCCGTCACAGAGGTCAGCAACGAAAAGCAATTTACGCGCTACTCCCGTTTGCTTAAATACTTGCAGCATCACAAGAGTCGATGAAACCCCGTAGACGATGGGCCAGGGATCGCGAGACTGGTGACGGGGAAACCCCACCAAGACCGGTGGATCCTCGCAGGCAAACAGGAATCATCTACGGGGTTTTGCCTGTCGTCGAGGCTTTACGCGCTGGGCGTCGACAGATCGAACAGATCACAATCGCCGAGGGTGGACGCCCCGAACGGTTGAAAGAGCTATTGGAACTGGCCAAACGTGAGCGTGTGCCGGTGCATAGGGTGCCGCGAATTCAATTGGACCGCTCACTTGGCGGAGCCCTGCATCAGGGCGTGGTTGCGCGCATTGCGGTCGCGAAATACCACGACGCCGACGAACTGTTGGATGTCCTCGCCACTAAGGTAGGGACAAACGAGCCACCGCTTGCATTAGGCTTGGATGGCATTGAAGATCCGCGAAACCTGGGAGCGATCCTTCGAACAGCCGAATGCGCAGCGGTTGATGGAGTGTTCATTCCTGAACGTCGTGCTGTGGGGTTAACCGACAGTGTGGCGAAGGCAGCGGCCGGCGCCCTGGAGCACGTTCCAGTTGCACGAGTCACCAACCTCGTGCGTTTGATAGGGCAGTTGAAAGAACGTAACATCTGGGTTGTAGGTGCTTCCGCCGAGGCGAAGTCCGCTTACACTGAGTGGGACTGGACTCTACCTACGACGCTCTTTCTCGGCAGTGAGGGTGAAGGGCTTCATCGCCTGGTCGCGGAGAATTGCGATGCACTCGTTCGGATACCTGTCCTGGGTCACCTGCAGTCACTGAACGTCTCAGTGGCTGCTGGCGTGTTACTCTACGAGGCTCGTCGTCAACGTAATGTGAAAACCTGAGCTTGAGCTTACAAACCCACCAGTTGCGGAGGTACAAATGTTTTGTCCTAGATGTGCAGGCCAAAATCTAGACGGCGCCAGTTTCTGCCGCGTTTGCGGTGCCAATATCAGTCTGGTGCCTCAAGCCCTGACGGGAGAGCTGCCGGAAAAGGGCAGCGATGTGCCTTTGAGCCGGGCCGAACGACGCCACTTGAGGCGACGGGATAGGGAGGTAAGTCTGGACTCAGCCTTCCGCAGTGCCTTCATGGGCTTGGGCTTCCTCTTTGTCTCAATTGCGCTGTCGTTTTCGGGCATCGGACGCGGCTGGTGGTTTTGGATGTTGATCCCAGCCTTCTCGATGATGGGAACTGGAATTGCTCAGTACATCCGATTTAAGGAGCAACAAAAGCGGGAACTACCACTTGGTCCATCACAGTCACCGGCATTCCAACCTACTATACGGCCCACTGAGCTGCCGCGACGCAATACCGGCGAAGTGATACCGTCGCCACCGAGTGTCACAGAAGGAACGACCCGACATCTTGGCGCCGAAGCACCGACACGAACATTGGATGGGCCAAACGATATTCCTCGCTAAAGTTTTCACTAATCAGAAAGGCGATGTTTGCTCTGCGCCGGGCAGCATCGCCTGAACTTTATTTGATGGGTTCTCAGACTCCGCCCCTAATTTGTATTCCTGTCTGTGTGCACACTGCGGATCAGTTGAATGCTGCCTTAGATGACGCTGCCGCTGCGGGTGATATTGTTGAGATTCGACTTGATTGCCTTCAGCCGGAAGCCCTAGGCACCGTTGTTCCGCAACTCTCAGATCGCCTTAGGTCGTTGGGAAAGAGTTCGATCGTTACGCTGCGCTCAAGCGAAGAAGGCGGTGTCAACAGCCATACGCGCGACGTTCGCAGAAGATTTTGGCTGGAACAAGCACCCGCAGACGCGTCATTTTTTGACATTGAATTGGATCTGGTTGAAGAGCTGAGCTCTCATAACGCTGCGATCGATTGGGACCGCGTTATCTGTTCCCACCACGACTTTCGTGCTTTGCCTGATGACCTTATCCAAACTTACGAGCGAATGGCTCGAACGCGAGCGCGAATTCTGAAGATCGCGGTGCAAGTAGATGACATCATTGATAACCTGCCTTTGTTTGCTCTACTCAACCGGGCGAGTGTTGAGCGACGCGAGATAATTGCGATCGCGATGGGCCAGGCTGGCATTATGAGTCGGATTCTGGGACCGTCGCGAGGCGGTTTTCTGACTTACGGCGCTATGGAGGCCGCAAGCGCGACTGCTCCTGGTCAACTCACAGCGCGTGAGTTGCGGGAAGTGTATCGCCTTCACTCGATTACCGAAGCGACCGAAATCGTAGGTTTGGTTGGGAAGCCGACCGAACACTCGATGTCTCCCCAGTTGCACAACGCCGCATTTGCCGCCTCGCAGATAGATGCCGTGTATCTGCCGTTCGAAGTCAGCGATGTCGCAGCTTTCATTTCGCGAATGGTCAACCCGCGCACCAAGGAGTTTGAATGGAACTTGCGTGGGTTAAGTGTTACTGCGCCGCATAAATCTGCTGTCATTCGCTACCTCGACCATATCGATCCCGCTGCGGAACAGATCGGAGCAGTCAACACTATCGTCTTGAAGGACGGCTGGCTACACGGTTACAACACGGATGCCGAAGGGTTCATTAAGCCCTTGCTGGACAGAGTCGGTTCCGTTTCCCGATTTCGCTGCGCTGTGATCGGGTCGGGTGGCGCCGCCAGAACAGCGTGCTGGGCGTTGAAGAAACGGAACGCCGGCGTCACTGTTCTTGCGAGAAATTCGAAGCATGCTGAGGCGCTGGCGGGGGAGTTTGGAGTGGAGTGGAAAGTACTGGCTGAAGGACCGCTGACAGGATTCGATCTGGTTGTTAATGCAACTCCAGTTGGCACGCGAGGCAGTGCCGAGAACGAAAGTGTTGCAAGTGCTGATCAGTTGCGCGGCGTCGGTTTGGTTTACGATCTGGTTTACAATCCTCGGGAGACGAGACTTGTAAGTGAGGCCATGAAGGCAGGCTGTGACACGCTCGGTGGTCTCGAAATGCTGGTGGCGCAGGCGAAAATCCAGTTCCGTCTCTGGACCGGACTAGAAGTTCCGAATCGAGTGATGGAGGAAGCGGCGAAAAGAGCACTCGTTTGACCTGATGGAAGCAGAGTACAACAACCGGATGAACGAAAGGTACAGCCGTCAAATCCTTTTTTCAGGCGTTGGCGCCGCCGGGCAAAAGCGTCTGCAATCGGCAACTGTGCTCATAGTCGGTTGTGGAGCGCTTGGTACCGCGCAAGTGGAGGCCCTCGCCCGCGCAGGAGTTGGTCGACTACGTATTGCTGACCGCGATTTCGTTGAAGCCTCGAATTTGCAGCGGCAGACTATGTTCACCGAATCTGATGCTGCGGAACGACTCCCGAAAGCGATCGCCGCCCAAAAGCATCTACACAAAGTGAATTCGTCTGTATCGGTTGAACCCGAAGTAGTAGATGTTAACGCCTCAAACGTAGAGCGTCTTCTGGCGGGATCCAATCTTGTTCTTGATGGCACCGACAACTTCGCCGCGCGATACCTACTTAACGACGCGTGTGTGAAGCACAACGTCGACTGGATTTACGGTGCCGCCGTTGGGTCGTACGGCGTCACCATGACAATCCGACCGCATCGAACACCATGCCTTCGTTGCGTATTCGAGGAAGCGCCGCCCGCCGCTAGTGCGCCGACTTGTGACACGGTCGGTGTAATCATGCCGATCATCAGTGTGGTTGCGGCCGTGCAGGTTACGGAGGCTTTGAAGTTATTGACGAAGAACGAGGCTGAGCTTCACCAGTCGTTGATGCAGTTTGATGTCTGGCGCAACGAATGGCGGCGGATTAAACCCGGTCCTCCGTCACCTGACTGTCCAACGTGTGGACTTGGACGTTTTGAGATGCTCAATGAAAACAGAAGTGAGTTTGCCGCGGTCCTTTGCGGGCGCAACGCGGTGCAGATCTCGCCCTCTCAGTCTGGACGGGTAGACTTTCACAGGTTGGCCGAAAGACTGCGATCCAACGGGGAAGTTCAATTCAACGATTACCTGCTGAGATTTCGCACAGGAGACTTTGAATTGACGGTTTTCCAGGACGCCCGGTCGATCGTTCGTGGCACTGATAACATCACCACAGCTCGCTCTCTCTACGCAAAATTCATAGGAAACTAACTACCGGCATGATTCAGATCAAAAACAGAATAAGACCCCTAATGGCCCTTCTATTGACCGCCTCCTTGTTCGGCTCGGCCCACGCCGGACAACCAGTTATCTGGGAGATGAACTCTAGGACTGAGCTCTTAAAGGGTGATGCACGTGGTGTCTCGGTCAGCGATACGGGTGCTCTTAGTCTCGCCCCAAACATCGCAGAGGTCTTCAACACTGAGCAGGCATACGTTTGGTCCAGCGCAATAGACGGGCAGGGGAACGTCTATCTAGGTACTGGGCATGACGGAAAAATCTTTCGCGTAACCGCTGATGGGCGGGGCTCTCTGCTTTACGACGCTGCGGAGCTCGACGTTACCTCACTGGCCGTGGCGCGCGACGGTGCTCTGTACGCCGGCACCTCGCCGGATGGCAAGGTTTATCGAGTCACCGCCGACGGCAAAGCAGAGGTCTATTTCGACCCGGTGGACAAGTACATCTGGTCGCTTGCGGTGTTAAATGACGGTTCGCTGGCGGTGGGGACGGGAGACAACGGCAGACTTTATCGCGTACGCAGCGCGGGAGCTCAACCTGACGCTTCGTTGCTCATCAAGACAAATCAAACTCACGTGATGTCGCTCGCGGTCTCAACTCAGGGTGATCTGATAGCAGGAACGGATCCTGGTGGTCTGGTGTTGCGAATCTCGGGTGATGGCAAAGCGTTCGCGCTTTATGACGCGCAGTTGCGAGAGATTCACGCGTTGGCCCCTGCAGCTGATGGTTCAATATATGCTTTGGGACTTGGTGATGCCGCGTCCGGAACCCGACAGCAAACGGCGACACAACCTGTCATCACTTCTCCTGAAACTGCAACTACGCCGACGACCTCCGTCACCATAACTGCTATTGACGAGAGTGGAACTCCGATTCAGGCGCAAACACCGCCCGTGCGGAGTCGAACCGACACCACAAGTGCTCGCAGTGCAGTGTTTCGCATACTCCCAGACGGTGGCGCGGACGTTCTTTGGAGTTCAACAACGGTCACTGCCTTTGCCGTCGCGCCTGCATCCCAGGGCGGCGGTGTTCTTATCGGGACTTCGGATAAGGGTCGCATCTACTCGGTTACGAACGACGGGCGCGACACGTTATTGCTTCAGTCGACGGAAGGTCAGATTTCGTCATTTCTGGTCACCAGCGGGCAGGTCTATGCGGCCTCCAGTAACCAGGGGAAGTTGTTCCGCTTTGGCGCGCCGTTGATGGCGGAAGGCATTTACGAATCTCCAGTTCGAGATGCAAAGCTAATAGCGAATTGGGGACGTATCTGGTGGCGTGGTGGCGGCAACGTCGAGCTCCAAACGCGCACCGGTAACGGGGAGCGTCCTGACAGTACCTGGAGTGAATGGAGCTCACCTTATCGAGATCCCGAAGGGAGTCAGATCGCGAGCCCTCGTGCTCGGTTCATTCAGTGGCGGATGACGATGCGTTCAGCCGGTGGCGCGGCTCGAACATGGAGTGAGGACGTGAGTCTCGCTTATCTGCCGCGCAATGTCGCGCCAGAGATTCTATCAATAACCGCTCTCCCCATCGGCGTAAGTCTTCAGCAGGCGGTGCAGGTGACACTCGACCCGGCGGTTGAATCGGCTGGTTTGGACCCAGCGCAATTTGGGATCGCAGCTCAAGTTCCTCCCAGACGCCTATTTCAGAAGGGAGCGCGGTCATTCCAGTGGCAGGCCGAAGATCGCAATGGCGACACATTGGAATATGCGATTTTATATCGCTCGATTAACGAAAGCACCTTTCGCTTATTGAAAGATAAATTACGGGACAACTTCTATACTATCGATGGCGCAACCCTGGCCGATGGCCGTTACATCATAAAGATCACAGCTTCTGATGCACCGGACAACCCAACTGGCCAGGCTTTATCTGGAGAGCGTTTCAGCGATCCTGTTGATATCGACAATACTCCGCCGGCCATCCGAGCTGTGGGCCAGCCACAATTTGTTGGCGGAACGGTGCGGATAGCTTTTGACGTTGAAGACACGACAGGAAAGATAAGAAAAGCAGATTTGAGTGTGAACGGCGGTGTCTGGACGCCAATATTCCCCGACGATGGTATTGCAGACAACCGACGGGAGCGTTACTCTTTAGAGTTGCCGATTACCGCGGAACCGGAACACACGATTAGTTTGCGAGTCTTTGACACGAGTGGAAATGTGGGAACATTGAGTGTTGTTGCGCGTCGGTGATTAGGCGCTCCAGGGCTGCACCATACCGTGCGACGCGATGCGAAACGGTGCGTAAAGTCTGGAGTTTTTGGTGGAAAGTTTCGATTGGCAGTTGTATTTGGGTCAACCGTTATTGGCATCCGGCTTGCTCCAGCACTGAGCGGCGCAACTCTTTCTCCCTCCCCATGGCGCTGATGGAGCATGAGGAGGCTTTAGATTCGATGGTTAGAGCAAAACAGATAATTTCGGCATTAGTGCTGGTCGTGTTCCTTGCGGCGAGCGTTTTTGCGCAGAAAGGCCGAGGCGGTAGAGGCGAGGACAAGCGGCCGCCCAAAAAGCCGGACACGACTGTGATCGTGAAAGAGAAGCCGCCACGGCCCCCGCAGGACAAAAAGCAAGACGGTAAGAAGGGTAACGAGGGCCGCCGCGGCCGGCCATGAGCTGGGAGGCTTCGTTGCAGAGCTGGGAGCGCGTTGCTTCGTTGCAGAGCTGGGAGCGCGTTGCTTCGTTGCAGAGCTGGGAGCGCGGGCGTCCCCGCCCGCTTCGTTGGCTCGTTTTTCGTTGTAGGAAGAAGTTGGGGACCACATTGGGGGTCGCAGTCAGCGGCGCCCTCCCCCTTCTGTTTCATTGGACCGCATTTTTCGAGGCAGGTGTCTCGAGCTTCATCATCCGTCTGGTGAACCAACAAAATCCTACACACTGCCGTGTGTAGTGTTTTTCAGATCCTACCTACTAGAACGAACGCCGCCCCCCCCATTTTTTCTTCAACATTCCCGACTCAGAAGCTCCGTCGAAATTGCGATGGGTGAAGTTGAGGGTTCTGAATGTCACCCGTCTTCTGAGTTGGTATTGTTGAAAAAAGAGAGGGGTGGCACGTCTTGATAGGCAGGATCTGAAAGGCACTACCCACTGCCGTGGG
>Ga0209751_10000659_pt1 | contig 36838 bp, 24 predicted proteins | sample RifCSP13_1_FD_184019 | JGI IMG/M metagenome (GOLD analysis project Ga0209751, IMG submission 184019) | Soil microbial communities from Rifle, Colorado - Rifle CSP2_sed 13_1 (SPAdes) (version 2) | ecosystem: Environmental > Terrestrial > Deep subsurface > Rock core/Sediment | place: Rifle...
CGTCCGGAGGGCGCCGCCGAAAGAGCTCAGCCCCTCGTTCGCGGTCCGGCTGTTCGCGCGGATCGAGATGTACATCCCGATGTAGCCGCTCGCCGCGGAGAGGGTGGCGCCGAGGGCGAACGCGATTGCCGTTCGGAGGCCGTCGACCCACCCCTTCGTCGCCCCGATCGCGAGGGCGAAGATTACCGCGACGACGGCGGCGATCCCGGCGATCGTCGTGTACTGCCGCTTCATGAACGCGCGGGCGCCCTCCTGGATCGCACCCTCGATCGCCTGCATCTTCTCGTCCCCGCGCGGGAGCCGGAGGAGGCTCCACGTGAGGTACGCGGCCGTTCCGAGGGCGACCAGGCCCGAGATCGGCACAGTGATCGTCAGGTCCACCATCCACGACCCTCGCGCGGGCCGAAGCGGGAGGCCCTATTTAGCCTTAAGTCGCGGCTACGCCCCGTACTTCGCGGAGCGGTCCGCAAGGTCGAGGAGGACGGGCATCAGGTCCCGCCCGCGGATCCGGCCGAGGCCGCCCCGCATCGCCGCGACCTCGTCGAACTGCGTGACCCCGTCCGTCCGCACGCCTTCGCCGAAGATCAGGAGGGGCACCGGGTCCCCGGAGTGGTCCTTCCGCTCGCACGGCGTGGAGTGGTCCCCCGTCACCGCGAGGATCGCGTCCCGCGGCAGGTGCGCGCGGAGGTGGCCCATCAGCTCCCGGTCGATCCGTTCGAGGACCTGCGCCTTCTCCGTCGGCTTCCCGTCGTGGCCGCACAGGTCCGGCGCCTTCACGGTGAGGAGGACGAAGTCGCGGGTCGCGAGGGCGTCGACCGCGGCGCGCCCCTTGGCGGCGAAGTCGGAGTCGAGGCCGCCCGTCGCGCCGGGGACGTCGAGGACCTCGAGTCCGACGCTCCGGCAGATCCCCCTGATCAGGGCGACCCCCGCGACCGCGGCGGCGGTGAGGTCGTACTTCGCGGGGAACATGGAGAGGTGGGGAAACACGCCGGCGCCGCGGGTGAGGACCAGGTTCGCGACGGGCTTCGACGCCGCGACCCGTTCCCGGTTCACCTCGTGCTTCACGAGGACCTCGTGGGCGCGCTTCTGGAACGCGTTCAGGACGCGCGCGGTCTTCTCCGCGTCCGGGTGGAGGGCCTTCGCGGGCTGCACGCGGGCGCGCTCCTCGTGCGGGTCCGTGTCCGTCACCCGCGGGTCCAATCCGGGGCCGCGGAACACGAGGGCGGCGCGGTGCTCCGTGCCCGCGCGGAACATCACGCGGACGTCCTCGACCTCCAGGCCGTCGAGGGACGCGGCCAATCGGTCCGTCCCCTCGCGGATCCGACCCGCGCGCCGGTCCATGATCCGCCAGCCGAGGTCGACCGTCGCCCAGTTCGCGCGGAACGCGACGTCCCCCGGCCGGATGTCGATCCCGACGCCGGCGGCCTCGAACGGGCCCCGGCCCGTGTACACCGCCTCCGGGTCATACCCGAGGAGGGCCAGGTGGGACGTGTCGCTCCCCGGGCACACGCCCGGGGCGATCGGGTCGAGGAGGCCGCTCGCGCCGTTCGCGGCGAACCAGTCCAGGTGCTCCGTGGCGGCGACCTGGAGGGGCGTCTTGTTCCCGAGGTCCTTGATCGGCCGGTCCCCGAGGCCGTCGAACACGATCAGCAGGATTCGGCGGGCCACGGGGCGGGAGCGGCGCCCGCCATATTAGCTTTCTCGGAGCCCGAGGGAATCGTGAAGTTTCAGGCCGGTGAGGTGGGCCGCGCTCGCGCCGCTGGCGGCGACCTCGAGGAACCCGTGGCTCCCGATCGTGAGCAGGAGCGTGCCCGGGTCCGCCATCCCGTACGTGCGGACGAACGTGACGGAGAACTCCTTCTGCCCGATCTGCAGCCGCGCGGTCGTCCCGTAGGACCACCGCGCCTCCGCGTCCGCGCGGGGCACGTTCGTCACGACGTTCCCGAACCGGTCCACGTAAATCACGTCCGCGCGGAACCCGTCCTTTGTCGCCTCCCCATGGCCGAAGTCCAGCGCAACGGGGTCCCGGATCGACGGCCCGAGGTCCGCGACCTTCGCGCCCATCGTCAGGTGCGCGGCCACGGGAGCGAACACGTCCCGGCCGTGGAACGTCGGGTGCACGGGGTGCCGCCAGAACGCGGGGTTCGACAGCTCGCGAAGGTCCTTGATCCCCATCCGCGTCGCAGCGGGCATCAGGAGGCCGTTGTCCGGTCCCACGAAGATCGCGCCCTCGCACACGACCGCCAGCCCCCGGCGGGCCGTCCCGACGCCTGGGTCGACGACGCCCACGTGGATCGCGAACGGGAAGTGCGGGGCCACCGCATACATCGCGAACGCCCCCTCCGCGACCGTGCCGGGCGCGATGTCGTGGCGCACGTCCACGATCCGGAGGTCCTTGTTCATCGCGAGGAGGACCCCCTTCATCGCGGCGACGTACTCGGACGCGCCGAAGTCCGTCGTGAGGGTGACGATCATCGCCGCCAAAACGGGGTCCGACTACTTTGACCTGCCGAGGCGCTTGAGCCCCGCCTTCACCCGCTCGATGTCCCGCCGCTTCCGCTCGAGCTGCTGGAGGGTCGCCTGGATCTCCGCCTCCCGGCGGTCCAGCGCGCGCCCCCGCTTCCGGAGCTCGTCCCGCGCGCCCTTCAGCCCCCGCTGCTCCTTCACGACCGCGGCCCGCTGCGCGGCGATGTCCCGCGCGGTCTTCTGGAGCCCGCCCTCCTGCGCCGCGAGCGCCCGCTCCCGCTCCTGGATGGTCTTCGTCCGATCCGCCGCGCGGTCCTCCCATTGCCCGAGCCGCTCCGCGATCTCGTCCTCCCGGGCGACGAGCTCCCGCTCCCGCGCGGACACGGCCGCGTCGCGCTTCGCGAGGAGCGCCTCCCGCGCGTCGTTCCCCTTCACCGCCTTCTCGAAGTCGGCCTGCGCCTGCTCGAGGGTCTTCCAGTCCGCCGCGAGCGCGTCGCGTGCCTTCTTCACGTCCGCAGCCCCGGCCCTCCGCTCGTCCTCGACCTCCTCCGCCGCGTCCTTCAGGGAACGCTCCTTCAGGCGGAAGTCCTCCTCGAGGGTCTCGAGCTCCTCGAACCGCCGCTTGAGGTCCCGCTCCCGCTCCTTCAGCGCGGCGTCCCGCTCCGCGATCTTCGCGGCGATCTCGTCCGCCTCGTCCACGCGCTCCTCCAATTCCTCCTTGGCGGCGGCCGCGCGCTCCTCGAGGTCCCGGACCTTCGCGGCGAGGGCGCCCTCCCGCGCGGCGATCGCGTCCTGCGCCTTCGCGAGCTTCTCCTTCGCGGCGTCGAGGTCCGCGGTCCTTCGCTTGAGGGCGTGCTCCGCCTTCCGGAGCCGCTCCTCGCGATCGTCGAGTTCGCGCCCGCGCTTCGCGAGGGAGGCCTTCGCCTCCTCCTGCTCGCCCTTGGACTTCTCGACCGAGGATCCGAGCGCCGCGAGCTTCGCCTCCCGCTGCCCGAGCGTCCGCTCCCGCCGGTCCTGCGCCCGGGCCTGCTCCGCGAGCGCCTTCCGCAGATCGTGAACCTTCTTCGTCTCCCGATCAAGCAGGTCCGACCGCTCCGCGACCTCCTTCTCCTTCGCGGCGAGGGTCGCCCGCCACTTGTCAACCTTCTCGGACGCCTCCGCGACCGTGGCCTCCCGACGCGCGAGGTCCTCTCCCGTGGCGTCGACCGCCGCCATTTCCTTCCGGAGGCGAGCCTCGAACGCGTTCACCTCGCCCTCCCGCTTCCCGAGCTCCTCCGCCTTCGCGGTGTACGTCTCCCGCACGGAGGCGGCGTCCGTCTCCCGCGCTTCGACGCGGTCCTCGCGGAGCCGGAGGGCCTGCTCCCACTGCGCCGCCTTCCGCTCCCGGGCCTCCACGTCCGCCTCCCGGCGGAGGGCGTCCTCGACGCGCGCGTCGTACTCCGTGCGCGCCGCCGCGAGCTTCTCCATCTCCGCCGCCAACGACTGGGACAGCTCCCCGAGGTGCGTCCGCTCCCCCGCGAGGGTCTCCTGGAGGGTTCGGATCTCCTGCTCCCGCGCCGCGAGCGCGGCGTCCCGGGCGGCGACGGTCGTCTCCCGGTCCGACAGGTCCTTTCCCTGCGCCGCCAGCGCGGCGGTCCGCTCCGCGAACTCCTGGCGGTTCCGCTCGACGTCCGCCCACGCGGTCTTCAGCTGCGCCTCCGCGCCAATCTCCCGCTCCCGCCGCTCCGCGAACTGCTGCAGGATCGTCGCGCTCTGTTCCCGGAACCGGGCGAGCTCCGCGCGCAGGTCCGCGAGCTCCTTCGCCTGCTCCTCCGTCCGCGCGTGATCCTTCTCGAGCTCCCACTTCTTCTGGAAGAGGTCCTTCTCGCGCGCGAGGAGGTCCTGCTCCCGCTTCCGCGACTCGTGCTGCTCCTTCGCCCGCGCGCGGCGCCGCTCGTCCTCCTCGTCCTCGAGCGCGGCGAGCATCGCCCCGTAATCGGGGGCCACGTCGACCTTCGCCTCCGGGAAGGAGTCCGCGAGCTGGGGGATGTTGATGTGCGAGGTCTTGTAGTCGTACGAGCGGACCTCGACGACGCAGTTGTCGTGGAGGGAGTCCCGGGCGATCTCGCGCAACGCGTCCGGCCCGTTCGTGGCGGTCTCCCCGAGGAGGTGGCCCGCGAGGATCTCCCGCCCATTCCGCAACAGGAGGACGCCGTCCGCGGGGTCGTCCCCCCGGTAGACGGACGTGTGGATCATCCCGTTGAACGCGCCGTCGTGCGCCTCGTCCACGAGCGCCGCCAACACGCCCTTGCCGCCCGGCAGGTTCTTCTCGAGCTTCCCCGGGGGGAGGTCCATCCGGCACCCGGACGGGGGGCATCCGGTAAAAACGTGCCGATTCGCGGCGCAAACGTTCTTGGCGGTGCTGCGGAATCCGTTGTCGCCCCCGTGATGCGAAGAGGGTCAGCGGATTCCGTGAAGATCCCTATGAGTGCTGAGGGGCCCTCCGCTTCCGATGAACCCGGGGAATGGGGCGGCCCTCCGCTTGCATTCACATTGAGAGCTCCTTCATACCACGCTCGATGGACCGCCTCCCGTCGGTCTCTCTCCCGGACCCGACGCGTGACCGGCGGCGCGAAAACTCGGTCAACATCTCCCGCCGTGGGCATGTGCTTTCCATGGGCCTCACGATGATGGAGGAACTCGAGCAGGCGTACGTGTCGGCGGTCGAGAAGGCGGCGGCAAGCACGGTGAACATCGGGAGCTCCGCTCCCTGGGGCGGGCCCCCGCAGCGCCAGTGGCCGCGGCGGGGCGTCGGATCCGGCGTCGTCTTCGACGGGAAGGGGCACATCCTGACGAACTACCACGTCGTCGACGACGCGGAGCAGATCCTCGTGACCCTCCCGAACGGGCGCGTCCTGAAGGGATCCGTGCTCGGCGGGGACGAGGAGACGGACGTCGCGATCGTGAAAGTCGAGGACGGCACGCTCCCCGCGGCGGAGCTCGGGGACTCGGACCGCCTCCGGGTCGGACAACCGGTCCTCGCGATCGGGAACCCCCTCGGGTTGGCGGGGGGTCCGACGGTCACGTCCGGCGTCGTCAGCTCCCTCCGAAGGAGCCTGCGCCGGCAGTACGGGGATGGCCTCAAGGTGATTCAGACGGACGCGGCGGTGAACCCCGGGAACTCCGGCGGGCCCCTCGTGGACCTCCAGGGCCGTGTCGTCGCGATCACGACGGCCACGCTCCCGTGGGCGGAGGGGATCGGCTTCGCGATCCCGATCAACGACGCGCGAGAGATCGCGAAGGAACTGATCGAGCACGGCCGGGTGCAGCGCGCGTACCTCGGGATCTCTGGGTACGACGTGACCCGCCGGGTGGCAGCGTACTACGGGATCCCGACGACGAGAGGCGTGTTCGTGACGAGTGTAACCGCCGGCAGTCCGGCGGAGGGCGCCGGGCTCCAGGTCGGGGACGTGATCACCGCGATCGGCGGCACGCCCGTGGAGGGCCTCGGGGACCTCGTTGCGGCGCTCGGCGGCCAGAAGGTCGGCGGCGCCCTCGACGTGGAGATCGAGCGGCAGGGACGAAAGGGGACCCTCCGGGTGACCCTCGGGTTGCGCCCCTTTTAAGGGCGGTCCCTCGATGGGCTCGCCGAGACCCATGACGGTTCGGGCGTTCCCACGGCCCGGCATGTACCACCTCCCGTTCCTCGACGCTCGGTCGGAGACGCCGACGGCGATGACGTTCCGCTTCGGGATCGAGGGGCGGGGCTTCCGATACCTCCCGAACCAGTTCGTCGGCCTCGGCCTCCACGGCGTCGAGGATCCGTGGGGCCCCGTCCGCAGGTTCAGCCTCTCCTCGAGCCCGACGGAGACGGACGCGATCGCGATCACGTCGAAGATGACGGGGTCGCCGTACAAGGAGGCGCTGAAGGCCCTCGCGCCCGGGGAGTTCGTGGAGGTCCGCGGCCCGATCGGGGACTTCGTCCTCGACGAGGACCGTCCCGCGGTGATGGTCGCGGGGGGCATCGGGATCACGCCGTTCCGCGGGATGATCCGGTACGCGGCGGACTCCCGCCTGCGTCACCCGATCGTCCTTGTCTACTCCGCGCGGACGCCGGAGGAGTTCGCGTTCCGCGGGGAGCTGGACCGCCTCGCGGAGGATTGGCGGGAGCTGCGGACCCACTACACGATCACGAGGCCGGCCCAGTCCGAAGCCCCGTGGGACGGCCGGATCGGGCGGATCGACGCGTCCCTTCTGCGGGAGGCGACCGCCGGACTCGACGCGCCCGTCTGGTACGTCTGCGGCCTCCCGCGGATGGTCAACGACGTCGGACTCCGCCTCGTGCGCGAACTGAGCGTCCCCGTGGAGGACATCAAGGTCGAACGGTTCATGGGGTACTAGGCGGGCCGGCGGGCCTTCGGGCGCTTCGCGGGGACCGCCGCCAACGGCGCGGGCTCGGCCGCGGCGACCGCGACCGGGACCGTGTCCGCGTTGATGAAGATCCGGTCGTCCGGGTGGGGTTCCCAGTTCCGTTCCTTGAAGTACACTTGGAAATAGCCGCGGGGGAGCCACACCTTCTTCTCCTTGAACCGGTGGTCGAGCCGCTTCCCGCCGCGGTGCCACTTCCACACCTCGACGGACGCGAGGGCCTGGTTGATCGGGACGGGGTCGACCTTCTTGATCCGCTCGGACGTGGACGCGGACGTGATCTGGATGAACCGGAGGGGCCTCGGGCCCTCAATCCGCGTCGCGATCAGGTCGAACGCGTTGAAGATGTCCGTCGTCTGCGAGATCCAGATCGGGCCGCGCTTCTGGACGCTCCGCACGGCGGTGTGGACCGTGTATCCCTGCCCCTCGAGCCACCTGCGGGCGGCGACCTGGAGGCGGTTCCCCTTCGCGACGGAGTCCGGCATGCGGCCCATCCCTCGTTCGCCCGCATCACGGACGGCGGATAAATAGGAGTGCGGTCCGGGGGCGCGAAAGTTTCAGCCGCCGATCGCGGCCTTCGCGCGGGGGAGGTCGGAGACCGTCATCGCGATGTGGGTCTTCCCGTTCTTCGTCCCGAGGATGTAGATCGACTCCACGTTCACGCCCTGGCGGGCGAGCCGCCGCGCGATCTTCGCGAGCTCCCCGGGGCGGTCCATCAGCTCGACATCAAGGATCTCCGTCAGCTCGAACCCGAGGCCCGCGTTCTTGAGCGCCTTCTCCGTCGTGGAGACGTCGCCGGTGACGATTCGCAGGAAGGACTTCTCGGACCCGCCCTCGCTCGCGAGCGCCCGGATGTTCACGGCCTTCGCCGCCAGGGCCTCCGTGACCCGCGCGAGCTCCCCCGTCTTGTTGTGTACAAAAATCTTGAATTCCTTCATGGCAACCGCGGGTCGGATGGCCGTCCGCGGTTATAACTTTTTGGCGGTGGAAACCGAACGTGATTCTCCCTACGGCACGAGCCGGTTCCGGTCCCGGGGGAAGAGGATCGCCTCGCGGATGTTCGGCAGGTCGAGCGTCTTCTGCACGAGCCGGTCGATCCCGAGGCCCCACCCGCCGTGCGGCGGCATCCCAAACCGGAACGCCTTCAGGTAGAACTCGAATGCGTCCGGGTTCAGGCCCATCCCTTGCATCCGTGCGACGAGCCGGTCGACCCGGTGCTCCCGCTGTCCACCGGAAGCCATCTCGTCCCCCTTGAATTCCAAGTCGAAGGAGTACGAGGACTCCGGGTCGTCCTCCTTCACCATCACGTAGAAGGGCTTGATCGCGGACGGGTACTCCGTGATGAAGTAGAGCTCGTGGCCCTTCGCCGCCATCGCTCGGCCGAGGACCTTCTCCGCCTCCGTGTCGAGGTCGTCCCCGGCCCGGATCCGCTTCCCCTCCGCCGCCACGATCTCGAGGGCCTCCGAGTACGTCACGCGCGGGAGCGGGAGCGCGGGGACCTTCGGGTCCACCGCCAGCGCCGCGAGGGCTTCCTTGCCGTGCTCCTTCGCGTGGGCGATCGCGTGCGCGACGCACCCCTCGAGGATCTTCAGGAACTCCTCTTGATGGGTGATCGGGGAAACCTCCGCGTCGAAGGAGAGGAACTCCGTCACGTGGCGCACGGTGTCGGACGGCTCCGCGCGGAACGCGGGGGACATCTCGAACACGCGGTCCAGGCCCGTCGCCATGAGCATCTGCTTGTACAGCTGCGGGCTCTGCGAGAGATAGGCGACCGTCCCGAAGTAATCCGTGCGGAAGAGGGTCGCGCCGCCCTCCGCGCCCGCGCCCGCGAGCTTCGGCGTGGTGACCTCGACGAACCCGTGGCGGTGGAGGTACTCGCGGATCCCCCGCAGGACGAGGTCGCGGACGTGGAAGATCGCGCGCCGCTCCGGCTTCCGGAGGTCGAGGACGCGGTTGTCGAGCCGCGTGTCCATGTCCGCCCCGACCTTGTCGACGACGCCGAGGGGGAGGGGCGCGGCCGCGGGGCTGAGGACGTCGATCCCGCTCGGAAAGATCTCCCAGCCGTTCCGCGCCTGCGCGTTCGCCTTCAGCGTGCCTGTGGCGGCGATGTAGGATTCGCGTACGAGACCCGCGATCGCCGCGAACACCTCGGGACGATCCTTCTTCCTCGCCGCCAATTGGAGGGTGCCCTCCCGCTGGCGGAGGATCACGAAGGCGATGCCGCCGAGGTTGCGGATCTCCTCCGCCCAGCCCGCGACGGTGACCTCCTTCCCGTCATCCTTGGCGGTAAGATCCGTGAGCCGCGCGTAGCCCATTCGCCGCGGTATGGACGATGCGTATTAAAACGTCGATTCCCGAGCGGGCCCCGTTCGGGGACCTCTCCCCTGAATGTCCATCCTTTCCGTCCACGGGGCGGAGACGGTCAGATCATGTCCTCGAATTCCTTCACGAGTTCGGGATGCCGCTTCTTGATCGCGACGAGGATGCTGTGGACGGAGAGCTTCGTCAGGTTCGCATGGGCGAGGGTCTCGATGATCTTGTCGAACGTCTCGTCCGAGAGCGTGCACAGCTTGTTCTTCGCCATCCAGTTCCGCCACAGCTGCTCCTCGAGGATCGCCCGCCACCCCTTCTCGTACGGCTGGAGGGCTGCCTTCGAGTAATCGCCCGTCTCCGCGCACTCCGCAAGCACCTCCCCGAGGATGCGCCCCGCGCGGCACCCGTTCCCGATGCCGCCACCCGTAATCGGGTCGATCATCCGCGCGGCGTCCCCGACGAGCGCGATTCCGTTCCCGACCGTCTCCGGCAACGGCGGGGAGGTGCTCACGCCGCCCGTTACCATGTCGAGCAACTGCGCCCGCCGGAACCGCGGGTCCTTCGCGATCCACCGGTCCAGGAACATCTTGATGTCCATCTTCGTCTTGAGCTTGTTCAGCGACACGCCGATGCCGACGTTCGCGGTGCACTCGTCCTTCGGGAACACCCAGATGTACCCCGCGGGGGCGACCTCGTTCCCGAGGTAGAACTCGCAATAGTGGGGAAAGTCCGGGTCCGGGTCGATGTTCGTGAGCCGATACTGGAGCGTGCCCGTGATGTCCGCCATCTTCATCAGTGTCTTGATCCCCGCCCACCGGCCGACCTGGGACTCGAACCCGTCCGCGGCGGCGACGCACCCAGCGTCGATGTTGAACTCCTCGTTCAACCGCTTCACCCGGACGCCCGTCACCGTCCCATTGTCCCGGAGGAGGCCGACCGCCGTCGCCTTCACCCAGACGTCCGCGCCCGCCTTCGCCGCATCCTTCGCGAGGGCCTTGTCGAACGCGTCCCGTTCGAGGACGATCCCGACCTCGTTCCCCGCGTACCGTTCGTCGATCTTGAACGACGTTCCGTTCGGGGACACGATCTTCGCGCCGGAGACCTCTGCGGCCACCCACTTCTTGTCGTACGCGATCGCGCACTCGTCGAGGAAGTGGCGGGCGATCCCCTCCCCGCACCGGACCGGCGAGCCGATCTCCTGCCGCTTCTCGATCAGGAGGGTCCGGGCGCCCCCGGCGGCCGCGTACCGGGCCGTCAGACTCCCGGCGGGGCCCGCCCCGACGACGACGACATCGTACCGCTCTGGGCCGCCCACGACGTTCGCAAACCCCGGGGCGCTTTTAAAGGTTCCCGGCCCGAGGCAGCGGGCTCAAGAATAATGTAATCGGTCGATTAGCTATAAATAGCGTCATTCTTGCTCGACGCTGGAAAGCTCCAATCTCTCCCGGGATTCCCTCCGTTGGGACCCCGGCGGGGAGGTGGCCCCCATGTCGAGGAAGACCGCGGTTCGAACGAAGGGACTGAGCCTGTTCATCGTGTGGATGTTGGCGGCGTCGCTCCTGATGAGCGTCGCGAGCCTGTTCGCTTCGCCGGCGTCCGCCCAGAACTGTGACCGTGGCGGCGCCGGTTCCGGCGACTGGACCGTCTCGAATGCGCAGGTGTGCGAGAACATCGTGATTGTGATGGACGGGAACCTGATCATCACCGCCGCGGGCAGCCTCACAATCCGGAACGGCGGGATCAAGTTCGTGGAGGACACGACGCACGTGTACAGCGTTTCCGTGTCCGGGGATCTGATCTTCGAACAGAACAGCAAGATGTGGACGGAGACGAACCTCGTGAATCCCTACATGAAGCTCGGGGTGACCGTGTCCGGCGCTGGCTCCTCCCTCTCCCTGACGGACTCGACGTTCGCTTTCCCTGGTACGATCGGCACGGACACGGGCGCGGTCGTCCGCATCGACCGGAGCACGATCACCCGCACGGAAGCGGACGTGGACGCGATCTTCTCCCCGACCTCCGGGCAGCGGGACGAGAACGACGACGCGCCCGGCCTCACGTTCGACGCGAGCATCGTCTCCTTCTTCGCCTCCCGCGTGGAGCGCCTGTACGAGAACGCGAGCCTCGGCGCGCCGGACGTGCGACAGTCGATCCGCCTCACGGGGAGCACGACGTTCACCGCCGTGGACACGTTCCTCGGGATCGACTTCAACCCCCTCGTCACGATTCACAACACCCTCAGCCTCGCGGGGACGGCGAACGCGTACCTGTACGGCGTGACCGTCGACTCGACCCAGAACCCGGGGACCCAAGACCAGTGGGTCACGGCGATCACCGCCGTGGCCGGCACCCGCGCGGACCTCTACCGCTGGGCGGACGTGACGGTCCGCGACGCGCGGGGCGTGCCGGTGAACGACTCGGAGATCGACGCCGTCTTCTCGGGAGCGCAGTCCGGGCCCGCGACATTCCGGGACAACGGCGGCCTCCCGACGCCTCCCGCCGCCGTCCTCGCGTACATGGGGAAGGGAGTCGCGGACTGGGACAATACGGGCCTCGACGGGCGGGCCCGCATGCCCCTCTTGTCCGACTGGATCGACAGTCCCTCCCTCTCGAACTCCCAGTTCGTCGGCGCCTTCACCCTCACGGCGACCGCCCCGACCCTTCAGACGGGCGAGGCGACTCTGACGTTCGACGCGTACCCCCTGATGGGAAACGGCAGCGCCTCGAAGGCGGTCACGGTGACGATCGGCGGGCTCGTGCAGCCCCTCCCAGACCTCCTTCCGGCCCAGCCGACGTTCAGCCCGGCAACCCCTCTCCAGGGCGACAACGTCACGATCACCGCGTTCGTGCGGAACCAGGGCACGGGCGGGGCCGCGAACATCGTCGTCCGCGTCTTCGACGGCATCACCCTCCTCTTGGAAGACACAATCGGCTTCATCGGTGGCGGCGGGCAGGCCAGCGTGACCGCCACGCTCGCGAACGCGGCGCCGGGGAACCACGCGATCCGCGTCGTCGTCGACCCGAACAACGCGATCATCGAGGAGCCGCCGGCGGGCGCGGAGCAGAACAACGCGGGCTCGTTCCCCCTCTCCGTGACGCCGTTCGGCCCGGACCTCGCCGTCGGCGTCAGCTTCGACCCGGATCCCGGGTTCCTGAACAACCCGGTCACGCTCCGCGCGACGGTCTCGAACGTGGGCGACGGGAACGCGACGAACGTCCGGGTGAACTTCTACCAACAGGAGGTGCAGCCGGACGGGGCGAGCACTCCGCTCGGATCCGCCACGCTCCCGTTCGTCGATACTGCGACCCCGGCGGTCGCCACCCTGACGTGGACCCCCACGAGCCTCGGGACGTTCAAGTTCTGGGCGTGGGTCGACCCGCAGGACTCAATCCCCGAGCCGCTGCCCTACGACAACAGCATGAACAACAAGGACAGCAAGTCCGTCGTGATCGGCCCCTCGCCGGACCTCGTCGTCCTGCCCCAGGACCTGACGATGGTCGATCCCTTCCCGCGGGCCGGCGTCGCCGGCGGCACGATCGAGGCGGTCGTCCGGAACAGCGGGCAGCTCGGCGCCGGGGCCTTCCGCCTCGACTTCTTCGTCGACGGCCTCTTCGTGGGTTCCCAGAACGTCGGCGGCCTCGCGATTGGCGCGCGGACGACCGTCACCCAGGGAGGCGTCGCGTTCAACAGTTGCGGACCCCATAGCATCGAGGTCCTCGTGGACGCCGGGGACGCCGTGACGGAAGGCGTCCTGTACGAGTCGAACAACCGGGTGACGAAGTCGATCCAGGTCTACCCCACGCAGTTCCTCGCCTGGAACTTGCCGGCGACAGTCAACGCGGACCAGGCCGTGTCGACGAGCATCGAGATCGGCAACGCAATCACGATTGATGGCGCGCAGCTCATGATCGTCCAGGACCAAGACCCGTGCGGCCGGTACTACGTGAAGGTCATGAACGGTGGGTCCCTCACCCTCTTGGGCGGCGAAGTCTCGAGCAACTGGCCCCTCGCGATCTTCGTGGCGACGGGCGGCACCCTGATCGCGCGCGGCGCCACATTCACCCTTGACACTCAGGGCAGCGGCATCCTGTACAGCCGCGGCACCCTGAGCGTCTGGGACTCCACGATTGGCGGCGACGTCGTCGCGCGCGGGTCCAGCGCGGACCTCCGGCGGGACACCTTCGAGGGAGACCTCCTGCACATCAACACCGCCACGGTGAGCCGCCTGTGGGACGCGGACCTCCTAGGCGTCTCCACGATCGAGTTCGCCTCCGACCAAACGGGCGGCGGGGCGGTCGACTTCGACATCCGGAACACGACGTTCAATGCGCAGCTGACGGGCCAGCTCGTGTTTGGCGGCGACCAATGGGCCCAGCTCACGTCCGTGACCCTCACGAAGCCCGGGGACTGGTGGTCGGGGATGCTCACGCAGAGCGCCCACGTGACCCGGTACTGGTGGCTCACGGTCGAGGCGGTCGACGGGACCGGCACGCCGATCCAGGATCCCACGACGTCCGTGTCCCTCCAGCGGTTCAACCCGGCGACCCTGCAATGGGACGCGGTCCAGGACTGCTCACCGGACGAGTGCTACTACAACTGGAACAACTCGTGGCCCATGGTCGGAATCCCGACGGGCCGCCTCCTCTACCGCGCGGCCGCGGAGGACCGGTACGGCAGCCTTCCGCCGAGCGTCCGGGCGACGTACCGCTCCGACGGGTGGGCCTTCATCGAGGGCCAGGTCCGCAAGCCGGACGCGATCGTGAGCGCCCTCGTGGACGCGGACACGGCGATCACGCTCGTCTTCTCCGAGCTGACGCCGGACCTGAGCATCACCGACATCCGGTTCGACGGGGACAACGGGAACAACGTCGCTTCCCAGCCGATCGGCCGCCCGCTCGACATCGTCGCGACGGTCGCGAACAGCGGCGAGATCATCACGCGGGGCGTCATCGCCTACTGCTACTCGACGGACGTGGACGTGGACCGGGACGGCTACATGGACAACTCCCACGCCTCGTACGTGGCCTCCGGACTGTTCATCGGTCAGGCCGGCCCCACGAACGTGTCCGCCCTGAGCTCCGCCCCGTTCACGTGCACGTGGACGCCGACGGGGACCCTCGAGGGCTCCCGCACGGTGTCCGTGGTTGTGGACCCGTCGACGGGGTCGGACCCCCGCGCGGGCGGCGCAATCGCGGAGATCAGCGAGGCGAACAACACGGACACCGGCACGGTCGTGATCTTCACGTGGCCCGACCTCCACTTCGCGGGGGACCCCGTCGTCTCATTCGACCCGCCGACGCCGATTGTGGACAACGACGTCACCCTGACCGTCCAGATCTCGAACGAGGGGACGAACACCGCCACGAATGCGGTCTTCGGCGTCTACACGACGGGGAACGTCTCCCTCGGGACGACGGTCACCGCGACGGTCGCTCGCGGCGTCACGACGACGATCACCCTCGTGTGGCGCCCGACCCTCTCTGGCCTGCAGACCATCCGGATCCGCGTGCAAGCGGCCGGGGCCGTGTTCCCGGGGGACTTCCGGAACTGGGACTTCGACCTCGCGGACAACTTCGCAGACAAGCCGTTCGATGTCCAGACACAGCCGGAGCTGAGCATCGCCTTCCGGGATCCGCCCGCGCCCGCGTTCCGCAACGCGCAGTTCATGCTGAACCTGACCGTCACGAACACAGGCCAGACGACGGCGCCGAGCATCGTGATCACGGTCGTCGACGAAGCCGCCCCGACGGTCATCCTCGGCGCGGCCTACGGGATCACCGTGCCGTTCGGGAGCATCACCGTCTTCCTGAACACGACCCTCGGTCTGAGCACGCTCGGCAACCACAACCTCACCGTGAAGGTCGACGCGAACAACACGGTCCGCGAACCGAACGAGCTCAACAACGAGGCCACGGCCGTCATGAACGTGCTCGCGCCGAACGGGAGCGTGCGGATCGAAACGCCGTCGAACCTGCAGACGTTCCGACCCGGCGTGTCGATCGGGGTCAGCGGGAAGGTCCTGCAGACCGGCGCGTTCGAGGGCACGCCGATCGGGGGCGTCCTCGTGACGGCGACCTTGCTCAACGCGCAGGGCAACCCCGTGCCCGGGGTCACGGGCACCGACACGACCGCCTCGAACGACGGCTCCTTCCTGATCGGCCTCAACATCCCCGCGAACCTCGCGGACGGGACGTACACGATTCGTGTGGACGCGGCAGATCAATCCGTCCTGGACCGCGACCGCCAGATCGTGATCACGACGCCCCTTGCCTGGTGGGCGGCCCCGTTCCTCGGCCTCCCGGTGTGGATCTGGCTCATCGTGATCATCGGCGCCGCCGCGGCGATCGGCGGCGGGACCGCGTACGTGAAGTTCGTCGGCCTCGGGAAGCTCGTCGAGTGCGGCGAGTGCGGCGCGTTCATCCCGGAGGAGTCCACGAAGTGCCCGAAGTGCGGCGTGGAGTTCGAGAAGGACATGGCGAAGTGCTCGAACTGCCAGGCGTGGATCCCCGTCGACGTGAAGCAGTGCCCGGAGTGCGGCGTCGAGTTCGCGACGGGCGAGGTCGAGATGGCGGACTACGAGGCGCAGATGCGCCGCCAGTACGACGACGTGAAACGGAAGTTCCGCGAGGACGCGTCCCGGGAGCTCGGGCGGTCCCTCTCCGACAAGGAATTCGAGGACTGGTGGCGGACGCAGCCCACGTTCGTGACGTTCGAGGACTGGCTCCGCGAGGAAGAGGAGATGCGGCGCATGGGGAGCAAGCCGTGCCCCGTGTGCAATACCCTCAACTCCGTCACCGCGACGGTGTGCCACAAGTGCGGCACGCTCCTGAAGGAGGACGCGCGCCGACCGGGCGGAGGACGGCCTCCGGCGGCGGCCCCGCGGCCCGTGACGCCCGCGGCAGCGCCGTCAGGCCCGGCGCCCTCCGGTGAAGAAGCCGCGGAGGCAGGGATGCCCTCGGAGGCAATCCCGAAGAAGGTCGTGAAGAAGCCGGTCATGGGCGCACCCGTCGTCCAGAAGAAGGTCATCAAGCGCCCCCTCGAGGAGCAGAAGGAAGGCGAGGGGGGCGAGGGCACGGGCGGCGACGAGGAGCAGATCTGAGGGTTTGCTCCTCCTTTCCCCTTTCCCAAGCGCCTGAGATTCCGGAACGTCGACGCCCCGCTTCCGAGCCGCGAGCGAGACCTGCGGCGCGGACGTCGACAATCCCCGGGAGGTTCCTCTCCCCGATTCGACGGCGGCAGTATCGGCCTCGATCGCCCCCCGACCCGAGGGGGCTCATCGTGAGAGAACTCAGCCGGTCGGCCCTCAACTCTGCGGCGCGCCGCCCTGCTGCGAGAGGACGTCCCGGATCGTCTTCATCATCTCGTCCGGGTCCTTATAGTACGAGGACACGATTTTCGCGACTTCGCGATAGTTCTGGACCTGGATCTTCCTCATGTAATCGAAGATGTCGATCCGCCGCTTCACCTCCTGCTCCATGCGGCGCTGCGTCCAGTTCCGTGCGAGCATGACCTTCTCATACACGTACGAATGACCGCTGTAGTTGAACGTGTCGTCCGCCGGGTTCCAGGTGTACGCCGAGTTCGTGATCAGCTCGTTCGACTCCGGGTCCGTCCCGACGATCTCGATCAGCGCCTTGACGCGGCGCGTCATGTCCGTGCCGACCTTCACCTGCGCCTGCAGGAGGACGAGGTCCAGTGCCGCCACGAGCGCCCGCGGGAGGTTGATCGGGTCGTTCTCGAGGCGGTGAACCATGGACTGGACGTCGTCCGCGTGGAACGTCGTGTACGCGCTCTTCCCCGTCGCCATCGCCTGGAACACGACGAACGCCTCTTGCCCCCGGACCTCACCGACCATCAGGTACTGGGGTCGCTGGCGGAGCGCCGCGCTGAGGAGGTCGAACATGTCGATCTCGCCCGCCACGCGGCCCGTGGCGGCGGACTTCCCGCCAAACCCGCCGCGCGTGAGGAGCGGAACCCAGTTCTCGTGCGGGAGGTTCAGCTCCCGCGTGTCCTCGATGCTCACGATCTTCATCTGGGGCGGGATGAACAGCAGGATCGCGTTCAGGGTCGTCGTCTTTCCGCTCGCCGTGCCCCCGCAGATCAACATCGAGTTCCCGTTCTCGATCGCGAGCCACAGGTACGCCATCATGTCCGGGCTCATCGTCTTGAACCGTACGAGGTCCAGGGGTGTGAAGGGATTCTCCTTGAACCGCCGGATCGTGAACGAGGAGCCGCGCTTCGTCACGTGCTTCCCGAGGGTCGCCTGCAGCCGGGACCCGTCCGGGATCGTCGCGTCGAGCATGGGCTGCGCCACGGAGATGTGCTTCCCGGACTTCTGCGCGAGCCACACGACGAACTGGTCGAGCTCCGTCTCGGACGTGAACTTCAGGTTCGAGGGGATCGACCCGTACTTCCGGTGATAGATGTAGAACGGCACCCCGATGCCGTCGCAGCTCACGTCCTCGACGTTCGTGTCGATCATCACGACGTCGATCGCGGAGTACCGGATGAAGTCGCGGAGCACGTAGTAGATGACCCGCTCCTTGCTCACCGGGTGGAGGTTGACCCCGAGCTCGCGGAGGAGGCCGTCCACGATCCGCCGCAGGTATGTCTCCCGCTCCTTCGGGTCCGCGTCCTCGAGCAGCTCCAACGAGTCCACGAGGATGTCCTTCAACACCTCGAGCAACTCCTCCTCTTCCTCGAGGAGCTTCGGCTCGATGACCTCGTAGAAGTACTCGTTCACCATCGTGTTGTACATGATCCGCACATACGAGTAGTTCTGGAGGATCGGGGTGAGCTCGATCTCGTGCAGGTTCGGGTCCGCGATCTTGGGGATCGTCGTCACCTTCCCCAACGTCGCGGCCTCCACGCCGGTCACGCGGGGCGCAAGCACCTTGACGCCCTTTCCGCCGAGGAGGCGGTGGAAGTACCGCTTCTTGATCGAGTCGAGGGCGGCGAAGATCGCGTTCCGCTTCTTCTCCTCGATCTGCTCGAGCATCGTCGCCGCTTCTTGGCGGGCCTTCTCCGCCGCCGCGAGCTGGCGGGAGGCCTCCGCCTCTTGGCGGCTCAGCGTCTCGATCCGCTTCTGGTAGTCGTCTCCCGCGGATGCCATTCGTTGCACCTCAGATGAGCTGGAAGCTGACGAGCGCGATCAGCAGCATGAGGAAGGAATGGCGGAGCCCGTTCGCGACCTTCCCGTTGTCGAGGACGCCCGCCAGGATGCCGTCCCCCGTCGCGTGGACGATGGCGGCGATGAAGAACGCGATCTGGATCCCCAAGATGACGGCATCGATGTTCGCCGCGAGCGGGCTCTCGATCTGCCCCGCGGTGCCCGTCAACTGCGTCTGCGTCTCGAGGGCCTGCGAGGACTCCTTGATCTTCGGAAGGAACGTCACGTTGAGGATCCAGATTGTGACGAGGAACACAAGGAACGAGATGTAGATGACCGCGATGTACGTGGACATGGAGATCTTCCGCTCGTCCTCCGTGAGCTGCGTCTCCTTCGCATCGTGGCTGACCATCGTGAGCACGTCCGCGACGTCTCCGCCCGCGTCGCTGCTCTTCACGATGATGCTGACGACCCGGTTCACCATCGGCGTGTCCACCCGTTGGGAGAACAGCCGGAGCGCCTCCGTCGCCGGAACACCCCAGCTGATCTGCGCCGCCATCTTCTTGATCTCCGGGGTGAGCTTCCCGTACCGGCCCGAGGAGGCGACGACGATCGCCTCCGCGAGGGTCATCCCGAACCGGCCTGCTTCCGCGACGTCCCGGAGGAACTCCGGGAGCCGCCGCTCGATTTGTTTGATGTTCTTTTGCTTCCGGGCCGTGTAGAACCCGTATGGGCCCGTGAAGCCCGCAATCGCGAGGACGAACCAGGACAGGAACCGCTTCGCCGGACCGTCGCCCGGGCGGAGCGCGGTGTTGATCGCTCCGTCCGGCCCCGGGAACACGTTCAGAAACGCGATCAGGAGGAACAACGCGAGCAGGGTGACTCCGATCACGATGACAAGTCGCGTCCGGTCCTTCTTCTGGTACAGCCGGACCCGGGCCTCCTCGAGCTCCTTCCGGGCCATCTCAGGCCTCCTGTTCCATGTTCCAGATCACGAAGATGAACCCGAACTGGGAGATGGGGATCATGAGCCCGACGACGACGTACAGCAGGGTGAGGACGAACGTGCTCTGCCCCCGGCTGATCAGGGCCATGATCGCCATGATTACGACGAGGAAGAGGGGGAACGCGACGACGACGGTGACGAACGCCTCCGCGAGCATCCCGAGGGTCTCCATCTTCTTCCGCATCTCCAGCCGGTCCTCCTTCTCGTACTGCTCCGCCTTCAGGAGGAAGTACGGCTTCAGCTGCCCGCCGGACGTGGACGTCGTGACGACGCCTTGGAGGAAGTCCTGGAACTTCGCGCTCGGGCTCCGGCCCGCCCCCCGCTTGATCGCGGTGAGGATGTCGACCCCGAGGAGCTCCGTGTCCCGCGTGATCCACTCCGCCTCCTTCGCGACCTCGCCATAGACGGGCTGGCGGCTGAGCTCCTTGAAGATCACGTCCACGGGGACGTCCGCGGACGCCATCGCGGAGATGAACGACATCGAGCTCGTGATCCGCGCGTCGATCTTCCGGGCGCGCTTCTTCGCGGCGGAGGCGGGCTTCCCGCGGTAGAGGATGCCGCCCGGGAACCCGAAGAAGATGATGTACCCGAGCAGGAGGGGGACGCCCGCGATCACGAACAGGAGGATGACCAGGGTGGCGATCGAGACCTGGAGCGCGAACAGGAGGATGCCGAAGACGAGGGCGAGGATCGCGGACGCCACCGCCAGGATCGTGATCGTCATCCATGCGACCGCCAGGTACTCCTCCGGCCGCATCCGAATGTGGGCCTTGATCAGGTCGTCCTCCAGGTCCTGGTTCTCCTTGTACCGGGACAGCACGAACGGCCCCATGACCCGCCAGCAAAACTCCTGGTAGGAGGTTAGGGGAACGGTCACGGGCTTCGCGCCCTTCGGGAGCCGGATCAGGCGGTGCTGGACCGCAAGCTTCGTCTCGTCCTCCCCCGGACGGAAGCGTTTCGTCTTCGTCAGCGTCTTCCGCGTCTCGAGCTGGCCGAACGACGCGCCCTCACTGGCCAAAGCTCTCGCCTCCCGGCAGCTGCCCGGCGGCCGCGGGCTCGCGGGTCCAGCCCATCTCCTCGCGGATCCGCTTCGCGGTCTCCTCCGGGTACTGGTAGTAGCCGACGACGATCTTCGAGATCTCGCGGAAGTCGTTGTAGCCCTTCTCGACCATGTAGTTCACGATGTCCACGCGGCGCTGGAACTCCTCCTCCATCTCCTCGTGGGTCATGTTCTTCATCTCCATGATCTCGTCGAACAGGAACGAATGCCCCTTGTAGATGAACGTGTCCGTCCCGGGATCCCACTCATACACGGTGTTCGTGATCAGCTCGTTCGTCTCGGGCTCGAAGCCCACGAGCTCCACAATCTGCGTGATCCGCCGGACCGTGGAGTCGCCGACCCGGGCGTGCTTCTGGATGATCACGAACTTGAGCGCCGTCAGGAGGATTCGCGGCGTGTTGATCGGCGGGTTCTCGAGCCGGTTCACCATCGACTTCACGCTGTCCGCGTGCATCGTCGACATCGTCGGGTGTCCCGTCGCCATCGCCTGGAACATTGTGTACGTCTCCTTCCCGCGGACCTCGCCGACGATGATGAAGTTCGGCCGCTGGCGCAGCGCCGCGCGCACGAGATCGTACATGTCGATCTCGCCGGGCGCCTTCCCGTCCACCCCGCGCTCGCCGATCCCGGATCGCGTGGTGCCGGGGATCCAGTTCTCGTGGGGCAGGTTGATCTCCCGCGTGTCCTCGATGCTGACGATCTTCGCTCCGGGCCGGATGAACAGCGCCGCCGCGTTCAGCGTGGCGGTCTTCCCGCTCGCGGTCCCGCCGCACACCATCATGGATTCCCCGTGCTCGATCGCGATCCAGATGTACGCGACCATCTCCGGGCTCGCGGTGCCGAACCGGATCAGGTCGACGGGCGTGAACGGCTTCTCCTTGAAGCGCCGGATCGTGAAGGAGGAGCCGCGCGTCGTGACTTCCCGGGCGTACGTCGCCTGGACGCGGTGCCCCTCCCCGCTCGTCCCGTCCAGGATCGGCGCCGCCACGGAGATCTGCTTCCCGCATCGCTGCCCGAGGGCGACGACGAAGTTGTTCAGCACGTCCTCGTCCGCGAACACGACGCTCGTCTTGATCGACTCGTACTTCTGGTGGAAGATGAACAGCGGGATCGCGACCCCGTCGCAGCTCACGTCCTCGATCTTCGGGTCGGCCATCAGCGGGTCAATCGGTCCGTACCCGACGAAGTCCCGGATGATGTAGTACTCGAGCTTCTCGCGCGTCGTCGGGTCCAGCTTCACGCCGCGGGACTTCAGGAACGACTCGACCGCCTCCTCGAGGTACTCCTCCTTGTCCTTGGCGGACATCTTCTCGAAGTCGTACTCGAGGGTACGGTTCAGCGCGTCCTTAATCGAGTCGAGGAGCTTCCGCTCCTTGTCCTCGAGGTGCGGCTCCCACGCCTCGTACACGTACTCCGCCCTCGTGCGGTCGTACACGACGCGCCCGTACGAGTACGGCTCGCGGATCGGGAACACCTCGACCTCCTCCAGCCGCTTCTCATCGATCCCCGGGATGTTCGTGAGGTAGGATCCGCGGGTGCCCTCCCACTTCGCGGTCACCGCCAAGGCGCCCTTGGGCATCATGACCTTCCGGATCTTCTTTCCTCGCGCCATCACGTCACCTCAGATCCCGGCCTGCGTGCCGCGCTCCCCCGCCACCACGTTCACGTACGCGTGCTGGAGGCGGAACGCCGTGACCGGCAGGACGTTCACGCTGTCCCCGCCGACGTCGAGCTTGAACTGGAGGCGGAAGCCGTACGTCTGCGACACCGCGTTCCAGAACGACTGGATGAGGTAGATGGGGTTGTCCACCCGGAGCTGCACGGGGCGGGAGCCCTCGTACGACTCGCTGTACGTGAAGTCGGGGTTCGTGTCGTACTCGTCCGCCCCGACGTCGAACGCCTGCGCGAGCGTCGCGTTGATGAACCGGAACCACGCGGGCCCGTACAGGGTCGTATGGTTCACCCAGATCGCGGTCTGGATGTTCCGGTACTCCTGCAAGTCGACCGCGATCACGCGGGACTGAAGGCCTTCCGCTCCGACGCCGGCCACCCCGCCGGTCCCGAACAGCTGGATGAGCGTGAAGTCGACCTCCACGCTGTTGTTCGCGACGATGATCTGGAACGACGGCTCCCCCTTGACGACCTGGCCGTCCTGCTGGGAGCGGATGAGGGCGCCGTTCTCGTACCCGATTTCCTGCCGCGGGAAGTACCGGTTGAACACGTTCAGGCGGACGAGCCCGCCGCACGCGCACGTCGCCTCCGGCACGGTCGTGCTGTTCCCGCTGATGCTGTATCGGAACCAGAAGGTCCACGGGGCCTTCGACTGGTCGATCGTGAGCTCCCCGATCGTCGGGGACGAGAAGATCGGGACGCCGTCGACCCCGAGCTTGACCGTGGAGAACGTCGTGACGGGGATGTAGTGCCTGCGGACGGACGCCGCGGTCTGCGCCGCGAGGATCTGGAGGTCGATGTTGCTCTTGAACCCGCCGAGCTGGCCGAGGGCCTCCCCCATGTGGCCGGCCTCGGAGTCCTTCATCCAGACGGGCACGTACTGGTTCGTGATCAGGGAGAGGAACGTCAGGAACACGAGGAGGGCCATGATCGTGCCCACCGTGGACGCCACGCCGTCGTCGTCCCACTGCCTGCGGGGTCGGAAGCGTCGCCTCAAGAGGGGTCACCCAACGCCGGAGGGCTCCGGTCGCGCGGCCCATCGAGAGGGTCGGTATTTAATCGTGTTCATACAATTAGGTGCGGTGAGAACAATTCCCTCGGGAGGGGTCCGTGTTTGGCGGTGATTCTCAGGACCCGAATCGCTCCCTTCCGGGGCGGATGGGGCGAGCGAAAACGTTTAAGGGTGCTTCCTCTTCGCGCCCTCCGCGCCGCGGTAACTCAGTTTGGGAGAGTGCGAGACTGAAGATCTCGAAGTCGCCGGTTCGAGCCCGGCCCGCGGCATGACCCTCGCGTGGCCGCGACGGAAACGTATTTATCGCGACCTCCCCTAGGCTCGCCCCTGGAGGAGGACATGCCGGAGTGGAAGGGACCCGTCCAGAAGGTCGGCGAGTTCCGGTACGAGATTCCGCGTTCGTACAAACCGCAGATGCGGACGGACGGCCTCATGTTCATTGACGAGCGGATGCTCCCCTCCGTCCTCCAGGACCAGGCGCCGGAGCAGGTCGCGAACGTCGCCACGATGCCCGGGATCGTCGGGAAGGCGATGGCGATGCCGGACATCCACTGGGGCTACGGGTTCCCGATCGGCGGGGTCGCCGCGTTCGGCGTGGACGACGGCGTGGTGTCCCCCGGAGGCGTTGGGTACGACGTGAACTGCCTTGCGAAAGATTCGCAAGTGGTGACGGAACACGGATACCGTGTCCCGATCTCTCGCTTCGCGGGCAACTGGCGGACCACGCGGCTGGCGTGCGTGAACCCGAGCCATCGCACCACGAGCACAGGGATTGCCGCCTACATGCGATTCCGCGCGGAGGTCGCCTATCGGGTTCGCACGGCCACGGGCGTGGAGATCACGGCCACTGCGGATCATCCCTTCCTGACCCCCGACGGCATGATCCCGCTCCGGGACGTGGCCGACCGACCCGTGGCGGTGTATCCGTTTCGTGGCGCCGAGTACGAAGTGCCCCCGGACGACGTGCTTGTCTCGGAGGTGGACATCGCCCGGCACCTCAGGCAGACCCAAGTGCCCCAAGTCCTCTCGGCCCTGCGGGCTCGAGGGCTCGTCCCACTAACGGCACGAGCAACGGCCTTCCCGTACCTCCTCAAGCTCCTTGGGATGGCCCTGGGAGACGGTCATGCCTCCCTCAGGCCTCGGACCGCTGGGGTTGTCTTCTACGGTCGGAAAGAGGACTTGGCGGATGTGCTTGCGGATGCTCAGCGGCTCGGCTTCCATGCGACCCGGATCTACACACGCCACCGCCGCCACCGCTTCCAGCACGCGGGTCGACCGCGCGACTTCGAAGTCGAGGAGTCAAGTTTCCCCGTGAGTTCGACGGGGTTTGCCGTCCTCCTTCACGCCCTCGGGTTGCCCGTCGGGAACAAGGCGAAGACGGACTTCGTCTTGCCCTCGTGGCTTTTCCGGCTCCCGCTGTGGCAGAAGCGCCTGTTCCTGGCCGCGCTGTTCGGCGCGGAGATGAGTCGGCCTGGGACGGTCACCGGTCACGGCTACACGCTCCGTCCCCCTGCGTTCTCCCTCTGCAAGCGAGAGGGTTACCAGGCGACGGGTCGGACCGTTGCCACCCAGATCCGCAGGCTTCTCGAGGACTTCGGGGTCGATGTCTACGATGTCATGGAGGATGTGATTCCGGTGCCGAACACCGGGGAACCTTCCTATCGCTTTCGAGTGGTCCTCCGCGCGGACAGCCGGAACCTCATTCGGTTCTATGGAACGGTCAACTTCGAGTACCACACGGAAAAGCGGTTTCTCGCGAACGCGGCCGCCCACTACCTGACCCTGAAGGAGATGGTCGGCCGCCACAAGACAAAGTCCAACGAAGCGGCGAGTGTGATGAAGGAAGACGGTCGGCCCCTTCCGGAGATCCTCGACTCCCTCGCGAGCTTGTACGTGAGCCGCTCCTTCCTCGTGCACCACCGCCAAGGCCGCGGCGGGAAACCGCGGGCTTGGCCACCCTTCCCCACGTTCGACGCGTTCCTGGAGCGTCTCCGCGAGCGGGCGGGGACATCGGGCGTCGTCTGGGATCGGATCGTCTCCGTCGAGGAGGTTCCCGTGGACGAGGTCTACGACTTCAGCGTCGCGAGCGAGCATCGCAACTTCATCGCGGATGGCTTTGTCGTCTCGAACTGCGGGGTCCGGCTCATCCGCACCGACCTCGAGGAGAAAGAGGTTCGGCCGAAGCTCCGGGAACTCGTGGACACGGCGTTCGTCAACGTGCCCAGCGGCGTCGGAAGCGAGGGGAAGGTGGCGCTGTCCCACGCGGACCTGAACAGCATCATGCAGGAAGGCGTCCAGTGGGCCATCGAGAAGGGGTACGGCTGGCCGGGGGACCGGGAGCGCATTGAGGCTCGTGGCTGTTTGGCGGACGCAGACCCGAGCAAGGTAAGCCAGAAGGCGAGGGCCCGGGGCGTGGACCAGGTCGGGAGCCTTGGTGCGGGAAACCATTTCCTCGAGGTACAGAAGGTCGAAAAGGTGTACGACCCCGCGGCGGCGGCAGCGCTGGGCCTGCGGGAGAACCAGGTGTGCATCATGATCCACACGGGCTCGCGCGGCTTCGGTCACCAGATTGCGACGGACTACATCCGGACCTGCGAGGACGCCCTTGACCGTCACAAGATCGTCCTACCCGACCGCCAGCTCGCGTGCGCTCCCATCGGAAGCAAGGAAGGCCAGGACTACTGGCGGGCGATGTGCGCCGGGGCGAACTTCGCGTGGACAAACCGCCAGATGATCACGCACTGGACCCGCCAATCCTTCGAGAAAGTCCTCGGGCGGTCCGCGGACGCCATGGAGATGGAGATCGTGTATGACGTGTGCCACAACATCGGGAAGATCGAGGAACACGTCGTGGACGGGAAGCGCGTGAAGGTCCTCGTCCATCGGAAAGGCGCCACGCGCGCGTTTCCCGCGGGACACCCGGAAACGCCCGCGAAGTACCGCCAAGTCGGGCAGCCCGTCCTGATCCCCGGGGACATGGGCTCCTTCTCCTTCGTCCTCGTCGGCCTACCGACGTCGATGACGGCCTCGTTCGGCTCCTCGTGCCACGGTGCCGGGCGCCAGATGAGCCGGAAGGCCGCGGAGCGGAAGTTCCGCCCGAACGAGGTCCGCCAGGCGCTCGCGGACAAGGGAATCTACCTGCACGCCGCGAGCGCGGCCGGGATCGTCGAGGAGGCGCCGGGGGCGTACAAGAACGTGGAGGATGTCGTCCGCATTGCGGAGGGCGCGGGGCTCACGAGAATCGTCGCCCGGATGGTCCCGATGGGGGTCGTGAAGGGATGAGGGTCGGGCTCCTCCCGATGGGGGACCTCCCGACGACCCTGCTTTCCTGGCTTTCGGATGCGCTCGCGTCGTTCGGAATCGTATGCGCAATCCACCCATCGGTTCCGGTCCCCGCGCGAGCCCGCGATCCCTCGCAGGCCCGGTGCGACGCGGATGCGATCCTGAGGATCTTGGCGGCGAGTCCACACGAGGGGACGCTGCTGGCGGTGACCGCCGAGGACCTTGGCGCGGAGGGGCGCGAGTTCGTCTTCGGCCTCGCGAGCGCGCGGGACGGTGTAGCAATTGTGTCCCTGGCCCGCCTCGAGGCGGGCGAACCGGGGAAGTTCCGCGACCGGCTCCGGAAGGAGGCCGTGCACGAGATCGGCCACACCCTGGGGCTCGACCACTGCGCGAACCCCGGGTGTGTGATGTACTTCAGTGCCACGATCCTCGACACGGATGAGAAGCGGGCAGCCTTCTGCGGAAGGTGCCGAGGGCGCCTCCCTCGAACGATCGCCTCGGCCGCGGGACCCTAGGTGCGTCCCTCCGCAAACGTCCCGACGAACAGCGCCGCCGCCATCGACGCGATCGCCGCCCCGGTGAGGAACGCCGCCCAGGCCCCGAAGATCGTCGCGAGAAGGCCCGCGAAGATCGACGCGGGCAGCTTCCCAATCCCGACCGCCGCGTGGTACGTCCCCATGCTCGTCGCCTTCAGGTCTTTCGGCGCGAAGTCCGCGACGAGCGCGCGCTGCGTGCCCTCGACGAACCCGTAGGCGACGCCGTACGCGAGGAAGCTCAGGAGCAGGAGGAATGGGGCCTGGAAGAGGGCGAACCCGAGGCTGCCGACGATGAACGCGGCATACCCGGCGAGGATCACCGGCTTCCGACCGATCCGGTCGGAGAGGGAGCCCGCGCGGACCGCCAGGAGGGCGTACACGACGTTGAACAAGAGGTAGTTCAGGGTCGCGAGGGCGACCGCGGTCACCTCGGAGAACCCCGCGTCCAGGGCATGGTCGTGGACGATCACGATCGGGATCGCGAGGGTGAAGTTCGCGAACGAGTACAGCCCCGCGACGATCACGAAGAGCCGAAGGCGGACGGGGAGCGCATGAAGGCTCACGCGGAGGCGGAGGTTTGGCTTCGGTCTGGCGGCGACTTCGCGCACCGTCAGGATCACGAGGAACGCGGCGATCGCGGGGACCACCGCCAGGAGGAACAGGTCCCGGTACGCGGGGATCGGCGGCTCCGGCGAGCCGTGGACCTGCGCGAGCCACGGGAGCAGCAGGAGGACGAGCACAGGCCCCAGGATCGCGCCCGTCGTGTCCATCGTCCGGTGGAAGCCGAAGGCCTTCCCGAGCGTCTCCGGGGCCGTGGACTCCGCGATCAGCGCGTCGCGCGGCGGGTCGCGCACGCCCTTCCCAATCCGGTCTCCGAGGCGGACGCCGAACACGTGGAGCCACGACGTCGCGAACGGGAGGACCGCCTTCGTCGCGGTCGAGAACCCGTACCCCGCCGCGACGAACCGCTTCCGCTTTCCGCTGCGGTCCGAGAGGTGGCCCCCCAACATCTTCACGAACGTCGCCGTGCTGTCCGCGACGGAGTCGATCAGGCCGACGACGAGGAGGCTCCCGCCGAGGCCGATGACGAACAGCGGGAGGATCGGGATGATGATCTCGCTGCTGACGTCCGTGAGGAGGCTCGCGATCCCGAGGAGGACGATGTTCCGCGTGAGCCCGCGGGACCACCGGCGCATGCGCCGCCGCCACGGAACCGCGCGGTAATAAGCGTGCGGGCCGCCAACGTTCTAATACGCCCGCCCTCATCCGTCGGCGGATGCTCACCGCGACGGAGATGCGGGTCCTCGACCGGAACGCGGAGTGGATGGGCGTCAAGGTCCTCGACCTGATGGAGAACGCGGGGCGCGCGGTCGCGGACGCTGTCCTGAACGAGTTCGCCGCCAAGGAGAAACGCGTCGTGATCGCCTGCGGGACGGGGAACAACGGCGGGGACGGGCTGACCGCCGCGCGGTACCTGAAGCCGGCGTGCGACGTGACCGTCCTGCTCGCGCGGCCGCCGTCCGAGATCGCGACGTCGGAGGCCCTCGCGAACTACGAGCGGGCGAAGGACTCCGTGCGCATCCTCGTGGCGGGGGCCGACGCCGCCAACGCATTCCATGACGCCGACGTGGTCGTCGACGCGCTCCTCGGGATCGGCGTCCAAGGCGCGGTGCGGGAGCCGTACGCCTCCCTCATCCGCGCGATGAACGAGAGCGGGAAGCCGATCCTCTCCGTGGATGTCCCGAGCGGGCTCGGCGCGGACGTCGTCGTCCTCCCCACCGCCACGATCGCCCTGCACGCCGTGAAGGCGGGGATGACGGAGGAGAACTCCGGAAAGATCCTCGTCGCCCCGATCGGCATCCCCCCGGAGGTGGGGCGGACGATCGGGCCGGGAGAGTTCGCGTACTATCCCGTGCCGACGAAGGACTCGCACAAGGGCGACAACGGCCGGCTCCTCGTCGTTGGCGGCGGCCCGTTCACGGGCGCTCCCGCGTTCGTCGCCTCCGCCGCGTACCGAATCGGGGCGGACACCGTGCACATCGCGACGCCGTCCCAAGCGTACCCGGTGATCGCGTCGTTCTCCCCGAACTTCATCGTCCATCCGCTCGGCGGCACGCGCCTCGTCCGCGCGGACGTGGCAACGATCTTCGACCTCGCCTCCGGGATGGACGCGGTCGCCGTGGGCCCCGGACTCGGGGACTCCGACGCCACGAGAGAGGCGGTGCGGGACATCGTGAAGGGCCTGGCGGTGCCAATCGTGATCGACGCGGACGCGTTCCCCGCACTCTCCGGACACCTCGACGTCCTGAAGGGGAGGACGGGCGTGATGACGCCCCACACCCGGGAGTTTGCGGTCGTCAGCGGGGAGAAGCTCCCGCCGGACCTCGAGGGCAGGGCGGAGGCCGCCCAGGGGTTCGCGAAGAGGACGGGGTTCACGATCCTGCTGAAAGGGCCGGTGGACGTCGTCACGGACGGGGACCGCGTGAAGTTCACCCGTGGCGGAAACCCGGGGATGACGGTCGGCGGCACGGGGGACGTCCTGGCGGGACTCGTCGCGGGGCTGCTCGCGAAGCGCTGCGCGCCGTACGAGGCCGCCCGGTTGGCGGCGTTCACGTGCAAGTACGCGGGCGACCTCGCGTTCGAGGACCTCAGCTACGGGATGACCGCGCAGGATGTCGCGGATCGCGTGCCCCGCGTGCTGAAGCGGTTCCTCTGACCCTGAGAAAGCGACGGATAGCGCCGAGCGATTGAGCGGTTCCAAGCGTCACCTCCGGGGCAGTAAGTTCTTGGACGGCCCGCGGATTGGCGGCGCGTGTCGTACGTCCCCGTCCCGGACGCTCCTGCGATCGTCGTCGACGACTCGATCCTTGCGGTGGCGGACCTGCACATCGGTTTGGAGGCCGCGCTGAACGAGTCGGGGGTCTTCCTCCCGAGCCAGACGCGGAAGATCGGCCGACGCCTCCGCGAGCTGTTGGACACGACCGACGCCAAGACGCTCGTCCTCCTTGGCGACGTGAAGCACTTCATCCCCGGAGTGAGCCCGCTCGAGCGGCGGGACATCCCGATCTTCTTCAACGAAATCGCGGACGCGGTCGACGAGATCCACATCGCGGCGGGGAACCACGACGCCCTCATCCGGCCGTACGTGCCGGAGCAAGTGACGATCCACAAGCCGACGGGATTCACGATCGGAAACGCGGGGTTCGTCCACGGCCACGCGTGGCCCGCGAAGTCCGTGATGGAATCGAAGGTCCTGCTCATGGGTCACAACCATCCGGCGGTCGTGTTCGTCGACAAGCTGGGGGGGAAACAGGTGCAGCCGTGTTGGGTCCGCGCGCCGTTCCGGCGAACGCACTCGCGATACCCGAAGATGCCCCGGGAGGCCGTCTGCGTGCCCTCGTTCAACGAGTTGTGCGGCGGAACGCCGGTGAACGCGGCGCGCGCGAGGCTGCTTGGACCCCTCATGCAGCCGGACGTGGTGAACCTAGACGGCGCCCGGCTCCACCTGTTGGACGGGACCGACCTCGGGCCCCTCCCCGCGCTGCGCGTCGAGGCCCGCCTCCGATGGTCGGACTACCGCCAATGATGGGCCCGGCCGGACTCGAACCGACGACCTGCGCCTTGTAAGGGCACCGTCATAGCCGCTAGACCACGGGCCCGCGCACGGATTGGCGGCAGGGGATTAACCCTTCCCTTCGGGCGGCTCCTTGGGCCGGTTCTCCAGCCGGTCGAGCGCCTCGTGCCACCGCCGCGTCTCCTCCCGCAGCGCCTCGAGCTCCTCCCGCATCCGCGTGGAGGGGAGGAACAGGTCCCCGACCCCGCGCCCGATCACGGAGCCCACGACGACGAGGGGCACGAGGAGGACCGCCGACAACGCGATCCGCGAGAGGGAGAAGGCGGCGAACGGCTGCGTGGACTTCGCGACGCCCGCAAGGACGGGGGCGTACAGGAAGACCGCGATCAGCACGAGCGCAACGATCGACGACATGAGGCCCGAGCCCGCGGCGGTGACGATCTCCTCATCCGTGAGGAGGACCCCGAGGAGGAACCCGGTCAGGATCGGAACGAACAGGATCACCGCCCCGGGGTCCCCGAGCGCGAACGGGGAGAACTCCCGGAAAAGGGAGGCGACGAAGAACGTCGCGATGATCAGCCCGCCGAGGGACGCCCAGAGGAGGAGGAGCAGCGGCCGCCGCCACCGCGCCCACGTGAGCTCAACCAGTCGGCGCCACCCCCTGCGCGACGTAGTACGGCGGGAGGTACGCGGCCCCCGTCGTGTCGAAGTCGACGAATGCGTAGACGACGACCGGTCCCCAGAGGACCGGGTGGTACAACCCGCTCCCGTCCGGCACGTCGAAGTTGTCCATCCGCGAGCCCGGCTCGACGACCGTCTCCACGTGGAGCGTTCGCGTCTGTCCGGGCGTGACGAGCACTCCCTGCGGACGCTCCAGGTAGATCCCCCCGGCCTGGACCCGGGTGTCCCGCAGCTTGTTCGCGTCGTACCATGGGCGCGGATCCTGGACGCGGTCCATGTGGAGGTCGAACTCCATGCTGAGCACGAGGATCGGGATCTTCCCGGGGTTCGTCACGCTGACCTGCACGTACACCGCCGCCGGATCGCTCGCGTTTCCCGTCCAGTTGATCTGCAGGGACGCGATCCCGACGTTCGTCTCCATGTTCAGCGTGACCTCCGTGACGTTCACGTAGTTCACGCTCACCTGAACGTACACGAGGGCGGCGAACACCGCCAGGGAGACGTACGCGACCGCCAGGACCCGCGCGATCACGTGCACGGGAGGACCCTCAGAACACCTTCTTGCACATCGGGCACGACCCGAGCTGCCCCGCGCACACGTCGTGGTAGATCTTCGGGCAGTTGCACGTCACCTGCTTCGTCCCCCGCGCGACGAGGTTCCCACACACGTTGCACACGCCCTCTTCGAGGACGAGGTCGTCCGGCTTCCGGGTGATGATCTCGCCCGCGAAGTGGCATTGCACGAAGTGTCCCGGGGTAACCTCCCGGAGGACGGGGCGTACCTCCTTGCACACGTCCCGCCGGTACGGGCACCGCGGGTGGAACGTACACCCCGTGGGCAGGTTGATCGGCGACGGCAGGTCGCCCTTGATCTCCACGCGCCCGTGCTTCGCGCCCGGGTCCGGCACGGGCACCGCGGACAGGAGCGCCTCCGTGTACGGGTGCATCGGGTTCTTGATGACGTCCTCCGCGGGCGCGAGCTCAACGACGGAGCCGAGGTACATGACCGCGATCCGGTGGCTCATGTACCGGGTCACGGACACGTCGTGGGAGATGAACATGAACGGGATGTCGTACTCGTTCCGCAGGTTCAGCATGAGGTTCATGATCCCCGCGCGGATCGAGACGTCGAGCATGGAGACGGGCTCGTCCGCGACGACGAACTCCGGGCGGAGGACGAGGGCACGGGCGATCGCGACCCGCTGCCGCTGCCCGCCGGACAACTCGTGTGGGTAGCGAGTCATGAACTCCTCCGCCGGCTTCAGCTCGGCGGACTCGAGCGCCTTCGCGACCATCTCCTCGCGCTCCCCGAACGTCTCCCCGACGTTGTGGACGATCAGGGGCTCCGCGACGGTCTGGAAGACCGTGAACCGCGGGTTCAGGGATTCGTACGGGTCCTGGAAGATCATCTGGACGCGCCGCCGAAACTGCTTCAGGTCGTCCCCCTTCAGGTCGGCGACGTCCTCGCCCCGGAACACCATCGAGCCGCCCGTCGGCGTCTCGAGCCGGACGAGGAGGCGGCCGGTCGTCGTCTTCCCGCAGCCGGACTCGCCCACGACGCCGAGGATCTCCCCCTTGCGGATGTCGAACGAGATCCCGTCGACCGCGTGGACGAACTGCTCCTTTCCGAAGAGGGAGCCCATGAACCCCGCCTTCACGGGGAACAGCTTGACGAGGTTCTCGACCCGGTAGATCACGTCGCCCTCCGGCTCCTCCGGGGGCGCCTGCTCGACCGCCTCGACCATCAGGTACCCCTCAGCGTGCCCTCGTATATCTCCTTCGCGAAGTGGCACTGGGACCAGTGGTCCGGCCCGACCTGGACCATTGGGGGATCCACGTACTTGCACACCTCCTGCGCGAACTGGCATCGCGGGTGGAAGCGGCACGCAGAGGGCGGATTCGCGAGGTCCGGCGGCGACCCCGGGATCGAGCGGAGCTTCCGGCGCGGCCCCTTGATGCTCGGGAACGCGGACAGGAGGCCGATCGTGTACGGGTTCGCGGGTTTCTCGAAGATCTCGCGGATGTTCCCGTACTCGAACAGCTTCCCCGCGTACATCACCCCGATCTTCTCCCCGACCTCCGCGACGACGGAGATGTCGTGCGTGATGATCATCATCGCGATGTTCAGCTCCCGCTGCAGGTCGCGGATCTCCGCGAGGATGCGGTCCTGCATGATCACGTCGAGCGCGGTCGTCGGCTCGTCCGCGATCAGGAGCTGCGGGTTGCATGCGAGGGCCATCGCGATCATCGAGCGCTGACGCATCCCGCCGGAGAACTCGTGCGGGTACCCGTCGACTCGGGACCGGTCGATGCCGACGAGGTCGAACAGCTCGAGCACGCGCTGGCGGGCCTCCTCCTTCGTCATGTCCGGATAGTGGGTGACGAGCGCCTCCATGATCTGATCCCCGACCCGGTACACGGGGTTGAACGCGTTCATCGCGCTCTGGAAGATCATCGACACCTTCGACCATCGAATCGCGGAGATCCGCTCCTCGATCTCCTTCTCCCGCCGCCGGCGACGCCGGCCCGCGCCAAACCCCCGAAGGTGGCTCTTCGTCACCCTCCCGAGCTGCTCCCGGAGGTCCTCCGGCGCGATCCCCGCGTCCTGCAGCAGCCCCTTCAGCTCCGTGTGGAAAGCGAACTCGTCCTCCATCTCCTCTTCGGCCTCGAGAATCGCCCCGCCGCCCGCCTGATAGGCGGCGAACTCCCGCTCCTCCCGGGCGAGCACGGCGTCGAGCCGCGTCCGCCAGTCCGCGCCACGGAGGACCTCCTCCACTTCCGTGGGCAGGTCCGCGCGCACGATCACCTGTCCGTCGAACGTGATGCCGCCGCCGATGACCCGACCGTTCGGCGGCAGGAGGCGCGTGATCGCGTACGCGGTCGTCGTCTTCCCGCAGCCGGACTCGCCGACGAGTCCCATCGTCTGCCCCCGGTCGAGGTTGAAGGTGACGTCGTCGACCGCGTGGACGGTCCCCTTGAGGATCTTGAAGTACACCTTCAAATGGTCGACCTTCAGGAGCGGATCGCCCGTCGTCTCACCTCTTCCGCAGGCGCGGGTTCACGATCTCGTCGAACGCCCGACCGACGAGGAAGAACGCGAGGCTGATCAGGGTGATCGCGAGGCCGGGCGGGAGGAGCCAGTACCACGCCGTGAGGGCTTTCGACTGGGACACGAGCTGGAGCATGATCCCCCACGACATCGTGTTGATGTCCCCAAGCCCGATGAAGCTCAGCGCCGCTTCCGTGAGGATCGCCCCGCTCACGGAGAACGTCATGTAGAGGAACGCGAGCGGCATGACGTTGGGTGCGATGTGCTTGAACACGATCCGCGTCGTGCTCGCGCCCGAAACGCGCGCGGAGTCGATGAACGGGCGCTCCTTCAGGGAGAGGACCTCCGCGCGGATGATCCGCGCGATCCCCGGCCAGCCGAGGAGGGAGATCACGAGGATGATGTTCCAGATCGAGGCGCCGAGGACGGCCGCGAGGGTGATGATCAGGGGGAGGCCGGGGAGGACGAGGATCACGTCCGTGAACCGCATGAGGATCGCCTCGACCTTCCCTCCGACGTATCCCGCGATCAGCCCCACGATCACGCCGAGGACGACCGTGAAGAACGCGCTCAGGAACCCGACGAGGAGGGCGATGCGGGAGCCCCAGATCACCTGGCTGAAGATGTCCCGCCCCTGGCTGTCGAGGCCCAGCCAGTACTGGTTCCCGCTCGGGTAGGGGCGAATCCACGAGGGCGGCGAGGGCGCGAGGAACTGACCGGCGTTGCTCAGGGCGGCGACCCCCCCGAAGCCCGAACCGCCGTAGCCGACCCACACGGACAGATCCAAGCTCTGCCGAGGCTTCCACGACGCCGGTGCACCAGGGATCCTCCCGGCGAGCGTCCTCTTCCAGACGATTGCGTCCTCGCCAAGGGGCGTGCCGAGTTTGAGGGAGTACACGACCCCGCGGTCGTCCGACGGGTCGGCGGTCCCGTTATTGTGGTTCGCCGTCACGAGCACCCGTTCGAGCTGGCGGTCCACGATCGGAGGGCTCGTGAACTCCGGGTCGAGTCCGACCAGGCTATTGTCACGGTACGTCCACTTCAGACTCCCCGGTTCGAACTCACCCAGGGCGTCCCGCCGATACGCGTAGAAGTACCCGCTCGTGGACCCGAAGTAAATCGTCCCGCCATCCTCCGTGGGCTGGGACAAGTCGCCCGTGTCGAGGCCCACGCGCGTCGGATTCGGGGAGACGGGCACGCCACCGCCAAAGCCGGAGAAGCCTGGCCAATCCCGCCATTCGGGGATCGGCTCGCCGGCCGTTGCGTTCAGGGCGAACAGGAGGCTTGCGGGAGGGGCCGGCAGGGGACCATCGAAGTCGATGTGGCTCGAGGTCGCGTAGATGACTTCCTGGTTTGCGAGGGGACCTTCCGACGCACTCGCGACGACCGGGGCGGTGGTCCACGGGGAACCAATCCGGAACGACCGCGGGGCGCCGGTGCCGTCCGTCCAGAACGACGAGCCGTCGCTCGTGCGGAGGGCATGGAGGGTTCCGTTCTGCGTGCCGACGAACACGGCGGAGCCGTCCGTCGTGAACGCCGGCGAGAAGAGGGGTACGCGAGAGATCGACCGCAGCGGCCCGCTGGCGAGGTGGACTTCCGAACCGAGGGCCACCTGCCATCGAATCCGGTAGTCCCACGACGAAACCTGCTTCTCGCCGGAGAGCCGGGTAATGTCGCCGGGAATCCCGACGTCGATTCCATAGACGCTGCCCGTCGCGGTCCCGACGACGATCAAGTCCTTCTCCGTCCGCCCCGTGGAGAACGAGTAGGATGCGATGTGGGGATCCCCGGCGGAGTCGAAGGCCAGGCTGTTGTACTGCCCAATGTGGCCCGTCGACGCGACCGTCTCCAGATCGAAGGTTGACGTCGTCCCGTTCCACCGCGCGTACTTTAGGTCGAGCCCTGTGACGTTCTCGTACGCAATTGCAGGATTGCTTGCGCCATCGAGCGCGATGGAAGCATAGCGCCCGACGTCCAGCGGGCCCGGCCCGTCACCGTCGGCGACTTGGGGCAGGTTCCACAGAACACCGCTCGAGGAGATGAACCGCAGGTCCCCGTTGGACGCGTCGTAGTAGGCGACGTAGAGGTTCCCGAGTCCGTCAACGGCAAGATCTGCGTATTGGCCGACGTCGTCGCCGGTCTGTCCGTCGACCGTCGCGTTCGTCCATACGCCCGTCCAAGAGGCGACCTTCAGGTCTCCATTCGACGCGTCGTAGTAGGCAATGTTGGGGGTGCCGGTCGCGGTCAGCGCAAGGGAGGCGTATCGGCCGACGTCCAACGGACCGAGTCCGTCGCCGTCGATGACCGTGACCGTCCAAGTCCCGCTGGTATTCGCCGCATACTTCAAGTCCCCGTTGGACGCGTCGTAGTACGCGATGTGGGGCGTGTTGCCGTCGAGCGCGAGGGATGCGTACTGGCCGACGTTCTCCGGTGCCGCGTCCACGTACTCCCGAACCCACGCCACACCGTTCCATTGCGCATACTTGAGGGCCCCGTCCCCTTCGTCGTAATACGCCACGCGAGGGTTGCCATCCGACCCGATTGCGAGGGACGTGTACTGCCCCATGTTCACGGACTCGAAGCCCAAGATCGACCACCTCCCGCGGTCGAGCGTCGCGATCCGCGGCGTTCCGACCGAAACGTCATAGAATGCGATGCGCACGCCGTCCGT